>JACCDS012169442.1_pt1 | contig 11485 bp, 12 predicted proteins | sample 7446441 | NCBI WGS metagenome assembly JACCDS01 (sample SAMN15323445, study PRJNA562643) | freshwater metagenome | isolation source: river surface water | place: USA:Blue River Watershed | collected 2017-08-17 | reverse complement strand
GCTGAAAGCTTGTTGATAGCGGCGCTTTTGGAGAATAAATCTTTGAATTTGGGCTTGAAGGTACTTTTGCCAAGGTCTTTTTCCAGCAACAACACACTGAGCAGCCAAATAGCGGCAAGAGCTGCCGCCATGCTGCCCACCGCGCCCTGAAAGCCCCGTTGACTGAGCAGCAGGCCGCCCAAAAAGAAGCCAACCCCTTTGAGCGCATTTTTCGAGCCGGTCAGCAGCGCGACCCACTTGTACAAAGCGCCCTGTGCATCGGCTGGCAGCAGTAGTTTGAGCGAACTTTTCGCGCTCATTTTATTGAGATCTTTGGCAATACCGGACAGCGCCTGCGCCGCCATCACCCACACCACCGTCAGCATCGGTGCCGGCACCAGCAGCATCGACAACGCCAACACCTGCAACAATAAGCCAAACTGCATGGTTTTATTCAGGCCAATACGGGCGCCCAGCCAGCCGCCGACCAGATTGGTGATGACGCCAAACAGCTCATAAAACAAAAACAGCGACGCAATCGCCAGCGGGCTGTAGCCGAGCTGATAAAAATGCAGCACGACCAGCATGCGCAGTGCGCCGTCGGTAAGCGTAAAAGCCCAGTAATTGCCGGTCACCAGCAGATACTGCTGCAGGCCGCTGCGGTGTGTGGTTTCAGTCATCGCGCTTTGACTCGTACTTGATTGTGCCGAACTGTGATTACCCGTCAGCCACGCTCAGCACGGCGGTGAAGTCTCACCTGCCAATGCCGGCGTTTAACCGAGGAGCTGCGGTGTTTAAGCCTGCGAGTCCGCCAGGCCAACCAGGCGCGCCAGCTCGACCGTGCGGTTGGCATAACCCCATTCGTTGTCGTACCAGGCATAGATTTTCAGCTGAGTGCCATTCACCACCATAGTCGACAGCGCATCAATCACGCTGGAGCGAGGGTCGGTTTTGTAATCGACCGACACCAGCGGCCGCTCTTCATAGCCCAAAATACCATGCAGCTCGCCGTCGGCAGCGGCTTTGAGCAGCTGGTTTACTTCCTCTGCGCTGGTGGCGCGCGCCACTTCAAACACACAATCAGTCAAAGACGCATTGGCCAGCGGCACCCGCACCGCATGGCCGTTTAAGCGGCCTTTGAGCTCTGGGAAAATCTCGGTAATGGCCGTCGCTGAGCCAGTCGTCGTCGGAATTAAGCTGGCGCCACAGGCACGGGCGCGGCGTAAATCCTTGTGCGGCGTGTCCAGAATCGACTGAGTATTGGTTAAATCATGAATGGTGGTGATGGAGCCATGTTTGATGCCCAGCTTTTCGTGGATGACTTTCACCACAGGCGCCAAGCAATTGGTGGTGCAGCTGGCCGCCGTGACAATGCGGTGCTGCGCTTTATCAAACAGCTGATGATTAACGCCCATCACCACATTGAGCACGCCCGGCTCTTTGACCGGGGCGCTGACCACCACACGCTTCACACCTTGGGCTAAATAAGCCTCCAGCACCGTTTTGCTTTTCATCTTGCCGGAGCATTCGATGACAATGTCACAGCCCGACCAGTCGGCATCAGCAATGGTTTTGTGCTGACTGACGGCGATCTGCTGGCCCTTGATGACGATGCTGTCAGCGGTTGCGCTGGCCTGATGCCCCCAGCGGCCATGCACTGAGTCAAAATTCAGCAGATGGGCAAAAGTGGCGGCGTCGCCGGCCGGGTCGTTGATGCGGACAAATTCAAATTCAGGCCAGTCAAAAGCGGCACGAAGTGCCAGCCGGCCAATGCGGCCAAAGCCGTTAATCCCTACTTTAATGGTCATTGTGAAGTCCTCAAAAAATGGCAGCGCTCAGGCGCCGGCCAGCTGATTAAAATATTCGACATGCGGCGGCAGTGTCAGTGCATAAGGGCGAAGCGCTTGTACTTTGCTTTTCACCAGATCTTTGCTTAAACCGCGCTCCAGCAGAATTTGCGCTGCCAGCAAACCGGTGCGACCAGAGCCACCTTTGCAGTGGATGGCCACAGTTTTACCTTGCGACAGCAATTGATGCACCGCTGGGCCAGCCAGCTGCCACGCTTCTGCGAAATCAGCTTGTGGCGCATGGTCGTCTTCAATCGGGCAGTGAAACCAGACTAATCCAGCCGCCTGGCAATACTCGCCAAGCGCTTGCGCCTGATGAGCTGCCAGTTCTGACGCAGGCATCAGCGTAATGAGTGCACTTGCACCGGCATGTTTAAGCGTTGCGAGCGCGTCCTGTACAGAGGTGCCTTTGGTGCCGGGACATGGGGTAAATATCAGAGCTGCGGTCGCAGTCTGATCAACTGCTAATACATCAAATGGATGAGACATCAAAATTCCTCAATAAAATCAAACAGGTTGAAACCAATGGCGGGTGCGGTTGGCAAAAGCCACCAGCGATAACATCACAGGTACTTCGACTAACACGCCAACGACAGTGGCAAGCGCAGCCCCGGAATGCAGGCCAAACAGTGAGATCGCCACGGCGACCGCCAATTCAAAGAAGTTACTGGCGCCAATCATGCCGGCCGGCGCGGCAATATTGTGTGGCAGCCTGAGTTTGCAGCCGGCGAAGTAGCTCAAAGCAAAAATGCCATAAGTCTGGATAAGAAGCGGTATAGCAATCAGCACAATCGCCAGCGGCTGGCTGATGATAGTCTGCGCCTGAAACCCGAACAGCAGCACCACAGTGGCCAGCAAACCAAAGATGGACCACGGCTTTATCTGACCGGTAAAACGACGAATAGCCCACTCACCAGCGCCGGTGCGGCTGAACAGCACATGACGGGTGATCACACCGGCCAGCAGCGGCAATACCACGTAAAGCAGCACCGACAGCAACAACGTCGACCAGGGCACAGTAATATCGGAGACCCCCAGCAACCAGGCGCTGATCGGCGCAAAGGCAACAATCATGATGAGGTCATTGACGGACACCTGAACCAGCGTGTAATTGGCGTCACCCTTAGTCAGCTGGCTCCAGACAAACACCATCGCAGTGCAAGGGGCTACGCCTAATAAAATCATGCCGGCGATATATTCGGTGGCTGTTTGCGGGTCGACCCAATCGGCAAATAACAGGCGGAAAAACAACCAGCCCAACAGTGCCATGGTAAAAGGCTTCACCAACCAGTTAATCACCAGCGTAAGCACCAGGCCGGTTGGCTTTTTACCGATGTCGCGAATCGCCGAGAAATCCACCTGCACCATCATCGGGTAAATCATCAGCCAAATCAGCAACGCAATGACGCCGTTGACTTGTGCATACTCAAAGGCCGCGACGGCCTGAAATACCCCAGGTTGCCAGAGCCCGGCCACAATGCCGGCTACCATGGCTAAAGCGACCCACAGTGATAAATAACGTTCAAAAATACCCATGTTCACTCCTGCTGATGCAGTTGTACTTCCATACCAGCCGTGACCGGGAATCGTGCAGCGATGGCCGCTAACATCGTACTGTCTGGCCGCTGTTCAGCCTGGATCAGGGCCTCTGCCCTTTGTTGTAAGGCTTGAAACAGCGTCGCAAACTCGTGTTGTTGCATCGCTGTGCTCAGGCCTGCACGGGTCGGATCCGGCAAGGACCAATGCGCTTTTACTGCGCTGCCGAACCAGACCGGGCAGGATTCACCGGCGGCCTGATCACAGACGGTGATCACCAGATCCGGGGCATAATGGGCTAAATCATGCCAACTTTTGCTGGCAAGCCCGGTCGTCCTGATCTGCCTGTCAGACAGATACTGCAACGTCAGCGGATGCACCTGCCCACGCGGCGCTGAGCCGGCGCTTTGCACCTGAATGTCGGCCGATTTGCCAGCCTGCTCCGCAGCATGGCGAAAAACTGCTTCAGCCAGAATGCTGCGACAAGCGTTATGGGTGCATAAAAACAAGATGTTCATCGGTTGCTCCGGCGCTGTTGTTTAGCAAAGGGACATTCAGGTGCAACAGGCTTTGGCGCGCTCCGGACGCTCGCCCATCGCACACAGATTTTGCAGTAAAGGCGTTAATAGCGCTGTGTTCTGTGTGCGGGTTTGTTCCAATGTTTCATGGGCCCACGCGGGTAATTCCGGATTGAGCCGGTAAAACACCCACTGGCCCTGCCGGCGGTCCAGCAGCACTTTGGCACTGCGCAACATCGCCAGGTGACGGGAGATTTTAGGCTGCGACTGACCCAGCGCCGACATCAGCTCACACACACAGAGCTCGCCTTCCTGCGCGATCAGCAGCAGCGAGCAGAGCCGGGTTTCATCGGCCAGCAGTTTAAAAAAATCGACCGGGTGCAGGTCTGAAGAGGTGAGCGATTGCATCATACGCCTTATATACGAATAGCCATATATGCCAGATATCATATATATGGAAAAGCATATGTCAAGACAGCTCTGCTGGTCTGAGCGCTGATTGGTATCACTCATGCACATTTTGCGCAGCGCCGTCGCCAGTTAGCCGGATAAAGGCCTGCTCAAACAATGCCGGCCAGGCATTGAGACCGACGTGCCCAGGCTCGGCCAGGCCAGAGCCATGCAGATGCGCACCATTTCTATGCACAACCAGCCGGGGATCATGCACCGGCCGGCGCACTATTCGTGACCCGATAACAAGATCCCACGGCGGATCAGCGCAGCAGGATGGTATCCAGCACAGCCCCGCCACGATGAATACCGCCTTCGTTGTGTTGTGCCGGCTTAGTCCGGCATAAATAACCGCCGTAACGAGCCTGCTCACCCAGCGTGAAGATACCCAGTTCTGTGATATGCCCGCTTGCCCTGCTGGCCTGGCCATGACGCACTATTTGCAAGGCTTCCTGACGTATTGCGGCATCAATCGGCGCCATCAGTAAATCAGCAACATCGGCTTGTGCCAGTTGCTCTGCAGCCGCCGGACCACGCGCCACGTTACCGCCACCTTCCTGTTGGGTTTTGTACCAGTAACCTTGTGCTATCAGCTGCTGCGCCTGAGCCGGGGTTAATTCCCGCACGGCAAATGAGGGTTGCACCGCTTGCTGCAGCATGGCGATGGCGGTGTCGCTCAGCCCAAACTGCGCGGCAACAGTTTGTGGGCTGGCCAGCAACAACGCGCTGAACTGATGCTGGAACCATTTGCTGCCCGTCAGCTGACCTGCCAGTGTCGGACATTGCACCACCTGCGCCTGCTCCAGTTTTGCTCTGAACTGCCAAAAGGCTTCATCCAGCTCTGCAGCCGGGTTATAGCCGGTTCGCCAGTACAACAAATCGACCTGCTGTGCCTGCCAGCACAATTGGTTGTGCTGATCAAAAGTACCTTGTAACAGCTGACGGATCGTCACGCGCTGCACCTGCACACCCAGGCGCTGCACTTCATCGCACAACAACTGCTGGTCAAAAATATTATCTTCATCCGCCTCAACGACGATCAGCATCAGTGGCTGACGCCTTTCTGCCGCTTTGGGCGAAAACGCCATGCTGATGGCCGCCCCGGCTAACAACGCGGCCTGAGAGCGGATAGCATCGTTTTGCGCAAAAGATGGCGGCTGATTGTGAGGCCAGTGATGTTGTAGCAGGCGCAGATACCGGCTGTTCAGCGGCCCCATACCGGCCGCAATCGGATTGGATTCTACCCAGCGCCACTGTTGATGCTGGTCCAGCAGAAAATCGTGCCGGTTCAGCAGCAGATTCCGGCGCTGGCCTCTGACGTGCTCGGAGCGCCGGTCCGGGCACTGCGCCTGCAGCGTCTGGAGGGTGCGCCAGATATGGCCTGGCACTGTTGGCGAGTCTCGCAGTCCCGCCAGCAGCGTCAACAGCCAGGGCGTTTTTGCCGCAGCCTGTGCCTGGATCTGCCCGAGCAACTGCGCCAGTTGCTGCACTTCGCTAAATTGTGCGCTCGTCAGCTGCCAGGGCGTCAGGGAGACGGGAACCGGCATAAAACCAGCCGGGTTTTGTAAGCCGAGTCGCTCGGTTTGCAGTTGCTGACTGACCTGCTTCACCAGCAGGTCCGGGCAAGCCTGCGCATCTTTTGACGTCGGGGCCTCAGCCTGCGGCGCTGTCAGCGGTTCACGACAGCAGCGCGCCACATGCGTCAGGACCGCCACAGGTTTTGCCCGGGTTTTGGCTGTTTGGTTGTGCGCTTGCATTATGAAGCCTCCGCCAGCCAGATCCCGGTCAGTGTGCCCACAAAGAAGGTGGCACTGGCATGCAATGCCGCACTGAAATCCTGACTATTCATCACCACTCCGGCCTTATATTTCCAACGGTATGGAAATATGTTATTTCCGCAGATATGGAAATGTCAAACATTATTTCCACAATGATGGAAGTGTTTGCGGTGACGGGGTAAACTGCCGGCGATACTTGTTCATGGGGAGCGGAGATGGACACCAGCGCACAATTAAACGAAGCCGCCGCACAGTTGGCAGAACTGGGGCATCCAACCCGACTGGGGATCTTCAGAGTGCTGGTCAGAGCCGGTCGCCAGGGGGTGCCGGTCGGCGACATCCAGCAGGTGCTGGATATTCCGCATTCAACCTTGTCGCATCATTTAAGCCGGATGAGCAAAGTCGGTCTGATGGAACAACGGCGGGAAGGACGAACTCTTTATTGTTGTCTGCAGTTTGGCACTGTCGAAGCCTTGCTTGGTTTTCTGTATTCGGAATGTTGTCTGGGGGTTGCAGTACCTGCCGGGTTAGCCGCGGCCCCTCAGCCACCTTGCTGTGAGGCGGCTGAGGTCAGTCTGACGGAGCTCAGCGACCAGCCAGCCGCCGCCCAGCCACCCAAAACCCAGCCCGTCAAAACCCAGTCATGAGCGCAAACACCGGGCCTGAACAGCAGCCTGCTGTGCCGCTTCTTGTGAAACTTCAGGCAATACCCACCTGATCGCAGTAACTGCCAGCGCCAGCCCCGCCATCAAATCGATTTTTCCACCGCCTGACGGCCATTTTCTGCTGCTGACTGGATTGCCGTTTTGCCGCGCGCCAGCCTGACGCAGACTCAGCGCATCAACCTCAGACGGAGCGCTGTACCATGAACAAGAGCACGAACAAGAGCATGACCAATAGCACGAATAACAACACGACCAAGCGCACAACCATCCGCAAAATCTTCAATCAAACCACGCTGAATCTGGCGCTGATCACTGCGCTTGCCGCATTGACAGTCAAAACCCAGTGGCTGGAAGCTGACAGCACGACGGTGCGTGAGCTCAATGTGCAACGCATCAATGTGATGGAACCGAGCGGCCAGCCGCGGCTGGTGCTTGCCAACACCAGCCATGCGCCCAAAGCCATCAAAGAAGGCAAAGAGTTTTTTGACCCGGGCCCACGGCCGGGGATGATTTTCTACAACGACGAAGGCACCGAAAACGGCGGCCTGGTGTTTCGCGGCGCGCTGAAAAACGGCAAAGTGGAACACGGTCTGCACCTGTCGTTTGACCGTTACAACCAGGACCAGAGCGTGGCGCTGCAGCATGTCGAACAGGACAACATACTGATCAGCGGCCTGAATATCGTCGACCGGCCGGCTTATCCGATTGATCAGTATATGGCGCTGATGCTGGCTGCCGAACAAGGCGACGCAGCAGCCAGCGCCAAAATTAAACAACTTGAGCAGCAACAGCCAGATATTCATGGTCACCGCCGCGCTTTTTATGGCACATTAAACCAAAAAGCGATGTTGCAACTAAATGATCCACAAGGCAAAAAGCGAATTGAAATGGCAGTAGATACCGACGGCAAGCCTCAGCTGGTGTTTTATGCCGCCGACGGCAGCGAACTGTTGCGCTTACCTGAAGCAGCGCCGGCAGCATGATCAAAAAGCTGAAAACCCTGGCAGCCCTGTTGCTGTTTTCCTGTGGCCTGATGTTGTACCTGGCGCTGCTGCAAACCGCGCCGGGGCAACCGCTGCAGTTCCATGCCGATGCGCCATTGTGGCTGACCCTGCAGGCAGCGCTGTCGTTGTGGTTAAGCCGGCGTGCCGGCGACTGGCTGCACTGGCTGCCTGTGCATGCGCAGCGCACGCAGCCGGCCTCTTTACTGGCAAAGAACGCACAAAGTTTTGGCCTGAGCCTGCTGCTGTTTGTCAGCCTGATGACCGGCCTGCAGCTGCTGATTGACGTCGCCAGCGGCCACCCGCTGTTGCTGCAGCAATATCTGCGGGTGGGCCTGATGTATCTGCTGGTGCACAGCCTGGTGGCCGGCGCCGATTTGTTATGGCGGACACTCAAACAGCAGCAACAGCAGCAGCTGGCGTTACTGCAGGCGCAGCAAGACAATCAGCAATACCAATTGCAGCTGTTGCAACAACAGCTGGACCCGCATTTTTTGTTTAACAATCTCAATGTGTTGTCGGTGCTTATTCACAAAGACGCCGATCAGGCCGAACAATTCCTCGACGATTTTGCCGACATTTACCGTTATCAGCTGCAACAAGGCAGCCAGACGCTGGTCAGTCTGCAGGACGAGCTGAACTTTGCCAGCCGCTATCTGGCGCTGCTAAACCAGCGGTTTGTGCAGAGTTTTCAGTTGCAGCACCACATCAGCGCGGCCGAAGCGGCCCGTTATCAGCTGGTGCCCTGCACGCTGCAGCTGTTGCTGGAAAATGCCGTCAAACACAACAGTGCCTCGACGGCCACGCCGCTGGTGATCCATATCGAAATAGAACAACAGCAACTGGTGGTCTGGCATGCGCTTCGGCCCAAAGCTTTCGCCCAGCCCGGCACCGGCCAGGGCCTGCACAATTTAACCAGGCGATGTCTGGCGATTGTCGGCCAGCCGGTGGAGTTAAGCGCGCACGACCCCTTTACCGTGCGGGTGCCGCTGCTTGGCGCCGGCCACCCTCAAAGAGATACCTGATGAAAGTGCTGATTATTGAAGATGAACAGCTGGCGGCAGAAAAGCTGATTGGCTATTTAAAACGCCAGCAGCCGGCGGCCGAAGTGGTGGCGCAGCTTGGCAGTGTCGCGCAGGTGCTGGCGTTTTTTCAGACGCCGCAAGCACTGGATTTGATTTTTGCCGATGTGGAACTGACCGACGGCCAGGTGTTCAGCGCGCTGGAGCAACTGGATTTGCCTTGCCCTGTGCTGTTCACCACCGCTTATGACCAGTACTGGATGCAGGTTTTTCAGCATCAGGCGGTCGACTATCTGCTAAAACCCTTTTCATATCATCGCTTTGCCGAAGCGATGCTCAATTTCGCCCAGCTGAAACAAAAAATGCAGCAAGCACCGGCACTCAACGCCAACGCAGCCCACCCCGTCCCGGCCAACGAACCGGCTTACAAAAAACGCTTTTTACTGCGCAAAGGCCAAAGCCTGGCGATTTTGCCGGTGCAGGACATTCTGCTGATCCGCGCCGTCAATGGCGTGCTGCTGGCCACCGACCACCAGCATCAGGTGCATGTCCTGACCGAACACCATCTGGGCGAAGTCGAAGCGCAACTCGACCCCAGTCTGTTTTTTCGCCTCAACCGCAGCGACCTCATCCACATCAACAGCATCGTCAAAGTCGAGCCCTACAACAAAGAGTCGCTGGCCGTGCAGCTGCGCTGCGAAAGCGAACCGCTGCTGAGCAGCAAAACCCGCACCGCGGCCTTTCGTAAATGGTTGAATCAGTAACGAAGCGCGCTGGCTTGGCGGAGATCCGGTCACAGCCGCCTTGTTTTCCTTTGCTGCCGGGGCATTGAGCCTGGCGATTTTCTCGCTGCTGCGCGGCGGATTAGTCAGCTCGCTGGCGGCCATTCCTTCGCAGCCGCTGTGAAGTCTTGCTGGCGGTCTGATTGGTGCAGGGGCACTGTTCAGTTATGTTGTGCTCGCACCAAAAATTGGTTTTTCGGCACTGCTTGGGCTCGCCATCGTCGGACAGCTGCTTTCATCTCAGGTTATTGACCATTTTGGTCTGCTGGGTGCGACTGTGCGCCCGGTTTCTCTGCTTAAGCTGGGGGGAACTCTGGTGATGCTGGCCGGACTTGCCATTATGTTGTTTGGTGATCGGCTGTCCGAGCGCTTTTTGCAATAACCGAATAAGGCCCAAGCCCTTGCCGTATGCTGCGGCTTTGGGCTTCGACCTTGGTCTAATTTTAATTTATAGACGACTGGTCTATAAATGTAGCATGAGCACATTGAATCCAACTCCTCGCAGAGGCAGGCCACCAAAATCGGCGGCACAGAACCGTGATATCCGCGCTGAGCTGATCAGAAGCGGGCTTGCGCATTTAACTGAACTAGGCTTTACCGCGTCGGGTTTGGACCAGATCCTGAAAAAAGTGGGCGTCCCCAAGGGCTCGTTTTATTTTTACTTTCAAAGCAAAGAAGCCTTTGGCCATGCGGTACTGACCAGCTACGCCAACTACTTTGCCCACAAACTCGATAGCCACTTGTTGAACACCGGCTTCCCCCCCATGCAACGCATTCGCAATTTTGTTGACGACGCCAAACAAGGCATAGCCCGCCATCACTTCAAACGCGGGTGTTTGGTCGGTAACTTAGGTCAGGAAGTGGACTTGCTGCCAGAGAGCTTCCGGCCCGTGTTGATTGCCACCTTCCAAAGCTGGCAGCACCGTGTGGCTAACTGCCTGCGTGAAGCGCAATCAGCCGGTGAGCTTGCCGTGAATGCCGACTGCGATGCGCTGGCTGAGTTTTTCTGGATTGGCTGGGAAGGCGCCGTCAGCCGTGCCCGGCTGGAGCAAAGCACCAGGCCTCTGGATAAGTACGTAGAACTTTTTACTCAGCGCTTCGCCGGGTAATTTTTTTACCAGTTAATAGACGACTGGTCTATTTAGGAGACACCATGTTTAAAGGCGTATTGATTGAAAAAGACCCACAAAGTTACACCGCCACAGTAAAGGACCTGGACGACTCAGTGCTGATGGACGGCGACACCTTAATCCGCGTGGCGTACAGCACGCTGAATTATAAAGATGCGCTGGCCATTACCGGTAAATCGCCCGTCGTGCGCAAATTCCCGATGATCCCAGGCATTGATTTGGCAGGCAGCGTGTTGAGCTGCACCTCGGGTAAGTTTAAAACCGGTGATCAGGTGCTATTAAACGGCTTTGGTGTTGGCGAAGTGCACTGTGGAGGCCTGGCGCAACAGGCCAGGCTATCCAGTGAGTGGCTGATTGCCATTCCCCAAGCCCTGTCTGCCCGGCAAGCTATGGCGATTGGCACCGCTGGTTATACCGCCATGTTATCTGTGATGGCGTTAGAAAAGCATGGTGTCACGCCAGCTGCTGGCGAAATCCTGGTGACTGGTGCCAATGGTGGCGTCGGCAGCTACGCTATCGCGCTGCTGGCAAAACTCGGCTACACAGTGGTAGCCGCCACTGGCCGGGTTGAAGAAGCCGGCTATTTGAAGGCATTGGGTGCCCACGAGATTATCGATCGGCAGTTGCTGTCCGAACCGGGCCGGCCACTGGCGAAAGAACGTTGGGCGGGCGTGATTGATTCAGTCGGCAGCCATACCCTGGTCAATGCCTGTGCCAGCACCAGGTACGGCGGCATCGTGACCGCTTGCGGCTTAGCGCAGGGCATGGATTTCCCCG
>JACCDS010498115.1_pt1 | contig 11486 bp, 9 predicted proteins | sample 7446441 | NCBI WGS metagenome assembly JACCDS01 (sample SAMN15323445, study PRJNA562643) | freshwater metagenome | isolation source: river surface water | place: USA:Blue River Watershed | collected 2017-08-17 | reverse complement strand
GCGTCACAGGGCACGAAGCACTCATTCGAACCTGGCCCGATTGCCCCTGGCCCCACCCGGACGCGCTGTTTCGGCATGCCCGTGTTGCAGGAAAACTGGTGGCTCTGGAAATGCTGTGCCTGCGGCTTTCCCTCCACGCCTGGCGCCGTGCGGGTATGGCCTCGAAGTTGTTCCTCAACCTGAGTCCGTCTGGCTTGATGGCGGCCGCTGAAGACGGCAGGCATCTGATGGACCTCCTCCAGCAGTGGAAGATGGGGCCAGGACGCATCGTGATTGAACTGACCGAACACGAACGCGTCCAGGATCTCACGGAGCTGAAAGAGGCCTGGAGATGCCTTCGCCAGCATGGCGTTCACTTCGCACTGGATGACTTTGGCGACGGACGCTCCAGTCTGCGGCTGTGGTCGGAACTCAAGCCCGACATCGTCAAGCTTGACAAGTACTTCACCCACCAGATTCACCTGAGCCCCGAGAAACATCAGACCGTACGGGCGCTACTGCAAATTTCGGAGACCTTTCAGACCCAGGTGATTGCGGAGGGCGTGGAATCACTGGAAGAACTGAAGATACTGAAGGACATGGGGGTCTCATTCGGACAGGGTTGGCTGCTAGGAATGCCCACCCATCCACCTCAGGAATGCCTGCCCGACCTCATCCGCCAAGAGCTCCAGCGCCCTGAAATCAGTGTGTACCCTCATCTTCAACGCACACCGGACGCCACCGAACGAACCCGGCAGTTGCTGGTCAACGCGCCCCCACTCCCAGCCTGCGCAACGGTTTCAGACGTGTGGCTGCACTTCCAGAGACATCGAGCAGCGCCGGGCGTCGCGCTACTGCAAGACGGGAAAATAATGGGCATGCTGGCCCGCCATGCCTTCACGACACAATATGCACAGCCCTATTTTGCTGAAGTTCACGGCAAATCCGTTGCACTTGAATTCGCGGTAGACAATCCGCTGCAGATCGAACTGGAAACCCCTGTCGACAAGCTGATTGAAATTCTCAAGTCGACAGACATGAGCTGCCTGACCGATGGGTTCGTCATGACCGAAAACGGGATATACAAAGGTCTCGGCGTGGGACGCGAACTGGTCAGAACGGTGACAGAGGCCCGTGTGGAATCGGCCCGTCACGCCAATCCCCTGACATTCCTGCCGGGCAACCTGCCGATTCAGCACCACCTGGAGCGCCTCCTGAAAAAAGGCGTCGGCTTCACCACCTGTTATGCAGATCTCAACGAATTCAAGGCCTATAACGACTGCTATGGGCATTGGAGAGGCGATCAGGTCATCCGCCTGCTGGCGAAGGTCCTGCAAGAACACCTGGCACCCCACGTCGATTTTCTCGGGCATGTCGGGGGCGATGACTTCATCTTGCTATTGCAAAGCCGCGACTGGCACGCACGGTGCCTCCGGGCCGTTCAGGTATTCAATGATCAAGTCGAGGCCCATTACGATGAAGGGGACCGACTGCGCGGCGGCTTGATGACAGAGGATCGGCAGGGTCAGGTTCGCCACCATCCGCTGGTCACGCTGAGGATTGGGGCTTTGGTTGCAGGGCCCGACAGCGGTCTGGAAGCGGAGGACGTGTCCGCTTCCGTGACCCGTGCCAAGGCACTGGCAAAACGTCTGGGGCTGGCCATTTACGTGTGCACGCCCAACCCGGACCCAGAAAAACCGGACCCGACCCAATCCCTGCACATGACCTCTGCCTTGGAAACAGAAGAGTTCAGAATCTGATGCCAGCATTCATTCTCGATCTGCGGCCAACCTGAACTGGCAGGTCAATCGCTCCAGCGCTTGGGCTTGTGTCTGAAGTTCGTCGGCCAGCCCGGACGTTTGCGCAACCAGCATCGTGTTGGACTCCGCCTCCCCAGACAGACTGCAGACCGACTCGACCAGGTGGTTGACCGCAGAGGTTTGCGCGAAGGTGGTTTCCCAGATCTCGTTCATGGAGGCCTGCATCTGCTGAACACGCATCACCATGGCGTCAATCGCTTCTCGAGATTCACAGACCTGCACCAGTCCTTGACCCACTTTGGTTGAACTGTCGCGGCTGAGGCCCTGAATCTCGCGAGCGGCCACAGACGCTCTCCCCGCCAGTTGCCGCACCTCGCTGGCCACCACAGCAAAACCGCGTCCCTGTTCGCCTGCACGAGCGGCCTCCACCGCGGCATTCAAGGCCAGTAAGTTCGTCTGAAATGCGATCGCTTCGATACTGGCCACAATGTCTGTCACCCGACGGGTTGTGGAGGATATTTCGTCCATCGTGCCGTTCACGCGCGCAATGGACTGCCCCCCTCCACCGGCCACATGACAGACCTCATGAACCAGGGCATGGGCCGTTTTCGAAGAATCTGCGTTGTGCGCCACCATCTGGCGGATGCCGTCCAGATGGGTTCGGGTCAACTGCAACTCGGAGCGCAAACGATCCGTTCGCTCCCGGAGCTCGTGGTTACCTCCCGCAAGCCGTATCGACGCCTGAGCCACCCCCTGGCTGCTGGTCAAGACCGATTGCACCATCCCCTGCAAAGACCGGCACATTCGGTCCATCGCCGACAGCACGCGCGCAGGCTCATCGCAACCCTCGGTGCTCGATCGAAAGGTCAGATCTCCTGCCGCCACAGCCTCCGCGACCCTCACGGCCTGACACAAGGGTCGAACAATCGACAAGGCCATCCGCCAACTCAACACGAACAAAAGCAAAAGACCGACGCCCAATACCATGAGCAGCACCGGCAGGCTCCACCGCACCATGTCATTCAAAGCACGCTCTGCTTGGCGAGACGCGGTGAGTCCTTCCAGCGCCAGAGCTTTGGCCCCTTGTTGATGGGCCGCAAACAGCCGATCCACCTCCAGCATCTCGACACGGGCTTGTGCATCCATGCCCAGGGCCAACAATTCCAGCACCTTCTGGGTGTGCGCCTGTAAAGCCTCCCCTTGCTGCATGTTCTGAACCACCAGATTCCGGTCCACGCCCACCGGCAGATGGGACAGCCAGTACGCCGAGCGGTCGCGAAATTCGCGGACCTCATGGGTCAGAATCTTTTGCGCGTCGTCTGCGTAGCGGTTTCCCTCCAGAACCTGAGATACCAGCAGACGCGACTCCACCGCATACAAAGAAGGAGGAAGCACATCCGCCACCATCCATGACGAATGCAGCGCGTCGTGGCTTTGGCGACTGAGTTCTCGCGACACCCAGATACCGCCTGTTGCGCACAAGCCCGCCACCACGGCCCCCATCAAAGTCATGCCAGCGAGTTTTCGCCGAACCGTCAGCCGCGCCAGGATGTCGGTGTTTCGTGCCATCCCTGTGCTCCACCATTGAGATGCTGAATTGGATGCCCGCCGTCCATGCTCGAATCGGTACAACAACAAGGCGTGGGCCCTGCTGCTTCGAAACTGCGTTTCATCATTTGGTCATGATGAATCACCCCGGATACCACGGGTTGTATTATTTTCTGACAATGGAACAGGCAGAATGCCCGCAAGGCTCCCGAGTCCCCGTCAGGGGCCACGCAGCACAAGTGAAACCCCGCTCTCCCCTCCTCACTCATTGGTTGAGTCAGAAATGAAGCTCTACATCGGCAACAAGAACTACTCCTCCTGGTCGATGCGCCCGTGGGTGCTGATGAAGCACTTCGACCTTCCGTTCGAGGAAATCATGGTGCGCTTCGACAGCTTCGAAGCGGATTCGACCTTCAAGACCACGCTCGCCCCCGTCTCGCCCACCGGCAAGGTGCCGGTGCTGGTGGCGGACGACGGCCTCGTGGTGTGGGACACCCTGGCCATCGCCGAATACCTGGCCGAGCTCTACCCGGAAAAGGGCCTGTGGCCCCGCAACGCCGCACACCGGGCCCGCGCCCGCTGTGTGTGCGCCGAGATGCACTCGGGTTTCGGGGCCCTGCGCAACCACTGCGCACAAAACATCGAGGCCCATCTGCCGGAGATCGGGGCGCGGCTGCTGGCCGAGCACCCCGCGCTGCAGGCCGACCTGGACCGGCTGTTTCAGCTGTGGTCCGAATGCCTGCAGCTCAGCCGCGGCCCCTTCCTCTTCGGGCGCTTCAGCATCGCCGACGCCTACTTTGCGCCCGTGGTGGGCCGGCTGCGCACCTACGGCCTGCCGGTGCCGGAGTCCCTCCAGAGCTATGTCGACGCGGTGTGGACGTCGCCCGGCGTGGCCGCCTGGGTGGCCGACGCCCTGCACGAACAAGAGTTCATCGCGTTCGAGGAGCCGTACCGCACGGCACGCTGAGCGCGGAATCGCAGGTCCGAAAACGGCGAGCGCATGGGGCGGTCCTGCCCATAATCGCCGACATGAAGCCGATTGCCCTGTCCCGCTCCGCTCCGTCCGAGGCCATCGAGACGGGCTTGGGGGAGTGGCCGCCGCAGGTCGCCTACTCGGCCTGGAAAGCCCGTGATGCCCGGCTGGACGGCCGGCTCTTCGTGGGCGTCACGTCCACGGGCATCTATTGCCGGCCGGTCTGCAGGGTGCGCCTGCCCCGGCTGGAGAACTGCCGGTTCTTCCGGTGGGCAGCCCAAGCCGAAGAAGCCGGTTTTCGTCCCTGCCTGCGCTGCCGCCCCGAACTGGCGCCTGGGCTCTCCCGCGTGGACATGCCGTCTGAACTGGCCTGGGCCGCCGTGCGACGTCTGGATGCCGGAGCACTGGATCACGGATCCTTGCCCACCCTCGCCGCCCGCCTGGGGGTGACCGACCGGCACTTGCGCCGCGTGTTCCAGCGCACCTTGGGTCTCAGCCCCGTGGCCTACGCCCAGACCCGCCGCCTGCATCTGGCCAAGCAGATGCTGTGCGACACCTCGCTCGACATCACGCAAATCGCCTTTGCGGCCGGGTTCTCCAGCCTGAGGCGCTTTCACGCTGTGTTTCTCCAGCACTACCGCGTCCCCCCCAGCGAATGGCGGCGTCACCGCCGTCCCACCGCCACCGACGCCCCCACACCGGAGGCGGTGCCAACGCCCGGGTGGGGTTTCTCGCGCACCTACCGGCCGCCCCTGGACGCCCAGGCCCTGATGGGTTTCCTGGATGCGCGCGCGATTCCGGGCGTGGAGCGGGTGGAACGTGACGGCAGGGAAGGCCCCCACTACACCCGCACGCTGAGGCTGTCCGGCACGGGGGGCACGGTCCTCACCGGCTGGGTCCGGCTGCACCTCGACACGTCCCGCCATCGGGCGCGGGTCGAGGTGTCCGACGGCTTGCTGCCCATGCTCCCCGCCGTGCTGGCGGCCGCCCATCACACCGCGGACCTGAACGCCGACCCCGACACCATCGCCGCCACCCTCGGACCCCTCGCCCAGGACGCCCCGGGACTGCGGGTGCCGGGCGGCTTCGACGGGTTTGAGCTGGCCGTACGGGCCATCCTCGGGCAGCAGGTCAGCGTGCGCGCCGCGCGCACCCTGGCCCTGCGGCTGGTGTCCGCCCTGGGCGAGCCGGTCGAAACGCCCTGGCCCGACCTGAACCGGCTGTTTCCGGGCCCTGCCCAGCTGGCTGCGGCCGACGCCTCCGCCCTGGGCGCGCTGGGTCTGGTTCGCTCACGCGTGAAGGCGATCCAGGCCCTGTCTCACGAGGTACTCGCAGGCCGGATCGATCTGCAGCCCGGCGCCCCGGTCCCTGAAACCCTCTCCGCCCTGGAGGCCCTGCCCGGCATCGGCCCCTGGACGGCTCGCTACATCGCCCTGCGCGCATTGGGCCACCCCGATGTCTGGCTGAGCGGCGACGGGGTGCTGCGCAAGGTCTTGCAGGTCGGGCGGGACACCGAAGCCGAAGCCGAAGCCATTGCCGAGGTGTGGCGCCCCTGGCGCTCGTACGCTGTGCTGCACCTCTGGCGCCGGGCCGGCCCCACCTCCGCAGGACTTTTCAGCCCCGCCACAGGAACTTCCACATGACGTCAACCCTCACCACCGCACGCCCGCTCCCCGTGCACTGGTGCCGACTCGAGACGCCATTGGGCCCCATGGTCCTGGCGGCCACGTCGGCCGGACTGTGCGGGGCCTGGTTCGAAGACCAACGCCATTTCTCCGGGATCCAGACGGCTTGGACGCTGCAGCCCGACGATGCGCTGCTCCGCCTCGCCCGCACACAGCTGGACGCCTGGTTCCAGCGCCGGCGCACCGCCTTCGAGCTGCCGCTGGCGCCCCAAGGCACGGCGTTTCAGCAGCGGGTGTGGGCCGCGCTGCAGACGATCGAGTGCGCCCAGACCGCCAGTTACGGCCAACTGGCCACGTCACTGGGCCGGCCCACCGCAGCCCGTGCCGTGGGGGCCGCCACAGGCCGCAACCCCTGCAGCATCGTGATCCCATGCCACCGCCTGTTGTCCGGCGGTGGCGCCCTGACCGGCTATGCAGGAGGCCTGGCGCGCAAGCGCGCCCTGCTCGCTTTTGAACAAGGCGCCCCCTGGCCCTGAGGCACGCCGTCAGGGCCAGCCGTCCGGCTCACACCTGGGGGGACAAACCATCCGCCAACGCCTGCCGATAAGCCCGCCACGCCGGCACCAGGCTCGCCAGAGATCCCGCGGCCAACACGGCAGCCATCCACAACCACTCTCCGGTGCGCGGCCAGGTCCAGGGCAACACCAGCCCTCCGGCGTCCAGCAGCCATGGGCCGAGCGCCCACAGCCCCAAGCCCAGCAAGCCCGCCCCCAGGGTCACGCCTGCGAACGTGACCAGAAAGCCTTCCAGGCCCAGCAGCACGAAGATCTGGCCTGGCGCAGCCCCGACGGCCCGCAACACCGCCAACTCGCGCCGCCGCTCGCCGAGGCCGGCCAGCACAACCGCCACCAACCCGGCGAGGCTCACGATGGCCACCAGCACGCTCATGGCCTGCAGGGCCTGCTCACCCGCCCCCACGACCGTCCACAGTTCGTCAAGCGCCACGCCCGGCATCACCGCCATCAGCGGCTCCTCGGCAAAGGCGGAGATCGCCCGCTGCACGCCAAACACCCGCCCGCGCGACGTCAGCCCCACCAGGACGGCAGTGACGGTGCGCGGCGTCAGGTCCTGCCCCAGCGCCTGCTCGGCCGACACGGACTGCCCGGGCCACCGGGCCCCGCCGGTCCAGTCCACGTGCAGGGCCTCGATGCCCTCAAGCGGCACATGGACCGCCCGGTCCACCGGCGTGCCCGTCGGCGCCAGAACCCCCACGACGGTGAACGGTTTGTCGGCGTGGTCATTTTCCCGAAGGGCCCCGTCGCCATGGCTCAAGACCACCTGCGCTCCCGGTGCCAGGTCCAGCCGGCGGGCCACCTCGGCCCCCAGCACCGCTTCGTAGACACCGTCACGCCCCGACGCAAAAACCCGCCCCTGAGACCACCTCAGCGGCTGTTGTGCGCCAAAGCGGTAGTGTTCAAAAAAGCCCCCCGTCGTGCCCACCACCGCGAAACCGCGGAAGCTGTCCCCCAGGGCGATGGGCACGGTCCACGCCACCCCCCGCATCCCGGCCAGGGCCTGAGCGCTGTCCCATCGCATGTTGTTCGTGGCACTGCCCAGGTGGAACACGGCATACAGCAGGAGCTGCACCGGCCCCGTGCGGGCTCCGACGATCAGATCGGTGCCCGAAATGGCCTGCGCGAAGTTCTCCCTCACCTGGTGGCGCAGCCGCTCGATGCCCAGCAGCAGCAGCGTCGACAAGGCGATCGAGGCCACCACCAACCCCAGCGTGCCACGCCGGCTCCAGGCACTCTGGCGGGCCAGACGCCACAACGCACTCATGAGTCCCCCTCCCGTTGCAACGCGCGCAGATCGACACGCCGGCCAAAGGCTGCGGCCAGCCGGGCGTCGTGGCTCACGAACAGCAGCGCGGTGCCGCTGGCCTCGCAGCAATGCCGCAGCAGCGCCATGAACGCGGCACAGTGGTCGGCGTCCAGGGCCGAGGTGGGCTCGTCGGCAATGACCAGCTCCGGCTGCCCGATCAGTGCACGCACGGCCGCCACACGCTGCTGCTGCCCCACCGACAGGTGTGCGGCCGGTCGCCGCCAGGACGACTCGGGCAGCCCGACGATCGACAGCAGCCGTGTCGCCTCCTGCGTCCAGGCCGATTCGCCCCGCGTGACACGCGTTTGTTCCCCCCCCGCAGGAGCGGCATTCCCCTGCACGACGGCGTCCGGAGCCCGCAGGCCCCCCTGAGCGACCCACCGTTCACAGCGCGCAGCGCGGAGAGCCGAAAACCGGCAGGGCAGCAGCACGTTGGCGAGCACCGGGGCATAAGGCAGCAGGTTGATCTGCTGAAAGATGTAGCCGACGTGATCGGCGCGGCGGCGGTCGCGCGCCGCCGGCCCCAGTTCGCGCCAATCCCGGCCGAGCAGCGACACGTGCCCGGCATCCGGCAGCAACACTCCCGCGCACATCGACAACAACGTGCTCTTGCCACACCCACTTGGGCCATGGAGAAACACCGATTCGCCCGCTGCCAGTGTCAGGCCGGAAACCGACAGGCCCGGCCCAGCGCCTCCCGGCCAGCCAAAGCGCACGCCCTGCACGTCCAGCACCGGCGGGGTTTCCCCGTGCGAAGCGTCCACTGCCGCACCCAACGGGCGAATCACGGGGCTCATCGACGCCAGACCACCACCGGGCGCTGTCCCCGCTGGATCACCTGCCGGAACTGTCCGGCGCCCGCCACCCCTTGCAGCTCGATGCGGCGAACCCGCGTGAAGTGCTGCATCAGGCCCGACAGGTCCACCGACGCCAGCGCCTGGGCGCGCGCGCAGGTGAACACCAGGGTGGCCTCCAGATCCGCATGGGCCGACGCACCGGACGGCCGGTCCGTGGCCGCCGCCGTCAACACCGGCGCCTCCACTTCGGACGACACGAGCGTGCACTGCCCCTGGGGATCCGGCGCGACCAGCCCCCGCCCCGAGCGCCAGACGCTCAGGAGCTTTTCCGCCGCCTGCTTTTCAGCCGCAGAGCGGGGAGCGCGCTCAAACCCGAGGAAATTGTCCAGGGGGGCCTCCTCCACCGACAGCGTGAGCCGTTCACCTTCCAACACCAGGGTCATCGGCAGGACCCCATGAACGTGGGCCGCCGCGTTCGCCGATGTCCGTCCACGGGCCTCGGCGTGACCGTGGTCGTGGTGACCTTCCGCAGCCCACGCCGGCACCACCAGCGCGACACCCAGCAACGCGCCCCACCACCGCCCACGACGACCGACAGGCCCGGACAGGATTCGCTCGACCGCACACCACAGACTCGACATGGGATTCACCGCACACCTGCTTTCTTGGTAATGAGAATTCATTCCCAATAATAAACCAAGTCACACGGCACAATAGCGCCATGGAACGCTCGACCCGACAGCGCACCGCCATCCGCGACGCCATCCACGCCGCCCAGCGCCCCCTCACCCCGCACGAAGTGCTGGCGGCGGCGCAGGCGCAGGTGCCTGCCCTGGGCTTGGCCACCGTCTACCGCAACCTCAAGCTGCTGGTCGACGAAGGCGATGTGCATGCCGTGACCCTGCCAGGTGAAAACGCCCGCTACCAGGCGGCCCGCCACGAACACCACCACCACTTCCGCTGCACCCGGTGCGAACGGGTGTTCGTCGTGCACGGCTGCCCGGGCGACCTGGCACACCTCGCCCCGGCGGGCTTCCAGGTGGAACACCACGAACTCACCCTTTACGGACAATGCCGGGACTGCGCCGGTGACACGAACCGCCAGACCGTCCCCCACCCCGTCCCGGTGAATTCCCCGGGCGGATGCGACCACACGGGCGGCTGAACCCTCTGCACACCGGTCGCTCAGTTCAGAGGCGCACACCCAGCGCCTCGGCCAGCGTGCGGGCGTTGTGCGCGTAGAACTTCAGGAAGGTATCGGCGACGGTGCCCGGTGCCGACAGGGCGTCTGAGTACAGCGTGCCGCCCACCACCGCTCCGGCCTCGTCGGCCAGCCGCCGGATCAGGCGGGGATCGCTGATGTTCTCGATGAACACCGCACGGGCGTGCTGCCTGCGCAACTGTTGCACGAGCCGCGCCACAGCCGCGGCCGATGCCTCGCCCTGGCGATTCCACCCCTGGACAGCCAGAAACTCGATTCCCCAGGCCTGGCCAAAGTATCCGAAGGCATCGTGCGTCGTGACGACACGGCGGCGTTCGGGCGGCACCTGCGACAACCAGCCACGCACCTGCTGCTCCAGCGCATCGAGCCGGCGGAGATAGTCCTGCCGGCGGCCTTCGAAGACCGGGCGCGCCACCGGCCGGGCACGCGCCAGCGCCTCGGTCACGTTGTGCACGTAGCGGCGCACATGGGCCAAGTCCTGCCACGCATGCGGATCGACCTCACGCCCCAGCCGACGCGGCGACAGGCCCTCGCTGGCCACGATCACCGGCCCACGGAACCCGCTGGTGCGCACCAACCGGTCGATCCAGCCTTCAAAGTGCAGGCCGTTGGCCACCACCACGTCGGCCTGGGCCAGTCGACGCACGGCCTGCGGCGTGGGCTCGAAGGCATGCGCATCGCCGTCGGGGCCAACGAGCGTCTGCACCTGCACCCACGCCCCCCCCAGCTGTGCGACCCAGTCGGCCAGAATCGAGAAAGTGGCCACCACCCGCAGCGGCGCCCCACCGGCGGGGGACAGATCACGGTCCTCGACAGGCGAAGCGCCAATGGCCACCGACGGCGACAGCCCCCCCATCCCGCCACAAGCCAGGATCGGCAAGGTCCCCAAGCCCCGCACCCAGGTTCTGCGCACGCGGTCCATCCGACGGTCTTTCATCTCATCTCCCTTGCGGTGGTTCAGGCTTCCCGGTGCGAACGGCGGCGCCACCAGCGCCAGAACAGCCCGTCGTGGGCCCCGCCCACCAGCGACACCGCGTATCCCCCGCCCGCCACCAGCACGATCGCGGGCCCCGACGGCCACTCCAGATGGAAGGACAACAGCAGCCCCACCACCGCACTCAGCACCGCCAGGCCCATGGCCGCCAAGGCCTGACTCCACACCTGAGCCGCCCAGAAGCGGGCCGACGTGGCCGGCAGCATCATCAGCCCCACCGCCATCAAGGTGCCCATGGCCTGAAACCCCACCACCAGCTGACCCACCGACAGCACGGTCAGCACTGCGTACATCCATCCCCCCCGCCCGCCTACGGCACGCAGGAACCCGGGATCAAAACTCTCCAGCACCAACGGCCGCCAGACCACGGCCAGGATGAGCAGCGTCGCGCTGCTCACCGCGGCGATCCCGCGCAAGGCCGCTTCGTCGACCGCCAGGATGCTGCCGAACAGGATGTGCATCAGATCCACGCTGTTGCCCCGGGACGAGATCATCAGCACCCCCAGCGCCAGCGCGATGAGGTAGAGCGCCGCGTAGCTCGCGTCTTCACGCTGGCCCGTCAAGCGGGTGACCCCCCCCGCCAGCATCGCCACCAGCAGCGCTGCAGCCGCCCCGCCCAGGCTCATCGCACTGACCGAGAACCCCGCCACCATGAACCCGAGGGCCACCCCCGGCAGCAAGGCGTGCGCCATCGCGTCGCCCATCAG
>JACCDS010769592.1_pt1 | contig 11489 bp, 8 predicted proteins | sample 7446441 | NCBI WGS metagenome assembly JACCDS01 (sample SAMN15323445, study PRJNA562643) | freshwater metagenome | isolation source: river surface water | place: USA:Blue River Watershed | collected 2017-08-17 | reverse complement strand
TTTTACGCTTTGTTGATTTCTTGGTAAGGATGTGTCTTTTGAACGCTTTTTGGAAGGTGATTTCACCAGTTCCAGTAACTTTAAAACGCTTCTTTGCGCTTGAGTTAGTTTTTACTTTTGGCATTATTATAATCTTATCGATTACTCCCTGCTGGCGGTATTACACAGGTAATACACTTATTGGGCCTTGTGGGAAATGGATGGCAAAGGTACAGTGGAATCACTGATTAGCCAAAAAAAATGAGCCTCTTTTAGGAGACTCATTCTAATTTTTTATATTGATTACCAATTAGTTAGCTGGGTTGGCTTTTTTCTTGTTACCTGTTTTTGGTTGGAAAATGGCAAACATTCTCTTTCCTTCTAATTTAGGCATACTTTCTAAAGTACCTGCTTCTGCTAATCTTTCTGCAAATTTTAATAAAAGCAATTGTCCTCTATCTTGGAACATAATTGCACGACCCTTGAATTGAACATAGGCTTTTACCTTGTTTCCATCTTGTAAAAACTTCTCAGCGTGTTTTGCTTTAAAGTCAAAATCGTGATCATCAGTTCCAGGAGTGAAACGAATTTCTTTGATTTCTGATTGCTTAGAATTCGCTTTCATTTCTTTTTCCTTACGCTTTTTCTCGTAAAGAAATTTCTTGTAATCGATTACTTTACATACTGGTGGATCTGCAGTGGGTGAAATCTCTACTAAGTCTAAACCTTGATCAGCAGCGATTTTCAAAGCATCCTGTGTGTTGTAAACACCTACTTCGATATTGTCTCCAACCAATCTAATTTGTGGTACACGAATACGATCATTGATGCGATGCTCTGGTTCTTGTTGTCTTTGAAACCTTGGGTTAAATCTGGGTCCTCTGTTAGGTAATGCCATTAAATATTAAAACGTTGTTTATTGTTTTGTAAAGATAGTCATTGTTATGCTTCCGGAGCCAATCTCTCTTCAATTTCTTCCACTACTTTGGCTAGGAATTCATTTTTGTCCAACATACCAAGGTCTCCTTTACCCTGACGACGAACAGAAAGCTTGCTTTCAGCCACTTCTTTCTCTCCTATCACCAACATATAAGGCACTTTCATGATTTCGGTATCTCGGATCTTTTTTCCAATTTTTTCGTTTCTATCATCAATTTCTACGCGAACGCCTGCTTTCTTAAATTGAGCAAACACTTCTTCCGCATAAGGCATGAACTTTTCACTAATTGGTAAAATCTTCACTTGTAATGGGGCTAACCAAACAGGGAATTTACCAGCATAGTGCTCTAATAAAAATCCAATAAAACGCTCATGTGTTCCTAAAGGTGCACGATGTATAATCAACGGAGTTTCAGGCTCGTTGTCTTTATTAGTGAAATTTAAGTTGAAGCGTTTTCCTTGAGCAAAATCCACTTGGTTGGTAGCCAATGTAAACTCTCTACCAATCACACTCCAAATTTGAACATCAATCTTAGGGCCATAGAAAGCACCTTCATCCGGTACTTCTACATATGGTGTACCTGTTTCAATTAATACTTCACGAACCATTGCCTCAGTCTCTTTCCATAATTCAGGTTCGTTAATATATTTCTGACCTAATTTGCTAGGCTCATGTAAACTTAGACGCATCACATATTTATCGATTCCAAAAATTTTGAAATACTTCAAATACATTTCGTTCACCGCTTTAAACTCTTGCGCAAATTGTTCTTTAGTACAATAGATATGCGCATCGTTCATGTGCAAACATCTAACGCGCATTAAACCAAACAACTCTCCTGATTGCTCATAACGATAACAAGTACCGTACTCAGCTAATCTTAAAGGCATGTCTTTGTAGCTCTTTGGTTCTGCATCAAATATTTTATGATGATGCGGACAGTTCATTGCTTTTAAATAATATTTAGTACCATCCAATTCCATTGGAGGGAACATACTATCTTGGTAATAAGGCAAGTGACCACTGGTCAAATACATACTTTCCTTAGCAATATGTGGAGTCACTACGCGCTTGTAACCTGCAGCTTCTTCTGTTTCTTTAGCCAATCTTTCTAACTCTTCAATAATGATGGTACCATTAGGCATCCACAAAGGCAAACCTGGGCCCACATCATCATCCATGGTATAAATACCTAATTCTTTTCCTAATTTTCTATGATCTCTTTTCTTCGCTTCTTCTAATAATAATAAGTACTCGTCTAATTCTTTTTGATTAGGGAAAGTGATTCCGTAAACACGAGTCAACATTTTATTCTTCTCATCTCCTTTCCAAAATGCACCAGCAATATTGGTAATCTTGATGGCTTTGATAGCACCTGTGTTAGGGATATGTGGTCCACGACATAAATCAGTAAACTGACCTTGCGTATAAAAAGTAATTGTTCCGTCTTCTAAACCAGACAATAAATCTAATTTATACTCATCTCCTTTCTCTGTAAAATATGCAACTGCTTCTGCTTTGCTCATTTCTTTTCTGATATACGCATTAGCTTGTTTAGCTAATTCATTCATTTTCTTTTCAAGCGCAATCACATCTTCTTCTTTAATATGATTGTCTCCTAAATCTATATCATAGTAAAATCCTTTTTCAACAGCAGGTCCTACCCAAAATTTCGCACCAGGAAATTGCATTTCCACAGCTTCTGCCAATAAATGCGCAGAAGAATGCCAGAAAGTAGATTTTCCATCGGAATCATCCCAAGTTAATAATTTCAAAGCTGCATCTTGATGAATGGGGCGCGTGGCATCCCACACTTCTCCATTAATAGAAGCGGCTAATACTTTTTTCGCTAATCCTTCACTGATAGATTTAGCAATGCCTAATGCTGTTATTCCTTTTTCATAAGATCTAACTGCGCCGTCTGGAAATTGAATTTGAACCATGTTTTATTACTATATATAAGAGCGCAAAGGTAGCAAAATTCCTTAGATTTGCCTTATGCGTGTTGTAATCCTTTGCCTTATTTACTGTTTGGGTGCAAATTCCCTTTTTGCTCAACAATTGGAGGGTAAATGGAAAGGATATTTTAGCCCCAATAATAGCCCATTCGGAAAAATATACAATTACGAGATGGATATTACCCAAGGGCCACAGGGTCAACTAACCGTTAGTACCTATACCAAATTAAGTAGTGATTTTTCGGCGTTTGCATATGCATCAGGCAATTTGGATAAAACTACCCAATTGGTTCACATCGAAGAACAAGGGTTTCTGGATCTAACTATACAAGAAAATTATACGCCATGTTTAATGAATAATTTTTTGATCTATAAAAATATTCGCGGACATGAAATCATAGAAGGCACTTATACATCATACAATAAAAAAACGGGCAAAGATTGTGGAGGTGGTAAAATCTATCTTGAAAAAGAATTACCCATTCAAAAACTAATTGCATCAGAAAAAGCTGCTACACAAAAAATTGTAAAAGAGCAGTCAGCCCAAAAAGGCAAAGAGACTATTGGCAAAAATATTGTTGAAACAAAAACAATTAATGCTGCTCTTGCTCCACCGAAACTGAATACCCCAAAGCCAAATAATACAGTCAATTCAACAATTGCAAATTCAACTAAGTCTGCTAATAATAAGTCAGTTATTGCTAAAAATAATACCGTATCAAATACTAAAACAAACTCAGAGAATATCAATACGGCCATTCAAAATGCACAAATCAATAGTGTCAAAGATGAGCCTGTAATGGAAGAAAGCTTTTTAAATGAACCTGAAGATATTGAAACTGAAATTAGAATTAAACAAGGTAATGGCTTCCAAACCGTACCATGGGCTTTGGTTGCAAGAGAAAATAAATTAGCTAAAAAAATTACTACTTCAAGTAAGCAGTTTAGTATTGACTTATACGATAATGGAACTATTGACAATGATACCATCATAGTGTATGACAATAAAAAATTACTAGTAAGCAAAAAGAGATTAAGCTACAAGGCCATTCATTTAGAGTTCAATTTATCAGAAGTAATGAACGAACATGAAATTATTATTGTAGCACATAATATGGGCACTGTGCCACCCAATACTGCATTATTGGTATTGAAAGACGGAGATAGAAGACAGGAATTATTTATTACTTCCACAAATAAGATTAATGCTAAAATCATTGTGAGCTATACCCCACCTCCTAAAGAATAAAAATCATTAGGGCTCTTGTAAAGTAAAATTCGCATTGTACTCTTTTCGATCTTCAGCTTCAAATGGATTTTTACTTGTTTTTTCAGATCCAATCCAAAACCAATCATTCACTTCATCCATTTTTTGAAAAACATAGATATTGGTTTTTTTATATCCAATATCCCCTAAAAAATGAACCAAAGTAACTGTACACATTTTTAGTTGATCTTTTAATTGGGTAGTATCTTGTTCTAATACAAATGCATCTAGTTCGTTACGAAAATTTTGTAGGCCTTGCATCCAAACAGATTGTGTTAAAGAATCAACCCCATTCGTATGAGCCATAATGGTATCCGTTGTGGACAGTAAATTTTGTACCGCCATTTTTATAGCAGAAGTATCCGAAATGCTAAAACTATTTTGAATATTTAAATAATCACTTAACAAAATAAAAGCTTGCTGATCCCAATTGGCTTGATGATTTTGAGGATGATATGCCCAATAAACAGATTCCTGTTCTTGATCAGTTTGTTCTGAACAGCTAAAAAGCAAGCAGATGCTGCATATTAAGATTAAATATTTCACAAGGGATATTTTTTTCAAATTTATGCATATTTAGACAGTTCAAGGTGCTAACTTTGCGGTCTGAAAAATTAGATATGTTAATAGGCCTTCAAAATGTAACCTTCGAATTTGGCGCCAGAGCCATCATCACAGATGCCACATGGCACATACAACCAGGAGAACGCATTGGCCTTATTGGATATAATGGAACTGGAAAATCGACCATTCTAAAATTATTGGTGGGCCAATACACCCCTTCTAAAGGAACGGTAGAAAAAGGGAAAGACACCACCATTGGATATTTGCACCAAGATTTATTAAGTTTTGATACCAACGAATCCATTACAGAAGTTGCCTTAGGCGCATTTGAAAGAGTCAAAGAACTAGAAAAAGAAGTAGAACAATTAGGTAAAGAATTAGAAGCTAACCCAGAAGACAATGATTTATTAATTAAGTATACAGATGCTTTACATGAGATAGATGTATTGGATGGTTATAATATTAATCACAAAGCAGAGGAAGTTTTGCATGGCTTAGGATTTACAACAAAAGACTTATCTAGACCTTATAAAGAATTTAGTGGAGGTTGGAGAATGCGTGTATTGTTAGCAAAAATGATTTTGCAAGCGCCTGATGTATTGTTATTGGATGAACCTACCAACCACTTGGACTTACCTAGTATTGAGTGGCTAGAGAAATATTTATTGCATTATAAAGGAAGCGTGGTGATAGTAAGTCACGATAAATTCTTCCTGAATAAAATGGTGAATAAAATTGTTGAAGTATATCAACAACAATTGAATTTCTATACAGGTGATTATGAATATTACGAAGTAGAAAAAGTACAGAGAATAGAAATACAACAAAGAGCTTTTGAAAACCAACAAGATTATATTCGTCAACAAGAAAGATTTATTGAAAGGTTTAAAGCAAAGGCATCTAAAGCAGCACAAGCACAGTCTATTCAAAAAAGATTGGACAGATTGGATGTGATTGAAGATGTACAATTAGAAAGACCTAATATCAAAATCAATTTTGCAGTAGATAAAACTCCTGGTAAAGTTTTAGTAGACTTAAAAGGCATTACCAAGAATTACCCTACCCTAACCATTTTAGAGAATGCCTTTGCAGAAATTGAAAGAGGCGATAAAATTGCATTAATTGGGGCCAATGGTAAAGGAAAGTCAACTCTATTAAGGATTGTAGCAGGTATGGAAAGTTTTGAAGGAGAAAGAGTTTGGGGGCATAATGTGGATGAAAGTTTTTATGCGCAGCATCAGCTAGAATCTTTGAATTTAAATAATACCATTTTACAAGAAGTACAAGAATGTGGTACTAAAAAAACCGATCTTGAATTAAGAGCCTTATTAGGTTGTTTCTTATTTGGAGGAGATGATGTAGACAAAAGAATTAAAATTTTGAGCGGAGGTGAAAAAGCAAGGGTTGCTTTAACCAAGACCATCATTAGTAAAGCCAATTTCTTAATGTTGGATGAGCCTACCAACCACTTGGACATGGCAACTGTAGAATTATTAGCAGAAGCATTAACCAAATATGATGGCTCAATAATATTAGTAAGTCACGATAGATATTTCATTTCAAAAACTGCCAATAAAATTTGGGAGATTGAAGATGAAAAAATTATAGAATTCAAAGGTGATTATAATGAGTGGGTGGAATGGAAAGAAAGAATGGCCAAGCAAAAACAAAATCAACCTGAAGCTGCGAAATCCAAACCTGAACCAATTAAACCCACTGCACCAGTAGAAATGAAACCAACTGGTCCAATAGACAAAGACTTACAGAAACAAATTCAGAAATTACAAAAAGCCATTGCTCAATTAGAGCAAAATATCGCCACCTTGAACAAGGAAAAAGCTGCTATTGAAGTGGAGATGGCTGACCCAGCCATTTATGCTGATCCCAACAAATTAAAGCAGATTGAAAAAACTTACCACGATAAGAATGCACTGATTCGATCTATGGAAAAAGAATATGAATTGGCATTTAATGATTTGGTGGCCTTAGAATCCAAATAGATATACCCAAAACTAACATTTGCTTGTAAAAAAGCAGAAAAATACCCACATTTTAGTTATTCGGTGGTTAATTGCTTTCAAATGTTTAAATTTGGGGCTCCGTTTAATCGATAGTGCATTGATTGCTACTTGTAAATCAATGCTTTAAAGAATAACTCAAAAATTATGTCTACTAAAAAAGTCAACAAAATTGCCGTTTTAACTTCTGGTGGAGACGCCCCCGGTATGAATGCCGCTATCAGAGCTGTAGTTAGAACAGGTATTTATCATGGTTTAGAGGTTTTTGGGGTTACAAGAGGTTATAATGGAATGATTGAAGATGATATATTCCAAATGGATTCTAAATCTGTTGGAAACATTATTCAAAGAGGTGGTACCATTTTAAAAACAGCAAGATCAAAAGAGTTCTTTACTCCAGAAGGTCGTGAAATAGCTTACAAGAATCTTAAAAAAAGAGGTATTGACGGGATCGTTGTCATAGGTGGAGATGGAAGTTTTAAAGGAGCTCAAAAATTCAGTAACGAATTTGATATTCCTTGTATTGGCTTACCTGGAACAATTGATAAAGATATCGCAGGTAGTGATTTCACTATTGGTTTTGATACTGCAGTAAACACCGCAGTTGAAGCCATTGATAAAATTAGAGATACTGCAGATGCACACGATAGATTGTTTGTAGTAGAAGTAATGGGAAGAGATGCAGGATATATTGCTTTACATAGTGGCATTGCCACTGGTGCAGAAAATATTTTGATTCCTGAATCAAAAACAGATATGGAAGCTTTAGTAGCTTCTTTAACGGAGAAAGAAAAAAGAAAGAAATTAGTAAACCTAGTAGTAGTTGCTGAAGGTGATGAATTTGGAGGCGGTACACAAGTGGGTGATTTCTTAAAGCAAAGATTACCTAATGCAGATATCAGAGTATGTATTTTAGGTCATATTCAAAGAGGTGGATCTCCAAGTTGCTTGGACAGATTAATTGCCAGCAGAATGGGATATCATGCAGTAGAATGTTTATTAAATGGTACACACAATGTGATGGTAGGAATTGAAGACAATAAATTAAAGTATACTCCATTAGATAATGCTGTTAAAGCAAAACAAAAAATCTCTGACGAGTGGATGAAAATTGTAAAAATATTAGCTAGTTAAAAATCCCCAATAAAAATAAAAATGAGTCAAACAACTTACAAACCAACACACCACAAAACAAAGATTGTTGCAACAGTTGGTCCTGCATGTGAAACATACGATCAATTAAAAGCTTTAGTGATTGCAGGTGTGAATGTATTTCGTTTAAACTTTTCTCATGGAAGTCATGAAGACAAGAAAAAAATTATCGACAATATCAGAGGCATCAATAAAGAGTTAGGATGTTCAGTGGCGATATTAGGTGACTTACAAGGTCCTAAATTAAGAGTAGGTGAAATTGAGAATAATAGATTAGATGTAAAAGTGGGTGATATCTTGACATTATCAAATGACAAGTGTATTGGTACCATGGAAAAAATATATGTATCCTACCCTAACCTTGCGGGTGATGTTGTGGTTGGAAACACTATTATGATTGATGATGGAAAGATTGAAGTGAAAGTAAAAAGTGTAGAAGCCAACGGAGATGTAAAAGTAACGGTAACTTTAGGTGGTATTATCTCTTCAAAAAAAGGATTAAACTTACCTGATACAAAAATTTCTTTACCAGCATTGACTGAAAAAGATTTAGAAGATGCTGCATTTATCATCAAAGAAAAATTAGACTGGGTTGCATTAAGCTTTGTAAAAAGAGTGGCTGATATTGAAATGTTAAGAGATATCTTGAACAAGAATAACAGCAAATCTAAAATCATCGCTAAAATTGAAATGCCAGAAGCATTAACCAATATTCGTGATATTATTATTGCGAGTGATGCCATCATGGTAGCTCGTGGTGATTTGGGTGTTGAATTACCAGTAGAGAAGATTCCTTTGATTCAAAAAGAATTGATCAGAAAATGTTTACATAGAGCGAAGCCAGTAATTGTTGCAACTCAAATGATGGAATCAATGATTGATCGTGTTAAACCAAACCGTTCTGAAATTACGGATGTTGCCAATGCGGTAATTGAAGGTGCTGATGCGGTAATGTTGAGTGGTGAAACTGCAACAGGTCAATTCCCAGTATTGGTTATTGAGACCATGCGTAAAATTATTTCTGAAGTAGAGCAAAATGGATATAAGTATAACCGTTCAGAAGATTTGAAACCACAACCACATTCTCCATCATTTTTAAGTGATGCATTATGTTATAACGCATGTAGATTATCTGATGATAGCGGATCTCAAGCATTAGTGGGTATGACTCAATCAGGATATACTGCATTTATGTTGAGTAGCTTCCGTCCAAAATCACCTTTATTTGTTTTCACAAAAGAAGCAAGTTTGGTGAATCAATTATCATTAAGCTGGGGTGTAAAAGCATTCTACTATGATAAGGAAGAGAGCTTGGATGCAATCATCACAGATCAAATTCAAATCTTAAAGAAAGATGGTTATGTAAAAGAAGGTGATATTGTAGTAAATACTGGTAGTACACCAATTAAGCTACACTTACCAACGAATGTGATCAAAATTAATAAAGTAGATTAAATACTAAAACGCTCCTAAAATCGGGAGCGTTTTTTTTGTATATTTATTGTGTAATAATTACAACATTGCTATGTTAGAATCATTTGAAAAAATCCCAGTAAAAATTTATAAAAACCCAACAGAGGGTTCAAACGCATTAGCGGCTCAAATTGCTGCTTTAATAAAAGAAAAACAAGCACAAAACCTGCCATGCGTTTTGGGAATGGCTACTGGAGCAACCCCTATTCTTTTGTATAAAGAATTAGTGCGTATGCATAAAGAAGAAGGATTAAGTTTTAAAAATGTAATCACTATTAATTTAGATGAGTACTATCCTATTCCAAGAAATGCATACCAAAGCTATTGGAGTTTTATGCATCGTCATTTATTTGATCATATAGATATAGATCCAAAAAATATTCATTTGCCTAATTCAGAATGGACAAAAGAAGAGTTAAAAGAAAAATGTGTTGCTTACGAACAAACCATTGAAAAATTAGGTGGCATTGATTTACAAATTTTAGGTATTGGTAAAAACGGACATATTGGATTCAACGAACCTGGCTCTAGTTTTTATTCAAAGACAAGAGTGATTCATTTAGACCATTTAACTAGAATGGCTAATTTATATGAGTGGCATGATTTAAATAAGGTTCCAAGAACAGCCATTACAGTGGGTATTGGAAGCATTATGAAGGCAAAGAAGATTGTGTTGTTAGCATGGGGTAATAAAGCCGATATTGTTGCTAAATCAGTGGAAGGAGATGTTACTGAACAAGTTCCAGCAAGTGTTTTACAAAACCATGATGATTGTACTTATATCATAGATGAATTTGCTGCAACCGAATTAACCAGAAACAAAGCGCCTTGGTTAACTGGATCTTGTGAGTGGACACCACAGAATATCAAGAAAGCCGTGATTGAATTGGCTTTAAAATTAGATAAGACGGTATTAAGCTTAACAGCAGATGATTATAAAGAAAATAGTTTAGCAGATTTATTGGTACTAAGAGAATCTGTTTACGATATTAACCTGCAAGTGTTTTACATGTTGCGTGACTCCATTACTGGATGGCCTGGTGGAAAACCCAATGCAGTCATTCCTGCACATCCAGAAAGAAGTGCACCACATCCAAAAAGAGTAATGATCTTCTCCCCTCATCCTGACGATGATATCATTAGTATGGGTGGAACATTCATGCGTTTACACGATCAAGGTCACGATGTACATGTAGCCTATCAAACCAGCGGTAATATTGCAGTAACAGATGAGTTTGTAACTCGTTTCTTAGATTTCGCAGTAGGCTTTGAAGATATGTTTGGCATTGATAATAAAAAATCCAATGAAATATTAAGTGAAGCAAGACAATTCTTATCTGGCAAGAAACCAGGAGAATTGGATACTACAGAAATTAGATCCATTAAAGGATTGATTAGAAGATGTGAAGCAAAAGCAACTTGTAGATATGTAGGTATTGCAGAACAAAACTATCATTTCATGAACCTGCCATTTTATGAGACAGGTGCAATTGATAAAAAACCAATGGGTGAAGAAGATATTCAAATCACCATGGACTTATTAAGAAAAGTAAAACCCCACCAAGTGTATTGTGCAGGTGATTTAGCCGATCCACATGGCACTCATAAAGTTTGTTTAGAGGTGATTTTCGAAAGTATGCGTAGATTAAAAGCCGCTGGAGAAGATTGGGTGAAAGATTGTTGGGTATGGTTGTATAAAGGTGCATGGCAGGAATGGGATATTTCAGAGATTGAAATGGCCGTTCCAATGAGCCCAGACCAGGTAATGAAAAAGCGATTTGGCATATTTATACATCAGTCTCAAAAAGACAGTGTACCATTCCAAGGTACAGATGCAAGGGAATTCTGGCAAAGAGCCGAGATTCGCAATGCCAATACCGCTGAATTGTATGCTAAGCTAGGGCTTACCAAATACGCAGCTATTGAGGCCTTTGTACGCTGGCATTACTAGTATTTAAGCTATTAAAACTCAATTATTTAGCCAAAATCCTTTGGAAGAATGGCTTTTTGAGGTATATTTGCACCCCTTATTGACTGGGTTAGTAAGTGGAATGGCCCCGTAGCTCAACTGAATAGAGTATTTGACTACGGATCAAAAGGTTTCAGGTTTGAATCCTGACGGGGTCACAAAGCCCGCA
>JACCDS012381977.1_pt1 | contig 11490 bp, 8 predicted proteins | sample 7446441 | NCBI WGS metagenome assembly JACCDS01 (sample SAMN15323445, study PRJNA562643) | freshwater metagenome | isolation source: river surface water | place: USA:Blue River Watershed | collected 2017-08-17 | reverse complement strand
CGCGGGGAGCGCGGGCGACGGCGTGGCGGCGGCGGGCGTCGCGGGAGCGGGGGAGGCGTCGGGGCGCGGGGTCGGCGCTTCGGTTTTGGCGACCGCGGCCGGAGCCGGCACCGGGAGAACGGGCGCCTTGGCGACGGCCGTGGCCGGAGTTGCCGGCGCGGACGGGCGGTTGATGAGGAAGACCGTGACGACGACGGAAAGGACGACGAGGACCACGGCGCCGGCGCCGAGGAGGACCATCGTGTTGGCGCTGCGGGGCGGACGGCGTTTGGCGACGCCCGGGCCGTCGGCGCCCAGCGCGCCGGGTTCGGCCTCGGCGCCGCCGTCGCTGCGCAGGCGCTGCGCTTTCTTGAGGGCTTCGTTGATGAGACTCATGACGGCGGAAGGAGGGACGGCGGGATGATCAAGCGGTGAGTTTCTCCATATCCCGCACTGCCCGGCGCACATCCCAGTAGTTCACCTCGTCGGATTCGCGGATGAAGGCCGCGAGCAGCGCCTTGTCGCAGAGGTTGTTCACGATGCGCGGAATGCCGCCGCTGCCTTTGTGGATGGCGCGGAGCGCCCAGCGGGAGAAACTCGGGCGGCCGTTGCCGCCGGCAAGCGACAGGCGGTGGTGCACGTAGTGGGCGAGGTCGGTCCGGGTGAGGGGATGCAACTCGTAGTGCACGAGGATGCGTTGGCGGAGCTGGCGCAGTTCCTCGCGGGCGAGGACGTCCTTGAGCTCGGGTTGGCCCATGAGGACGATCTGGAGAAGTTTCTGTTTGTCGGTTTCGAGATTCGACAGGAGGCGGATCTGTTCGAGGACCTCGAACTTGAGATTCTGGGCCTCGTCGATGATGAGGACGATGTCGCGGCCGCGCTGGATGCGGTCGAGGAGGACGGCGTTGATCTGGGCAACGAGGTCGTTCTGGCTGCGGGCGATTTTCGTTTCGCCGAGCTCGGTGAGGATCGCCTTGAGCATCTGCGTCTCGGTGATCCGGGGATTGAGAATGAGCGCCGTGTCGTAGTGCGAAGGATCGAGCTCGTTGAGGAATCGGCGGCAGAGCGTCGTCTTGCCGCAGCCGACCTCGCCGACCAGCACGATGAAGCCCTTTTTTTCGCGCACGCCGTACTTCAGATGCTGGAGAGCTTCCTGATGGGTCGGGCTGAGGTAGAGGAAGCGCGGATCCGGGGTGATGTTGAACGGCATCTCCCGGAACCCGTAAAAGCTCTGATACATGCGGAGCGGCACCGTGGTCGGACGGGGCCGAAAACGCACGCCAAATTCTGCGGCGACCCGGGGGCGCGGCCGGAGATTGAATTCTCCTTTACTCCCGCGGCTCCGGTGCCGTTGATCGCGGCGCGTTTTGTGAATCCGCACCGTCTCGTAATCCCGCTCTACGCGCTCGCCATGGCGCTCCTCGCTCTCGCCGCCGGGGCTTGGTTCGTGGATGCCCGGGCCGAGTACCGCCAGCTCAAGCAGACCGAGGCGGCGATCCGGCTCAAACTCGCCGCGGCGGAACTTCGCCTCAAGGAGCAGGACCGGATCCTGCAGCGGCTGCGCAACGACCCGGGCTTCGTCGAAAGCGCCATCCGCCGGCGGCTCAGCCAAGCCAAGCCCGGCGAAGTGGTGTTCCGTTTCGAAGACTGACGCCGCCCGCCGCGGGCCGGGACTTGCCGGGCGGGTTCCGTCCCGTTTTCGTATCCTCACTTTCATGACGACCGACCCGCTGATCGAGAAATTCCAACAGGCCGGCCAGGGCCACGTGTTCGCGTTTTTCGCGACTTTGCCGCCGGCGGAACAGCGCCGCCTGCTCGACGAGGCGGCCGAAATCGACCTCGCGGAAATCGCGCGGCTCACCCGGACCCTGCTCGCGCCGGGCGGCGCCGCGGGGATCGACCTCGGCGGGCTTGCGCCCGCGCCCTACGAGCGGCGGCCGGAAAACGGCGGCGATGCCGCCGCGTGGGACCGGGCGAAGGCCGCCGGCGAGGCCATGCTTCGCGCCGGCCGCGTGGCGGCCTTCACCGTCGCGGGCGGGCAGGGCACTCGGCTCGGTTACGACGGTCCGAAAGGCACGTTTCCGGTCACGCCCCTGAAACAGAAAACGCTCTTCCAAGTGTTCGCGGAAAAGATCCGCGCCGCCGGCGTCCGCTACGGCCGTCCCCTGCACTGGTTCATCATGACGAGCCACGCGAACCACGGCGCGACGGAGGCGTTTTTCGCCGCCCACGGTTATTTCGGCCTGGAGCAGGCGCGGGTGCATTTCTTCCGCCAGGGCCGGATGCCGGCGGTCGATCTGCAGGGGCGGATTCTGCTCGAGACGCCCGGCTCGATCGCGATGTCGCCCGACGGCCACGGCGGCTCGCTCCGCGCGCTGGAGCGCAGCGGCGCGCTCGATCTGATGCAGCGCGAGGGCATCGATACGCTGAGCTATTTCCAGGTGGACAACCCGCTCGTGCGCGCGATCGACCCGACCTTTCTCGGATGGCACTCCCTGCAGGGCTCGGAGATGTCGAGCAAGATGGTCCCGAAGGCCTACCCGGAGGAAAAGGTCGGCATCTTTTGCGCCCAAGGCGGCAAGACCGTGGTGGTGGAGTATTCCGACCTGCCGATGGCGATGCAGCAGGAACGCGACGCCGCGGGCCAACTCCGCTACTTGGCCGGCAGCATCGCGATCCACCTGCTCGACCGCGATTTCATCCGCCGGATGGCGGCGGGCGGCGAGGGTGTCGCGTTGCCGTTCCACCGGGCCGACAAGAAAATCCCCACCGTCGACGCCGCGGGCCGGCCGGTGAAACCGGAGAAACCGAACGGCGTGAAGTTCGAGCTCTTCGTCTTCGACGCCCTGCCGTTTGCCCGGAATCCGGTCGTGATCGAGACGCGCCGCGAGGACGATTTCTCCCCGGTCAAGAACGCCGACGGCGTCGATTCCCCGCAGACCTGCCGCGACGACCAGCGCCGGCAATTCGGGCGCTGGCTGCGCGCCCAGGGCGCCGCGGTGGCGACCGATGCCACCGGGTTGCCCGCCGCCGGGATCGAGGTGTCGCCGCTTTTTGGTTACGACGAGGACTCGTTTGCCGAGGCCTGGAAAAAACTGTCGCCGGCCCCGTCGATCCGTGACGGGCTGTATCTGGAGTGAGCCGGCTCCGTATCCGCACTTTCCTTACCTGTACTCCGCACCGCCATCCATGACCACGCTCGAACGTATCCGCCAAGCCGCCCAAGCCGGGCACCTCATGCCGTCCGCGGCCGAGAATATCGCCGCGTTCCTCGCCGTCCGCCTGCCGGCGTGGGCGGCCGACAGCATCGCGGAACTCGCCGAGCGGGGCGCTTGGGGCGAACTGAACGACCGCTTCTACCGCTTCCTGGAGTTCGGCACCGGCGGCATGCGCGGCCGGACCATCGGCACGGTCCCGGCCCGGGCCGAAACCGGCACACCCGACGAACGCGGTTCCCCCTCGCACGCGGCGATCGGCAGCAATTTGCTCAACGATTTCACGCTCATCCGGGCGGTCGTCGGGCTCTACCGTTACACCGCCAAGTACACCGCGCAGCAGGGCGGCCGGGACCGCGTGAAACTCGTGATCGCCTGCGATGTGCGGCATTTTTCCCGGCACTTTTCGGACTTGGCCGCGTCGACGTGGACGCAGCTCGGCGGCGAGGCTTTCGTGTTCGACGGGCCGCGGCCGACGCCGCAGCTGAGCTATTCCGTCCGCTGGCTCAAGGCGCAGGCCGGTATCGTCATCACCGCCAGCCACAATCCGCCCCATGACAACGGCTTCAAGGCCTACTTCGACGACGGCGCCCAGGTGGTGCCGCCGCACGACACGGGCATCGTGGCGGAGGTCAACGCGGTGCCGCTGGCGGAGATCGGCGCCTTCCTCGTCCCGCAGCTGGCCGGCGTGACCGCGCTCGGCCGCGACGCGGACGATGCCTATCTCGCCGTGGCGGCGAAGGCCGCGCTCGATCCCGAGGTGTTCCGCCGGACCAAGCTCAAGGTCGCCTTCACCAACATCCACGGCACGGGCGCGGTGCATTCGGTCCCGCTCCTGATCCATGCCGGCTGCGACGTGCACCCGGTGGCCGAGCAGTTCGAGTTCGACGGTCGGTTCCCGACCGTCAAGTCGCCCAACCCCGAGAATGCCGAGGCTCTCGCCTGCGCCGTCGCGCTGGCGGAACGAGAAGGCTGCGACGTCGTCCTCGCCACCGATCCCGACGCCGACCGCATGGGCTGCGCGGTGCGCAGCCGCGCGGGCGGGATGGAACTGCTCACGGGCAACCAGATCGGTTCGCTCCTCGCCGAGTATCGGCTGACCAAGTACAAGGAACTCGGCTGGATCCCGGCCGCCGGTTCCCCCGCGGTGTGCATCGTGAAGACCTTCGTCACGACGCAGCTGCAGGACGCCATCGGCCGCGGCCACGGCGTCAAGGTCATCAACACGCTCACCGGCTTCAAGTGGATCGCGGCGAAGATGCGCGGCTACGAAAACAAAGTGCGGGCGGCGCTCGGGGCCGGCTTCGATTACGACGGCGCGTCCTTCGAGGAACGCGCCCGCCTGCTCCAGCAGCACAGCACGTTCTACGCGTTCGGCACGGAAGAGAGCTACGGTTACCTGCCCAACGACTACCTGCGCGACAAGGACGGCAATTCGGCGTGCCTGATGTTCGCCGAAGTGTGCGCCTGGGTGAAGAGCCGCGGCCTCACGGTCCCGGAGTATCTCGACGAGATCTATCTCCGCTACGGGTTCTACCTCGAGGGCGTGATCAACATCTACTACGAGGGCGCGAGCGGGAACGCGAAGATCAAGCGCATCCTCGAGACCTACCGGTCGAATCCGCCGGCAGCCTTCGGCGACGTGCGGGTGGTGAAGTTCCAGGACTTCGGCCGGGAGCAAGTGTACGATGCGGACGGCGAACTCATTCCTGCGCAGGATCTGTATATCGTCACGCTGTCGAACGGCTACTCGTTCGCGGCCCGGGGCAGCGGCACCGAGCCGAAGATGAAGTTCTACCTTTTCGCTCATGCCGCGGTCGCGGCGGCCGCCGATCTTCCGGTCGTGAAAGCCCGGGTGAAAGAATCGCTGGCCGCCTTGAGCCGGTTGATCGAAGCGGAGGCCAAGGGGCGGGCGGAAGGGTAAGCATTTGGCGGCAAGCGATTTGGTGGCCGGTTGGACGCGGCGGGCCGGGGCCGGTGCCCGGCCCGGAGCGCGTGGAAGGGACCGGAATTGTTACGGTTGCGTTCGCATTTTCATTGAGACTGCGGCGCCGACGTTTTCTTAATTCGTCAGCTGGTTACCTGCTCGGCGCCTGACACGACGAGCGAATCAACCATCTCTGGGAGCCCGGTAGGCATTGGCGTGCGAACCGGGCTCCCTTTGTTTTTTCCGTTCGCGGCGCGGGCGAGCCGGATGTCGGCCGCAAGGCAAACGGGATTCGAATTGGCGGAAGTGGGTGAACGCTACCGGTTTCTACGCCCGAAATCGGACTTGGTTTTTCCGCCGCCGACTTCAACTCTCACGCGAATATGAAGATTTGCTGCATTGGCGCCGGGTATGTGGGTGGTCCGACGATGGCGATGATCGCTCTCAAGGCCCCGTCGATCGAGGTGCGGGTCGTCGACATGAACACCGCCCGCATCGCGGCCTGGAACTCCGATACGCTGCCGATCTACGAACCCGGGCTCGACGACGTCGTGCGCCAGACCCGCGGCCGGAATCTCTTTTTCTCGACCGATGTCGTCGGCGGCATCAAGGCGGCGGATATCATTTTCGTCGCGGTGAACACCCCGACCAAGAGCTACGGCGTCGGCGCCGGGCGCGCCGCCGATCTGCGCTTTATCGAGTCGGTCGCGCGCACGATCGCCGAGCATGCCAACGGGCCCAAGATCATCGTCGAAAAATCGACGATCCCGGTGAAGACCGCGGAGACGATCAAGGACATTCTCGCCGCCAATTCCCGCGGGCATACCTTCGAGGTGCTGTCGAACCCGGAGTTCCTCGCCGAGGGCACCGCCGTCGCCGACCTGATCTCGCCCGACCGCGTTCTGATCGGCGGCGAGCGCACCGAGGGCGGCCAGCGCGCGCTCGAGACGCTCGTTTCCGTCTATGCGCACTGGGTGCCGCGCGACCGGATCATCACGACGAACCTGTGGTCGTCGGAGCTTTCGAAACTGGTCGCGAACGCATTCCTCGCGCAGCGCATCTCCTCCATCAATTCCATCTCCGCGTTGTGCGAGGCGACCGGCGCCGATGTCGACGAAGTCGCCAACGCGATCGGCAAGGATTCCCGCATCGGCCCGAAGTTCCTGAAGGCGTCCGTGGGTTTCGGCGGTTCCTGCTTCCAGAAGGACATCCTGAATCTGGTCTATCTCTGCGAACACTTCGGTCTGCCGGAAGTCGCCGCCTACTGGGAGCATGTCGTGAAGATGAACGACTGGCAGAAGCATCGCTTCGCCGCGAAGATCGTCCGCTCCCTCTTCAACACCGTCGCCGACAAGCGCATCGCGGTCCTCGGCTTCGCCTTCAAAAAAGACACCAACGACACCCGCGAGTCCGCCGCGATCGCCGTTTGCCGCGACCTGCTCGCCGAACAGGCCAACGTCATTGTGTACGATCCCAAGGTCCCGGCCGACGAGATCCGCGCCGACATTCTCGGCAAGGGCAAGGACGACCCCCGGCTGAAAATCGCGACGTCCGCCTACGAGGCCGTGGCCGGCGCCCATGCGCTCGCCGTCGTCACGGAGTGGGACGAATTCAAGCAACTCGATTTCAACCGGATCTACGCCGGCATGCACCAGCCGGCGTTCATCTTCGACGGCCGCAACATCCTCGATCTGGCGAAGCTCAAGACCATCGGATTCCGGGTCTCCGGCATCGGCAAAGCCTGAGGCGGAAGCCGAGTTGAGAGCTGAAAGTTGAGGGTTGAGAGATCGATCCGCCGAACCGCGGAAACGTCGCCGAAGCCGGCAACCTGAAGAACCGAACGGTTTTGCCCTCGACTCTCAGCCAAGCTCACTGAACCGCGGGAGTCCGGCTGAGCCGGTTCGCGCGGTCGAAGCGGGAAAGGTTGAAGTAAAGCTCGGGGTCGAGTCGCCGGACCCGCAGCCGCCGCTCTCCGTTCTCGAATCTCGGCCCGAATTTTCCGGGCCGAACTTCAGGCCGCGCGCCGGGCGATCCCGGGCGCGCAGCCGTTCACTTGTTCGCGCGCTCGAATTCCTTGCGGAGCGAATCCGCGATGGTGTTCTTCACAATCACGACCTGCGATTCCTTCTGGCCGCCTTGGCGGACCTCGAGCTTCAATTGGATCTCGTCGCTCGAGACTCCGAGTTGGGAAACCATCGGGTCAAGCAGCGCCCGGGCGCCCGGGGCGATCGTCAGCTTCGAGGGGCGCACGGCGAAATTGCCGAGATAGGAATTCACTTCCGTGACTTCGACGTCCATCGGCTCGGTGCCGCGGTTTTCCAGCTGCACGCGCAGCGTTACGGGCGGCATCGGACTGCCGGCGGCACGCCGGGCCTTGGCGATGCGCATGTAGTCCGCCATCGCCTCTTTCTGCTCTTCCTCGGAGTCGCCGTACCCGCCGATATTGTAGACCTCGGAAAACGCGCCGGCGTCGTCTTTCTTGCGGCGCCCGCCCATCTCCATGGCTTCCGCGCCCTTGGCCCGGCCCGGGCCGCGGGTGCCGCGGTCGAAGCCGCGGGAGACGGTCGCGAGCGCACCGAGCTTGCCGCCGAGGAAAGTGGTTTCGCCCCGCATCGCCACCGGCCGCTCGAGCGGTTGGGAGGCCACCGCTTCTTCCATCATGAGATCGCGGGGACCGTTGTTCGAGCCGCAGCCGGCCAAGGCGAGGGCAACGGCCAGAAGGGCGCAGCGGGAAACGGCAGGGGAGGGCACGGAAGTGGGCATGGGCGGTACGTTCGGACGCCAAGCCGAGGCGAAGGTTGCAGCGAACGCAAGGGTGGGGCGGGGTTGCCCGAATCTTTCTGGCCATTCCCGCGTCTTGCCCCACACACCGATGGCGCCCGCATGGAAAATTCCGCTCCGACCGATCTTGTCGACTTGGTACGCCGCGCCCAGCGGGGCGAAGAGGCGGCCCAGCGGCAGCTCATCGTGGCCTATCAGCACCGCGTGGCGGGCTTTGTCTTCGCGATGACCAGCCGGAGCGATTACGTCGAGGACCTCTCCCAGCAGGTCTTCATCAAGATGATCCGGGCGCTCGACCGGCTGCAGGCGCCGGCGCAGTTCGAGTCCTGGCTGTTCCGCCTCGCGCGCAATACCTGCATCGACCAGCTCCGCCGCCAGAAGCTCCGGCGGATTTTCCTGCCCTTCGGCGAGGAGCACGAAAACATCCCCGAGCCTCCGGGCGCGGTCGACTCCGAGGAACTCGACGCCCTCCGCCACGCCCTGGCCCAACTCCGGCCCCAGGACCGCGCGCTGCTCGCCCTCGTCCAGGAAGGCCGCAGCCATGCCGAAATTGCCGAGACCCTCGAGACCAGCGTTGCCGCGGTCAAAGCTCGCCTCCACCGGGCCCGCGAGCATCTTCGCGAACACTACACTTCTCCCCATGAAACCTGAAGATCACGCTTGGCAGGCGTTGCGCGACCATGCCGCCGCGCAGCTCCGGTCGGATTTTGCCGCCCGGGTGGTCCGCGCCGCCCAAGGGCCGTCCGAAGCTTCCTGGCAATCGCTCCGCCGCCAAGGCGCCGCACAACTGCGTCCGGGCTTCGCGGACCGCGTTCTCCGCGCCGCCCGCAATTTGCCGGGCATGCCGTCGTTCCTCGACCAGTTCGCCTTCAGCGTCGGCACCGCGATCGTCTGCATCGCCGCGACGCTGTTTCTCCACTCCCGCAGCGAGGCCCGCGAAAACGAGAAGAACCTCGCCCGCTGGCAGCAGATCGCGCTCGAGGCGCACCACAACGAGCCGCGCCTATGACCCAACGCGTGTTCCTCGCCCTGTTGACCATCGGCGTCTTCGCCGCGGGTTATGCCGTCCGCACGATGACGGAACAGGGCGCGGCCGTGCCGCCGCCGCCGGCGGTGCTCAACCGCGAATACGCACCCGGGTCGAACCCGCCCGCGACCGAGAAGGGCAAACGCGAGCTCGACCGCGCCAAACTCGTCGGGGAGATCCAGAAACTGCGCCCGCAGATCGACGCGTTCAGTACCCAGGTCGACGAGATCCAGGCCGAGTTCGACCGCGAGTTCAACGCCCTGCTCAATCCCAAGCAGCTCGAGAAACGCCAATCCTATATGAAGCGGCGCGCCGACCGTGAATCCAAGCGGCTGGCCGACCGCGATCCGCTGTCCGACGAGGAAATCCAGCGCGAACGTGAACGCCCCTTCGATATCTATTGGCTCGTGACCGTTACCCCGCTGCTCGACCGGCTCACCAAGGAATACGAACTTGACGCCCCGCAGCAGACCGCCGCCCGCGCCCTGCTCGCGATGCGCCGCAACAAGTTCATCGCCCTCTTCGACGCCACGCCGCATCCGAGCATCCGTCTCAGCCGCCTCGCGCCGCTGCTCGAACGCGTCGCCGGCCCCGTGCCGAAGCCGGCCAAGTAAAGGCCGGGGCTTGACCGCCGGGCGGCGGCGCTGTGTCACTGTGGCGCATGGTCCCCAGCGTCCTCATCGTCGACGATGAAAAGCACACCCGCGAGGGTCTGCAGCAGGCGCTGTCCGAAACTTACGACGTCACCGTCGCCGCGAATGCCGAAGAGGCGTTCAACTTGCTCGAAGCCCAGCCGTTCGACGTCGTCCTGACCGACCTGCGCATGCCGGGCAAATCCGGCCTCAAGGTCATCGACAAGGCCCTCGCGTTGCCGCAACGGCCGGCCGTCCTGATGATGACGGCCTACGGCAACGTCGAAAGCGCCGTCGAGGCGATGAAACGCGGCGCCGTCGATTTTCTCACCAAGCCCGTCAATATCGAGCGGCTCGAAGTGCTCATCCAGCGGGCCCTCAAGACCAAGACGCTCGAGGTCGAGGTGCAGCAATTGCACGAGCGGCTCGACGAAAAATTCCGCCTCGAAGGCATCATCGGCACGTCGCAAAAACTGCAGGACGTCATCGCCAAGATGCGCCTCGTTTCCCCGTCGCGCGCCACCATTTTGATCGAGGGCGAATCCGGTACCGGCAAGGAGCTGATCGCCCAGGCCATCCACCAGACCGGCACCCGCGCGCGGGCCCCGTTTGTCGCCGTGCACTGCGCGGCGCTGTCGGACAACCTGCTCGAAAGCGAATTGTTCGGCCACGAACGCGGCTCGTTCACCGGCGCGACGGAACGCCGCATCGGGCGTTTCGAATCGGCCGACGGCGGCACGCTGTTCCTCGACGAGATCGGGGAAATCTCCTCGTCGACCCAGGTCAAACTGCTCCGTTTCCTCGAGACCAAGGCGATCGAGCGGGTCGGCGGCTCCAAACCCATCGAGCTCGACGTCCGTCTCGTGGCCGCCACGAACCGCAACCTCGAGGCGATGGTCCGCGAGGGGAAATTCCGCGAAGACCTTTTCTTCCGCCTCAATGTTGTGCGGCTCACAATGCCCCCGCTCCGCGAGCGGCCCGAGGATGTCCCGCTGCTGCTCGCGCATTTCATCCGGGTCTTCTCCGAGGAAAACGGCGTGCCGCCGCTCACGGTCGAGGCCGGCGCCCTGCGCACGCTCCAGGCCTACGCGTGGCCCGGCAACATCCGCGAGCTGCGCAATTTCTGCGAGAATGCCGTCGTGCTCCGCCGCGGCGGCAGCCTGACCGAGTACGACCTCGAGCCGAAATTCCGCGGCCCCGTGTTGGCTTTGCCCGCTCCCGGAACCGGGTCCATCGCCGTCGCCCCCGTCGATTCGCCGCCCCGGGCGATCGGGCCGGCGACGCTCTCCTTCTCGGTCGCGGAAAACGAGAAACACCTGCTGCGCGAGGCCCTGCTCAAGTCGCGCGGCAACCGCACCAAGGCGGCCGAACTCATGGGCGTCAGCCGGCGCACCCTGCATCGCAAACTGGCGCAATGGCCGGAGCTGGATGTGACGGACAAATGACCGCCGCCGGCACGATGTCTTTGCCCTTCGCCGCCCGCGCCGGCGTTGTCCGATGAAGCGCCCGCGGACGGCGCAGGAGCTCATCCATTGGCTCGAGGTCGGCGCCGGGGCCCGCTGGATCGGGCTCGCGGCCGTGTTTGCCGGCACGATCGCCCTTTCGCTGCTCGTGGCGTGGAAGCAATTCCACGGCCCGGCGTCGGAGCTCACGTTGCTCCAGGCCGATGTCGGCCGGCAACTCGCGCGCGGCGCCGGTTTCACGACCCAGGTGAATTTTCCGCAGACGGCGGCGACCTTGGCCGCGCAGGGCCGCCGCTTCGACCCCGCCCAGCCGTATCCGGAATTGCACCACGCGCCCCTTTATCCGCTCGCGATCGCGGGCGCGCTGCGGCTCCTGCCCGCGGCGCCGCGCGCGGCGCTGTTCGCCTCGCCGCCCGTGCCGCCCGACGGCTTCGGCGCCGACTACCTGCTGCTCGGGCTCAATCTG
>JACCDS011742550.1_pt1 | contig 11490 bp, 8 predicted proteins | sample 7446441 | NCBI WGS metagenome assembly JACCDS01 (sample SAMN15323445, study PRJNA562643) | freshwater metagenome | isolation source: river surface water | place: USA:Blue River Watershed | collected 2017-08-17 | reverse complement strand
TTACGTTCATCAAGCAGTAAATCAGAAGCTTCTGACTTATTGAAGAAAGTAGTTTCTATGTTAGATCGTTTGGCTAAGAAAAACGTAATTCACAAGAATAAAGCAGCTAATAACAAATCGAAATTAATGAAATTCGTTAACTCGTTAAGCTAGTCTTTTTCTTAAAAGATTCATAAAATATTCATTTTCAAAATCCTGCATCCATCGGTGCGGGATTTTTTGTTTTCTGCTTATCTTTACATCGTGATGAAGGATGAAGGAAACAGAATGACCATCAAGGATTGGTCCATGGCCGATCGGCCGAGAGAAAAACTCAAAAACCAGGGTCGTCAAAGTCTGAGCGACTCAGAATTACTGGCTATTTTAATTGGAAGCGGAACTCCAGGCGATGATGCACTTAGCATTGCACAGAAATTATTGAGAACCGTCGACGATGATTTAAGTCGTTTGTCGAAAATGAGCATTAGAGAACTTAAACAACACAAAGGCATCGGAGAAGTCAAGGCGCTCATTATTGCTGCTTGCATGGAACTTGGTCAGCGAAGGAAGGAACTTATTCCCGAACAATTGAATAAAATTACATCGAGTAATGATATATCCAAGTTGATGTCTCCTCATTTTGCCGACTTAGCGCATGAAGAATTTTGGGTGATTTATTTGAATCGTGGTAACAGAATTATTCAAAAGAAATGTTTGAGTAAAGGTGGTATCAGTGGTACCGTTGCCGATATACGTTTGATATTAAAGGAAGCACTCGATTGTTTGGCAAGTGCTATGATCTTATGCCACAACCATCCTTCCGGGAATTTAGTGCCAAGTATGGAAGATAAAATCTTAACGAATAAATGCAGGGATAGTGCTTTGTTAATGGATATTCGTTTACTCGATCATCTTATTATTTATGAGCACAATTACTTTAGTTTTTCCGATGAAGGCTTACTTTGATGTGTAATGTTATCAGGTGTGTCGGCATTTTTTCTTACTTTTGTTAAAAGGATTTTTTAAATGAAGATTTCACACCAATGGTTAGGGGATTTTATAGAGCTAACTGAAAATACACAACAAATATCAGAATCGTTAACATCTGTAGGATTAGAAGTTGAGTCGATTGAACGTGCAGAGGCTGTAAAAGGTGGACTTGAAGGATTGGTCATTGGTCATGTTTTGGAATGTGAGCAACATCCTAACGCCGATCGTTTGCGCATTACTAAAGTAGATATTGGTGGTGCAGAACCGTTACAAATTGTATGTGGTGCATCCAATGTTGCTAAAGGACAAAAAGTTATTGTTGCTCCAGTAGGTACGACCGTTCATCCAACGAATGGAGAGCCTTTCAAAATAAATAAATCGAAAATAAGATCGGAAGTATCGGAGGGAATGATTTGTGCTGACGACGAAATTGGATTAGGGGAATCTCATGATGGTATAAAAATATTACCAGAAGATGCACCCATCGGTAAATTACTTAAAGAGTATTTTAATTTAAGTTCAGATACTATTTACGAAATAGGCCTTACACCAAATAGAGCTGATGCCGCTTCACACTTAGGGGTAGCTCGCGATTTAGCAGCTATTTTTAATACTTCTTTAAAACCACAAAATTATACCATGTTGCCAGTTAAAGATGCTGGTAAGATAAAAGTAAGCTTAAGCTCAACAGATGATTGCCCGCGTTTTGCAGGAATTTACATCGAAGGAGTAGAAGTGAAAGAATCGCCTAAGTGGTTAAAAGATCGATTAACTGCTATTGGTGTAAAGAGCATTAATAATATTGTTGATGTTACTAATTTCATTTGCCATGGATTAGGACAACCAATGCATGCATACAATGCCGATGCTTTGAAAGGTAATACTATAGTAGTAAGAAGAGCAGAAGCAAAAGAAAAACTTCAAACGCTCGATCAAGTGGAGCGCGAAATGAAGGGTGGTGAATTAGTAATTGCAGATGCTGAAAATATTGTTGGCATTGCAGGAACGATGGGTGGATTGCTCACATCAGTAAACAATAATACAAAAAACATATACTTAGAAAGTGCCTATTTTCAAGCAGCCTTGGTACGTAAATCGTCGAAAGCACATGACTTAAAAACCGATGCGTCATTCCGCTTTGAAAGAGGTACCGACCCCGACATGTGTTTAATGGCCTTGAGTTATGCCGTTGAGTTAATCGTTGAATTAGCTGGAGGAAACCCTGAACCATTTATCACAGATGTATATCCAAATCCTATTGCCCCAGTAGAAATTGAATTGAATTACGATTATGCTCAACGTTTAATTGGTAAAAAAATTGAACCAAAAACGATGCTTAACATCTTAAATGGTTTAGGTATAAAAACGTTAGAGGAAAAAGAAAATTCAGTAAAAGTTCGTGTGCCATTAGCTAAAGTTGATGTTACGCGTCCTTGCGATTTAGTAGAAGAAATTCTAAGAATCTATGGATTGAATAATATTGAAATGCCTACACACTTAAAATCGTCGCTTTCTTTTTCAGTGAAGCCCGATGCCGAGCGTGTGAAAGAAATTCTTTCGGAGTTCTTAAGCTCTATTGGATATCAAGAGATGATGTCGAACTCACTCACTTCATCTAAAAATAATGAACTATTGAACAATGCCGACCAGGTTGAAATTCTTAATCCTTTAAGTATTGAACTGCAAGTGTTGAGAAATCAAATGTTGAGTTCAGGCTTAGAGGCTATTTCATACAACATCAATAGGAAACAAAGCGATTTAAAATTATACGAGTGGGGAAGTACATATCATTTAAATGAAGGTGCTTACTCAGAGAAATGGAAATTGAGCATTTTCTTAACCGGTAACACACATGCAGAGCATTGGTCGGTAAAGGCACAAAAAAATAATTTATTCAATTTGAAGTCGGTGGTCGACCGACTATTAAATAGGGTAGGGCTTGTAAACACAAAATTGCAAGAACTAAACGAAGGGGCCTACCAAGGATTTTCATACACGATTGGGAAGTTAGAAATATTAAAGGTAACTTCCGTTTCGAAGAAGGTATTGAAGCAATTTGATATTAACCAAGAGGTGTTTTTTGCCGATATTGACATGAATGCATTAATGACGGCGGTTGAGAAACGTAAAATGGATTACAAAGGGGCACCTAAATATCCATCGGTACGCCGCGATTTGTCGATGTTAATTGATAAGTCGGTAAGTTTTGAGCAGTTAAAGAAAATAGCTGGGCAGGCAGAACAACGATTACTTAAGAAAGTTGACATATTTGATGTTTACGAAGGCGATAAATTACCGGCAGGTAAAAAATCGTATGCCTTAAGTTTTATATTGATGGATGAAGAAAAGACATTACAAGATCAAATAATAGATGGTGTAATGGATAAATTAATAAAATCCTACGAGAAAGAAGTAGGCGCAGAAATCAGAAAAGCCTAGGTTGAAAAATTTAGATAGCATAGAGAAAAAGGTAGACATGCTCATGGAGTATTGTGATGCTCTAAAAGAGCAAAACGAACTCTTATTGGATGATAATGAGCAATTAAGGAAACGATTTCAACAGCTATCCATCGAATTAAAAGACTTAGAAGAGAAGCATCGTATCTTAAAATTGGCAAAGAGTGTTGCGGTAACAGATGAAAAGACACTTGACATTAAGACGAAAATTAACGATTTTGTGCGTGAAATAGATAAATGTATAGCTATTTTAAGCAAATAATAGATTAGCAAAAACAACAATGGGAGAAATTTCCATTAAAATTAACATTGCCGACAGGGTTTATCCTTTAAAAATAAATAGTGAGGATGAGGAGAATGTTCGGAAAGCTGCCAAGCTTGTAAACGACCGTATTAAGGAGTTCCAGGAGAACTATGCGGTACGCGATAAGCAAGACTTACTTTCCATGTGTATATTACAAATAGCCACGGAGCATTTGAATCTCGATAAAAACCATAAATCGATGAGTATCGATTTCTCCCAACAAATGGAGAAAATTGATAAAAAACTCAGCGAATACCTGTTTAAGCAATAGTTTGTAGAGCTCTTTTATTATTATGTTTAGATAGCTTGATGGTTAAATAAAATAATAATAGAAAAACATGATAGTAACGATAGTAACGGGATTAGTTGCCCTGGTCATCGGTTTCCTTGTAGCAAAAGCTATGCTCAAAAAAGGAATTCAAGACCATGAGCAAATTGCCAAAGAGAAAGCTGATAAAATTTTAAAGGATGCTGATGCGCAGGCAGAGCTTCTTAAAAAGAATAAATTATTAGAAGCAAAAGAGAAGTTCTTACAGTTAAAAGCGGAGCACGAACAAGAGATTCAGCAAAAGAATACAGCTGCTGCGCAACGTGAAAATACACTTAAGCAAAAAGAACAAAGCTTAAGCCAAAAAATTGAAAACAATAACCGTAAGGAACAAGAATTAGATGGACTTCGTCAGAACTTAAGTCGCCAGATTGAAGTTCTTGAAAAGAAGAAATCAGAAGTTGATCAATTGCATCAACAACAAGTAACCCAACTCGAAAAAATTTCAGGTTTATCTCAAGAAGATGCCAAAGCTCAATTGGTAGAAGCATTAAAAGATGAAGCACGTACCAATGCAATGTCGATGATCAAAGACATTGTTGAGGATGCTAAAATGACTGCAGCAAAAGAAGCTAAGAAAATAGTTATTCAAACTATACAGCGTTCGGCTACAGAAGCGGCTATTGAAAATACTGTTTCGGTATTTAACATTGAAAGCGACGAAGTAAAAGGTAGAATTATTGGTAGAGAAGGTCGTAACATTAGAGCATTAGAAGCTGCAACTGGTATTGAGATTATTGTTGATGATACCCCAGAGGCAATTATTCTTTCTGGATTTGATCCAGTACGTAGGGAGCTTGCTCGTTTATCGTTACACCGTTTAGTTACCGATGGCCGTATTCACCCAGCTCGTATCGAAGAGGTAGTTGCAAAAACGAAGAAACAATTAGAAGAAGAAATTATTGAAACGGGTGAGCGTACGGTTATCGATTTAGGTATCCACGGCTTACACCCTGAGTTAATTCGTATGGTAGGTCGTATGAAATACCGTTCGTCTTACGGACAAAACTTATTACAACACTCACGTGAAGTGGCTAATTTCTGTGCTATTATGGCTACAGAATTAGGGTTAAACGTGAAAATGGCTCGTAGAGCTGGTTTATTGCACGATATTGGAAAAGTATCGGAAGATAATCCGGAAGTACCACACGCTATTTTAGGTATGCAATTAGCAGAGAAATACAAGGAACATCCTGAAGTATGTAATGCGATTGGTGCTCACCACGACGAGATTGAAATGACTAGTATCCTTTCTCCAATCATCCAAGCTTGTGATGCTATCTCAGGAGCTCGTCCGGGTGCACGTAGAGAAGTTGTAGAAAGTTATATTAAGAGATTAAAAGAAATGGAAGACTTAGCGCTTTCTTACCCTGGTGTTGAAAAAACATTCGCTATTCAAGCAGGTAGAGAGTTACGTGTTATTGTAGAAAGTGAGAAAATCACCGACCAACAAGCAGAAGCACTTTCATTTGATATTGCAGAAAGAATTCAAACAGAAATGACCTACCCTGGTCAAGTGAAAGTAACCGTGATCAGAGAGACAAGGGCAGTGTCGTTTGCAAAATAGTGTATTTAGTCGCTAGTCGTTAGTCTTTAGACCGTACTAGCGACTAACTACTAACTACTAACGACTAATAAAATGACAAAACTCGACACCCTATTAACCAAGTACGGTGAAAGTCATCAGAACGGTACCAACAAGTTGATTCATTGGATTGCAGTTCCATCGATAGTATTTAGTCTATTAGGTTTAGTATGGGCTATTCCAATGCCAGAATTTATGAAGGCATACCCATATTTCAATTGGGCCTCTTTAGTAATTGCCTTTTCATTGTATTATTATTACCGTTTGTCGCCCATTTTGGCATTTGCTATGGTCTTGGTCGTTGGATTATTTTCATTTCTAATCGTTCAGTTAGAATACGTAGAACAAGCCGGTGGTCCAGCCATGTGGTTAGTTTGCGTTATAATATTTGTTGTAGCATGGATTTTTCAATTTATAGGCCATAAAGTTGAAGGTAAAAAACCATCATTCTTAGAAGATGTGCAATTTTTACTAATAGGCCCGATTTGGCTATTACATTTCTTATTTAAGAAGCTTGGCTTGCCTTATCAATCGAACTAGCGAACTGGCGAATTTGCGAATTCGCGAAAGCTCTTGGGTCGCAACTTCGCTATTTCGCAAATTCGCCAGTTCGCTAATTCGCCAGTTCGCAAATTCGCCAGTTCGCCATCCCGCTCCTCTCAATTTCTTAATTCGCTCTTAACATTGGCTTAATACTGCTAGGGTACTTTTGCACAAACAATTTATAAGAAAGTGAAAAGTATTAAGTATTTGCTAATCATGGTGCTTGCGTTCGTGCAGGTTGCTTTAGCACAAGCCGGTAATGAAAGCCCTTCTAAAGGAAAAATTACAGGAAAAATCTTCGATAAGAACAATAATGAGCCATTAATTGGTTCAGTAGTTCTCATTCAAGGAACTACCATTGGTACCCAAACAAACTTCGATGGAGAGTACGAACTTTCAAATTTAAATCCAGGCACCTATAAATTGGTATTTAAATACGTATCGTACGAAACTAAAGTGGTAGATGGTATTGTTGTATCTGCTGGTAAAGCAACTACTTTAAACATGTCGATGGCAGAAAGTGGAGTAGCATTGCAAGAGGTTGTAGTTACTTCTAGCTTCAAAAAAGAAAGTTTAGGAGCAATGTATACTTTACAGAAAAATAATATTTCTATTTCTGATGGTATCTCTTCGGATTTAATTAAAAGATCACCAGATAAGAACACTTCTGATGTTTTAAAACGTGTAAGTGGTACATCTATACAAGACAATAAATTTGTGGTGATTAGAGGCTTAGCAGATCGTTACAATACTGCAACAATTAATAGTGCAATGTTGCCAAGTACTGAACCTGATAAAAAAGCATTCTCATTCGATATTATTCCATCAAACTTAATTGATAGAATAACTATTAATAAAACAGCTTCAGCTAATTTACCTTCAGATTTCGCAGGAGGTGTAATTCAAGTAGTAACAAAAGATATTCCTGAAGAAAATTTTATTGATTTCTCTACTACACTTGGTTTTAATACGCAGTCGACATTTAAAAAGTTCATTTCAAATGGTAGAAATACGAGCGATTATTTATCGTTTGCAAGTTCAGATAGAAAATTATCGGATGCGTTTCCTACTTCACGTCAGAAATATGCTGCTTCTAGTTTAGAAAATCAATTAGCTGCTACAAGAACTTTATCGAATTCATACGGTGAACAAACATCAATGGCAATGCCAAGTCAGAGTTATCAAATAACATTTGGTAATAAGAAGGATTTGAAAAACAAAGCATCTTTCGGTTCTATCACTTCATTAACATATAGAAATGATCAACGTATTAATCCTTCAGTTCGTAAAGATTATGATGGTCCGAGTGCAGTATATTCATACGATAATACACAATATAAATTCACTACAAATTTAGGTGCATTAGCAAATTTTACTTACATCAATGGAAATAATAAAATCTCATTTAAGAACTTCTACAATAGAGTGTATGATGAGAGTTATTTAGATCGTAGTGGTGATAACGTAAACAATCTTGTAAACATTCGTTTTAACTCAAACGAATTAGTTCAAAAAAGTTTATTGAATTCGCAATTAGAAGGTAGTCATTCATTAAATAATTCTGATGTAAAATTAACTTGGAATGTGAACTACGCGAACATTAACAGTAGTCAACCAGATTTAAGAACAATATTTTATAACAGACCAATCGATCAAACCGACGCTCCATATACTTTAGTTGATAGAAACTCAAGAAGATTTTTCTCTGAGATGCAAGAAAGTAACATAGGTGGTGGTGCTGGAGTATCAATACCGTACAAAATCTTTGAACAAAAAGGAAGTATTAAAGTTGGTGGCTTAGTGCTTACGAAACAACGTAACTTCAATGCAAGAATATTCAACTATACAAAAGCAAACTTTGCAAGCAACGATAGTTTATTATTATTGCCAAAAGATCAAATTTTTGCTGAAGAAAATATTTCAGCGAATGGGTTTGTATTGAATGAATTTACGAACAACAGTGATAAGTATTTTGCTACTTCAATGTTAAGTGCAGGATATGTAATGTTTGATCAACAAATCCGTTCAAACATTAAATTAAACATGGGTGTTCGTATGGAAATATTTAACCAGAACATTGATGCGGTAGATGCTACTTCAACAAAAGTAGAATCGAACAATACCTATGTAGATGTATTACCTTCGATGAATTTCACTTATGAAATCAACGATAAAACCAACTACAGAGTTTCTGCATCTAAAACAGTTTCTCGCCCAGAGTTTAGAGAGCTTGCTCCATTCGAATTTTATGATTTTATAACGGCTACTTCTTTAATTGGTAACCCAAATTTAAAGAGAAGTGAAAATTATAATTTTGATAGTAGAATAGAGTACTATCCAAGCGCAGGTGAAGCCTTTACATTTACAGCGTTTTATAAGCAATTTAACAATCCGATTGAGCAAATTGTAAATTCAAGTTCAAATGCTGATTTAAGAAGATTGTCTTTTGACAATGCTGAAAAAGCAAACACATTTGGTGTAGAGATTGAGTTACGTAAAAAGATGAACTTTATTAAAGCAGATTTCTTTGAGCAGTTAACAGTGTTTACAAATGTTTCATTAATGTACTCAAAAGTGTTTTTAACAAACCAAGGTGGAATTGAGAGAGCATTACAAGGACAATCTCCATACTTAGTTAATGGAGGTATACAATACAATTCTAAAGACAACATGAATACTGCAAGTTTATTAGTAAACAGAGTTGGACAAAGAATATTCTCTGTAGGTTTCCAAGGATATCCTGATATTTATGAAAATGCTCGTACAGTAATGGATTTCCAACTTGCAAGAAAAATTATGAAACGTAAAGCAGAAATTAAATTAAACATTTCTGACATCTTAAATCAAAGCCAAGTATTTTATCAAAACTTAGATGCTAGCAATGCATATAGTGAAAGCAACGATAGAATTATTAGTACAATGAAATTTGGACGTACCATCAGTATAGGATTTAATTACAATCTCCCATTACTTTAAGAGATTGTTAAATAAAATATTTTAAACACCCCTCAATTAATTTAAACTTAATATACACTTTATTAAGAATTAACTTGAGGGGTGTTTCTTTGTATAAGAAAAATTAAACAAACAAAAATGAAATCATTAAAAGTTTTAGCATTAGTAATGCTCGGTTCAATTGTTATTTCATCATGTACTAAAAAAGATGATGATGATACAATCACTCCTACAACAGGGAATAAAGTAGTATTAAATGGTAATATCATTACAGATGTTGTATTAAAGGCAGCTGATACTGTAGTATTAAAAGGGTATGTGTATGTACAAAGTGGTGCAAGTATTACTTTTGAAGCAGGAACGATTGTAAGATCGGATGTAACTGAAAAAGGTGCATTAATTATTGAAAGAGGAGCTAAGATATTTGCTAATGGTACAGCGAGTAACCCAGTTGTATTTACTTCAGGTAAAGCGGCAGGTTTAAGAGCTCCTGGCGATTGGGGTGGTATCATTATTTTAGGTAAAGCTACTACTAACCGTGCTACAGAACCTACTATCGAAGGTGGTGTTGGTAGACCATACGGTGGTACAGACGATAACGATAATTCAGGATCAATGACGTATGTACGTATTGAGTACGCTGGTATCGCTGCACAACCAGGTTCAGAAATCAACGGTTTAACTTTTGGTGCTGTTGGTAGAGGTACTACAATTGAGCACATCCAAGCGGTTTATTCGAACGATGATGCATTCGAATTCTTTGGTGGTACAGTTAACTGTAAATACTTAATTGCTTTTGCAACGGCAGACGACGATTTCGATTTCGATTTCGGATACAGAGGTAAAATTCAATATGCAATTTCATTCCGTGATCCAGCTTTCGTAGATGGTGGTGATGCTGGTAATGGTATCGAGTGTGATAACGATGGTAGTTCATCAACTGCAACTCCTTACACTAAACCAGTTTTATCTAACTTCACTTTAATTGGTCCTAATGGAGCATCAAATACAGCAGCTAACCATAACTATGCAAATCGTTGGAGAAGAAATACAAGATTTGAAATCCACAATTCAGTATTATTGGGTTATGCAAAAGCAGGTTTCTGTGTTGATGGTCAAGGTGCAGCAGATGCATTCATGGCTGGTGAATCAAGTTTCAAAAACAACTTAGTTCATGCTATCACTAAACCATTCTTAAGTAGAGATAACACAGCATTTACTGATTCAACCTTACAAGTAAAAGCATTAGCAGATGGAAACGTATTAACTACACCAGCAACAATTAACTTAGGAAATATTGCTAACCTAAATGCGCCAAACTTTGTACCAGCAGTTGGTTCACCAGCATTAGCAGGTGCAGTATTTACAGGTTTAGATGCAACATTCTTTACTACTACAACTTTCAGAGGTGCAATTGGTACAAACGATTGGACTACTGGTTGGACAAACTGGAATCCTCAAACAACTAATTACTAATACTCGTATTCCACATACAGTTGCAATAAAAATACTTATACAAATAATTTGATCTAAGTAAATTGTTTTAAGGAAGCCTCCGTAAGGGGGCTTTTCTTTTGCTCCCTTCTACTTCCCAAGCATTCGGAACGTATCTTCAGGAACATTTTTGATATCGAGTACCAAAAAACCATCGATGGCATCATTGAATTTTGGATCAACATTGAAGCCAATAATTCTTGCATTGAGTTGAATGTATTGACGAAGTAATACTGGTACTTTGTTGTGGTCTTTTTCTATTTCCGATATTAAACTGTCGAGCGATTTTATCGTTGATTTATTATTAAGTAAAACTTGTGAATCGTATTCTGGCAAGTGCACATTGAATTTCTTTTTAGGCTCAACCGTTTTTGCCAATTGCTCATCAAAACAATTGTTGTTTATAAACTCAATAATTAAATGCTTAGAAAGTTTTGAAAAATTATTGCTGATGCTCACTGGTCCGAACATATAACGGTACTCTGGATTTTTAATTAAGAAGGCTAATAAACCTTTCCAAAGTAAAAACAAAGGCAATGCTTTCTGCTGATATTCTTTACGAATGAACGAACGACCAAGTTCCAATCCAGATTTCATAATAGGATGGAAGCCCGATTTTATTTTGAATAAATTACTTATATAAAATCCTTTTGAACCGTAACGATAATAAATTTCATCTCCTTTACCTACTCGATATGCGCCAACTAATTTCTCAGCTTCACGATCCCATATAAATAAATGATTGTAATATACATCGTATTCGTCGAGGTCTATTTTATTATTAGTGCCTTCACCAACTTCTCTGAAAGTTATTTCTCTTAAACGGCCAATTTCATTTACAATATTTGGTATGCT
>JACCDS011359929.1_pt1 | contig 11490 bp, 8 predicted proteins | sample 7446441 | NCBI WGS metagenome assembly JACCDS01 (sample SAMN15323445, study PRJNA562643) | freshwater metagenome | isolation source: river surface water | place: USA:Blue River Watershed | collected 2017-08-17 | reverse complement strand
GGCCGCTGTCGCAGCGGGATGCAGGGCGTCAAGAAGATCGGGCAGGTTCATCGGTGACCTCGGGCGGCTGAGTGGCGGGTGGGCTCGGTGGCAAGGCAGGCGGCTGCTTGGGTGGCCACTGTTGCTTCGCGCTGCCGCGGCGTCTTTGGGGCGGCCATGAAATCCCGATGAATCGTTTTCACGGCGATTTCATGGCGACGACAGGACGCGCCCGCCGTGCGAACGGGACAGTGCCGACACCCGTCACCGCCGGACACCTGCCATGGACACGCTGCTCTCCCGCCCCGCCTTCGCCTGGCCCAGCAAGCTGCGGCCGTGCTTGCGTGCCGTGACCGCTACGGACGCAGCGGCGATGGGCGCCTTTCTGCACGGCCTTGCGCCCGCATCGCGGCATCACCGGTTCCACCGTGCGGTGAACCCGCGGTCGGCGGCGCTGTTGCGTCACCTCACGGTTGTCGACGGCCACCACCATGCGGCCTGGGTGGCGGTGTTGCCCGGTGACGGCGGCGGCGAACAGGTGGTGGGCGAGGCCCGGTACGTCCGCGTCGGTGCACGCGAGGCAGAACTCGCCCTGTCTGTCGCTGACGCCTGGCGCGGCCGGGGGGTGGCCAATGCCCTGCTGTTGGCTCTGGCCGACCATGCGCGGCAGGCCGGTGTGCAGCAACTGCGGGCGGAGGTGCAGCCCAGCAACAGCCGCATGCAGGCGCTCCTCCGGCGCGGGGGTTTCGGCCTGATGGCTGGCGATGGCGGCGCAGAAGGCTGGGGACTTCAGTTCCCGCAGCGGCGGGCCTGAATCCGGGCGCCGTTGCTGAGCTCAGGCGCTCTCGGCCACCAGCGCCAGCGCGCCTTCGTCGTCGAGCAGCGCGCCTTCGGCCATCAGACGGTCTAGCTGCGCGGCAGGCAACTCGGCACGCAACACGCGCTCGGCCTGCCAGCAGGCCGGCTCGTCCGTGCCGCCGGCCTCCGGGCGCTCGCTGCCGAGTCGCCGGTAGCTGGCCAGGGTGTGGCCCAGCAGGCGGGCGCCATCGGCCAGCCGACCCTGGCGGGTGAGTAGCAGCGCCACCAACCCCGCGCCCTGGGCCTGCTGCAGAGACGCACACAGGGTCAGCAGGCGTGGCGCCTCGGCCAGGGCCTCGGGCCAGCGGCCCAGCCGGATCAGGCCATCGAGCATGAACATGCGCAGGTACATCTCCAGCCCCGGCTGCGACGACTCGGGCATAGCCAGCCAGTGCCGCGCGTCGTCAACCGCCTCGGCAGCGCGTCCGAGGAACAGCTTGGCATGCACGATGTTGCTGCGTGCGGTGAGTGCGGCGATGCGGTCGCCGGCGTCCAGCATGTGCTGCACCTCGCGCTCGCGGGCGTCCAGCACGCCTTGCCAGTCGCCGCGCACCTGGCGCGCCACTGCCAGCGTGCCGGTGCCGATGGCGCGACGGTGGTGCATGGCGGGCGGGAACCCGGCGATGTGGGCTTCCAGCGCAGCGCACAGCTCGTCGAGGTCGTCGCAGGGCTTCTTCAGGCCACGCAGCAGCACGACGATGCAGAGGAAGGCCAGCCAATCGTTGCCGGCCGCGCGGGCCACGATCAGGCCTTGCCGTGCGGCGTCGGCGCTGTCGGGCCGCCAATGGATGAGGCGCAGACGGGCCACCTCGGCCCACCACTGCGCCTGCGCGGCCACAGGCACCCGGGGCAGCAGCGGCGCGCAGGCTTCCAGCCAGTGCCAGGCGTCCACCATCCAGCGCGTGTAGGTGGCCACGTCGCCCGTCCGGGCGGCCAGCTGGATGGCCAGCTCGGCGTCGTTCACACGCGCCCACTCGATGGCCGCACGCAGGTTGTCCATCTCCAGCGGCGCCAGCGCCACCACGCCCCGTCGTCGCCGTTCGGGGCGCAGCATGTCCTGCAGGATCTGGTTCAAGGCCCGCGCGTGGCGGCCCTGCACGGCCGCGCTGCGCCCAAGGGCGGCCAACTGCTCCAGCGCGAAGGCGCGAACGCTCTCCAGCAGCCGGTAGCGCGGGGGCTCGCCGCTTTCCACCACCACCAGCGAGCGGTCCACCAGCGAGGCCAGCCGGTCGATGACGTCCCAGCGTTCGGCGGGGTCTTCGGTGCCCAGCGCCACCGCGAGATCCAGCGAAAAACTTCCCGCGCAGACCCCCAGCGCGGCGAGCAGGTCTTGCTCGTCGGCGCTCAGCAGGCTGTAACTCCAGTCCAGGGCCGCGTGCAGCGTCTGGTGGCGGGCGGCAGCGAGCCGGTGGTTGCGCGTGAGCACGGCGAAGCGCTGCGCCAGGGCGTCGCGCACGCCGGCCAGGCCCAGCATGGGCACACGGGCTGCGGCCATCTCCAGCGCGAGCGGCAGGCCGTCGAGCTGCGCGCAGAGCTCACGCAACACGACGGCGTTGTCCGACGCCGGCTGCCAGTGCCGATCCAGCGCCTTCACGCGCTCGGCCAGCAGGGCGACAGCGCCGCTGCGCAGCACCTCGGTGGCCGGAGTGCCCTGCGGCGGGATGGCCAGGGGCTGCAGGCGATCGACCCGCTCGGCCGGCAGGTTCAGCGTCGCCTGGCTGGTGACCAGCACGCAGAGGCCAGGCAGGCGGCGCTGCAAGTCGGCCACCAGTTCGGCGGCGTTGGCGACCAGGTGCTCGGCGTTGTCCAACACCAGCAAGCTGTCTTCGGCGGCCAGCGACGCGTGGATCGCGGGCCACGGATCGTCGCTGGCCGATGGCTTGCCCAGGGCCCGGCTCAACGCGGGCGCGAGGCCCACACCCGGCGCCTCGGCCGTGAGGTCCATCCAGTGGCGAGGGCCAGGCCAGCCCTGGAACAAGGCGCGTGCCAGCGCCGTCTTGCCAACGCCCGACGGCCCCAGGAGACTTGTGCAGCCCCCCCGCTGGACGCTGTCCTGCAGCCGGCGCAGATCGCCCTCGCGGCCGAAGAGCGGCGCCGCGTCGGCCGCCCGGGCGGCTGTGGGGGAGGGGCCATCCACCGGACTCGGGGCCGATGCGGGGGGCACACCGCCACCCGCCTGCACCTCGGCCATGAAGCGGTAGCCGCGCCCCGGCACGGTGGCGATCAGCTCATTGCCCAGCACCTTGCGCAGAGCCAGCACCTGCGCCGCGATGTTGTTCTCTTCGACGACGACACCGCGCCAGACTTCGTCGAGCAGCTGGTCCTTGGTCACCAACTGGCCAGGCCGCGAGGCCAGCGCGCACAGCAGGTCGAAAGCCCGGGCCCGCAGCGTGACCGAGGCGTCGCCGCGACTGAGCAGCCGTTCGGTGCGATCGAGTTGCCACTCGCCGAAGCGCAGGATGGAGGAGTTGCCTGGCTGGGAACTTTCCGTGGCGCGTGAAGAGGACATGAACTCGAAGCGGGGGAGTCTTGGCGGCGATGCGCTGGCTTGTAGCACAGCGACTCAGCGGTCCGCCCTCGCGGCGCTCAGGGCCGGCACTGCGGCGATCGGGGCAGAACGGCGGGTCAGCCTCAGGCGGCCGACGCCAGCGCAGGGGCGCGGTCGCCCCGCACCGGGAGTTCCAGGCTCATCAAGGCACCGCCGCCCGGTGCGTTGGCCGCGCGGATGCGGCCGCCGTGCGCGGCCATGATCTTGCGGCACAGCGTCAGGCCCAGGCCCGTGCCGCCGCTGCCGTCGCTGGTGAGGCTGGACTGCACGAAGGCTTCGAAGATGGCTTCCAGTTCGGCTTCGGGGATGCCGGGGCCGTGGTCCCGCACCTGCACCACCAGGCCCTCGGGCACGGCACGGCAGTCGATCTCGATGGCCGTTTCGGGCGGCGCGAAGCGCAGCGCATTGGCCAGCACGTTGCGCAGCACCTGCTGCATGCGGAAGCCATCCACTTCGGCGGGCAGGGGTTGCTCGGCGTGCAGTTCCAGGCGCAGCTGCCGGCGGTCGGCCAGCGGCTGCAGTTCGCGCAGCACCTCGGCGGCCAGCGTCACCAGGTCGTGCGGCTCGAAGTTCAGCTGCGTGGCCTGGTCGTCGACCTTGGAGATGTCCAGCAGGTCGTTCACCAGGCGCAGCATGCGCTCGCCACCGGCGTGGATGTTGGGCAGCATGTCGCGCCAGCGCGGGTGTGGGGTGTCGCGGTCCAGGCCCAGTTCGGAGAAGCCGATGATGGACTGCAGCGGCGTGCGCAGCTCGTGGCTCACATTGGCGATGAAGTCGGACTTGGCGCGGGCCGCCCGTTCGGCGGCCTCGCTGGCCTCGCGCGTGGCGCGTTCGGCGTTGCGGAACTCGGTGACGTCGATGATGCTGCCGATGATGCCGGCCGGGCTGCCGTCGGCGTGGGTGAACCGCAGCTTGGTGACCACCGTGTCGCGCGGCGCGCGGCCCGGGCGCAGCAGGCGGTTCTCGTAGCTCACGGCTTCTTCGGACTGCAGCAGCCGCTGGTCCTGTTCCACGTGCAACGGCGCTTCGTCGCCGTAGAGCTGGGCCGAGGTGCGGCCGATGACCTGGTCCTGCTCCATCGCCATGAGCTCCAGCCACGCACGGTTGACGGTGGTGAAGCGGCCGCGCTCGTCCTTCACGAAGAAAGGCGTGGGGCTGACCTGCAGCAGGCGCGAGGTGAAGTCCAGCTGGGCCTCCAGCCGCCGCCGCGCTTCTTCCTGGGTGCGCCGGTCGGCTTCCACGGTGGCGCTGACGTCGCTGCCCACGCCGCGGTAGCCCGTGCACTGGCCGCCCTCGAACACGGGCTCGCCGCTGATGCGCATGTGGCGCAGGCCGCCGTGGCCGTCCACCACGGCAAAGGTGAGGTCGTGGAAGGGCTGCCGTTCGGCCACCAGGCGCTGCACGCGCTCCTGGTCCGACGCGGCGATCTGCAGGTCGCCGTTCACGGTGCAGGCCTGGCCCAGCAGCCGGCTGCTGTCCAGGCCGCAGCGCTCGGCGATGTCGTCGGAGACATGCGTGAAGCGGCCCTGCAGGTCCTGCTCCCAGACCCAGTCCGACGACAGCGACAGCAGGCTGGCCAGCCGCGCCTGGCTGGAGCGCAGCGCCTCGTTCAGGGCCACCATTTCGCGTGAGGCGATGTCCTGCGAGCGCTCCAGCACGTAGCGCTCCTGGTCCACGTCGGCATAGACCGCGCTCACCCGGGCCAGCAGCGCGGCGAAGGCGGCGGCGTCCGGCGCAGCGTCGGGCTGCAGGCCCAGCTTGCGCAGCTGCCGCGCCAGCAGGGGGTGGATGGAACCGGCGGTCACGGTGTCAGGCGATTTCAGGCCGTGGCTTCTGAGAAGACGGTGAGCGTCATCGTCTGGTTGTGCAGTTCGGCGGTGTGGCAGCCCAACGTGGTGCCGAATTCGCCGTAGGAGTAGAAGCCCGCGTGGGCCGACCCGGCAGGCAGGGCGTCGACCACGGCCTCCACTTCCTCTTCCGTGCGTTCACCCATCACCAGGCGGCGGCCGATGCAGCTGACCGACAGGGCCAGCACCGGGCCGGTGCTGCCGCCGGCCCCGGTGGCGCCCAGGCCGGTCAGCGCCTGCACCGCGGCGTCTTCCGCACTGGCCACCAGGCGGTCCACGTTGGTGCGCATGAGTTGGGTCACCGAGCCCGCGGGCATGTCGCCCGCGAAGGTCATGGACTGCGTGGCTTCGTCGATGCCCAGGATGGTCCGCACCACCGGCGCCGCGCCAGGCGCGGTGCGCAGCGACAGCGGGAACAGCAGCGCACTGCCCGGCAACTCGGCAGCCAGCTCACCCAGGTAGTGCTTGTAGAGCGCCAGGGCAGGTTGGCCGTCCAGTTCGTACAGCACATTGCCTTCGGCGCGCGTGATGCGGCGTTCGGGGCCGAACTCCGTCCAGCCGCCGGAGCAGCCGTGGCCCATGCGCAGTTGCGGGCCGTACAGGCCGACGGCAGTGACGCAGTGCTCGCGGGGCTGGCCGTCGTCCAGCACCCAGGTCTTTTCGAAGCGGCTGCCGTCGCCGGCCATGCCACCGCTCACGGCCACGCCCTCGGGCAGGGCTGCCGCCAGGCCGCGCAGCAGGTCGGTGCCGTTGACGGCCACGCCTCCAGCCAGCAGGAAGACGGCCCGCAGGCCCTCCGCAGGCAACTGGGCGGCCAGGCGCCGGCCGGCGGCGGCGGACTGCGCGGCGTCTGCCAGCGGGGTGCTGGCGCGGCGCAGGTGGGTGGCGTGGAAGCGGGTGACCGCCACGCTGATGCCGCCGTCGCCCACCTGGCGGTCGGCGATCTCGCCGGCGCTGGAGCAGCCCATCAGCACCGATTGCGGGAAGCCGGCGGCCAGCTCCTGCAGCGCGCCGGGCGCGTCCAGCAGGGCGCGGTCGCCGAAGGCCAGCACCCAGGTGTCGGGGCTGTCCATGTGCACGGGCAGCGGTTGAGACCAGCCGCGGTTGGGCAGGTGCGCGCAGTGGATAAGGTCCATGGGTTCAACACTCCCAGGCGCGGGCCGCGCCGACGCAGCGGCGGCCGGTGGCCTTCAAGGGCTATCGGCGCGCCGGCGCCCGGCTTGAACGCCGCGAGCGGGCGCAGACGTGGCGGATGCCACCGGTGGCGGGCCGGCTTGCCTTCAGGCCTTGTCGAACAGGGTCGTCCCGTCGAGACCCAGTGCCCCGGTGGCCACCAGGTCTTGCGCGGTGCGCTCGCCCCAGGCGGCCAGGCTGCCTTCGGGCTGGCCCAGCAAGTGCCACACCGCGCTCGACAGGCCACAGCCGCAGAACCAGGCCACGTAGTCGGCCCAGCCCTGCCGGCCCACTTCCATGAGGTGGTACTTCACCAGCACGCGCATGGCGTGGCGGTGGTGGCGGGCCGGGTCGGCGCGGAAGCCGGCCAGGCGTTGACGCGCGCGGGCCAGTGCGTCGGACACGTCGCCGAAGGGCGCACCGTGGCCGGGGATCACCCAGCGCGGCCGCAGGCTGGCGATGAGGTCCAGCACCGCGGCCTGGTCGTCGAAGGCGGCCACGCCGTCCAGCTCCGGGAAGATGACGCCGAAGCCGTTCTCCCACAGGGTGTCGGCGCTGATCAGCACGCCGTCCTGGGCGTCAAACAGCACCACGGCGTGCGGGTCGTGGCCGGGCGTGCCCAGCACCTGCCATTGCCGTGCGCCTATGGGCAGCGTGCTGCCCGGCACCAGGGCTTCATCGGGCGTGAAGCGCTCGCAGATCTGGCCGGTGGCTTCGTAGCTCAGCGCCGCGGGGTCCCAGTCGCGCGCGGCTTGGTGGTTGCCGGCCGGCGTGGCGATGCGGCAGCCCAAGGCGCGCTGCACGCTGGCGTTGCCGCCGCAGTGGTCGGAGTGCAGGTGGGTGTTGACGATCTTCAGCAGCGGCCGCCCGGCCAGCGCGTGGCGCAGCAAGGCCACGGTCTGCGCGGCATGCACGGTGTGGCTGCTGTCGACCAGCACCGCGCCGACGTCGCCGTCATCCAGCAGCACGTTGTTGGACGACAACCAGCCGCGCTGGAAGACGGCAATGCCGGGCAGGGCGGGCGGTGGGGCAGGCAAGGTCATCCTGAAGGGGGAAAGCGGGCTTTGGCGTCGCTTCATTGTGTCCGAACCCCTGGTGCTGGCCTGGGTGCGAGCTACCATCGCCGCTGCACCGAGGCAGCTGAACTGCCCGACACGGCGGCCGGCCCGGCAGGGTGGTCCGCCCGACAAATACCGGAGGTCCCCGCGATGAAGCTGCTGTTCAAGTTCAACCTCATCTTTGTGCTGGTGATGGCGCTGGGCGTGGCGGTGTCGGGCTGGATCAGCCGCGGGCTGCTGCAGGAACAGGCGCGGCAGGAGGTCATCGCCACCGGCCGGCTGCTGATGGAGCAGGCGCTGGCCGTGCGCGGCTACACGTCCGGGCAGATCACCAAGCTGCTGGCCACGCAGCTGCAGACGGAATTTCTGCCGCAGTCCGTGCCCAGCTACTCGGCCACGGAAGTGCTGGGCACGCTGAAGACCAAGTATCCGGAGTTCGCCTACAAGGAAGCCACGCTCAACCCTACCAACCCGCGCGACCGCGCCAACGGCTGGGAAGTGGACATCGTCAACGCCTTCCGCAACGACGCCGAGCGCAAGGAAATCATCGGCGAGCGCGACACGCCCACAGGCCGCTCGCTGTACATCTCGCGCCCGCTGCGCATCACCAACGGCGCCTGTCTGCAATGCCACAGCAGCGTGGAGGCCGCGCCCAAGACCATGGTGGACAAGTACGGCCCGGCCAACGGCTTTGGCTGGCAGATGAACGAGGTCATCGGCGCCCAGGTGGTGTCGGTGCCCATGACGCTGCCGCTGCAGCGCGCGGCCGACAACCTGCAGCTGTTCCTCAGCGCGCTGGTGGGCGTGTTCGTGGTGGTGGGCGTGGTGCTCAACCTGATGATCTGGTTTGTGGTCGTGCGGCCGGTCACCGAGCTGGCGCGCCTGGCCGACCGGGTGAGCCAGGGCGAGATGGACGCGCCCGAGTTCGCCGCGCGCAGCAAGGACGAGATCGGCACCCTGGCTGACTCCTTTGCCCGCATGCGCGCCAGCGTGCAGCAGGCCATGAAGATGCTGGACAACTGAGCGGCTGAAACGCCCAAGCGCCGCCCGTGAGCCACCACCCCGACCGCCTTGGCAAGTACCAGATCACCGGTGTCCTCGGCGAGGGCGCCATGGGGGTGGTCTACCGCGGCTTCGACCCCGACATCCGGCGTGTGGTGGCGCTCAAGACCATACGCAAGCAGGGCGGTGAAAGCGCCGAGGTGGCCGCGCAGACGGCGGCACGCTTCCGCAACGAGGCCCAGGCCGCCGGGCGGCTGATGCACCCGGGCATCGTGGGTGTCTACGACTTTGGCGACGACGGCCAGGTGGCCTACATCGCCATGGAGTTCGTGGAAGGCCAGACGCTGTCGCAGTACCTGGCGCAGCGCGTGAAGTTCACGGAAGCCGACGTCGCCAGCATGGCCACGCAACTGCTGGATGCGCTGGCCCACGCCCACGAGCACGGCGTGTGGCATCGCGACGTGAAGCCCAGCAACGTCATCATGACCAAGACCGGGCGCATCAAGATCGCGGACTTCGGCATCGCGCGCACCGACACCAGCGCCCTGACCATGGCCAACAGCGTGCTGGGCACGCCCATGTACATGGCGCCGGAGCAGTTCATGGGCCGGCCCATCGACCACCGCGTGGACGTCTACGGCGCCGGCGTGGTGCTGTACCAGCTGCTGGCGGGCAGGGCGCCCTTCATCGGCCCGCACGAAGCGCTGATGTACAAGGTGGTGAACGAGGTGCCCGTGCCGCCGTCCACGCTGGAGGGTGCGCCGCACGGCCCGCGCTTCGACGAAGTGGTCGCCCAGGCCCTGGCCAAGGACCCGCGCCAGCGTTTTGCCAATGCCAGCGCCTTCCGCGACGCGGTGGCGGCGGCCTTTGGCCAGGCCGTGCCCGCGGCCGTCGGCCGTGACGCGGTGTTCGGCATTCCCATGGTGGCCGACTACGCGCCAACCGAACGCATCGGCAGCCCGCCGCCCACGGGCCAGGCGCCGCTCAACACCCGTACCACCAGCGCGCCGCCCCCGCACTGGGACCTGGCCGTGCTGGCCGAGGTGGAAGCGGCGCTGGCCAAGTTTGTCGGCCCCTTGGCGTCGGTGATGGTGCGCCGGGCGGCCAAAGAGTGCCAGGACCTGCCGGCCCTGCAGGCCCGCCTGGCCGAGCAGATCACCAGCCAGCCGGCACGCGAGGCCTTCCTGGGCCGTGGGGGCCGCACCGGGAGCGCGACCGCGGGCACCGGGGGCAGCAGCGGCCACACCGGGCGCAGCGGCGCCACGCAGGCCTACCAGCCGCCGGGCGTGGGCGGCACCTTTGCGGGTGCCGCGAGACCCGTCAACGACGCCCTGATGGAGCAGTCGGTCAAGCTGCTGTCCAGCCAACTGGGGCCGATTGCCCGCGTGGTGGTCAAGCGTGCGGCCGAGCGCACGCGCCAGCGCGATGCCTTCTTTGCGCTGCTGCTGGAAGCCGCCCCCGAAGCGGCACGTGCCCGGCTGTCGGAAGAATTGCACAAGCTGCCCTGACGGGCGCTGGCCGGGCGCGGAAATGGCCCTGTCTGCGGCCTGATCTCTGCCCCACGCCGGGGTCGGGCCGGGCTACGCTGCGCCCAGCACTTCCCGGACGACGGCCATGCGCAACCTGTTGCCTGAATACAGCCCGCCCAACCACCAGCGCGCCTCCGTGGCCGTGGGCGTGGCGCCGCTGCTGGTCCTGCTGACCTTCACCGCCGTGGTGGTGCGCTGGATGGACGTCAGCACCGCCCTTGCCGTGTTCACCGCCTGCACGGTGTGGGTGGTGTACGAGATGCACGTGTACCAGGCCAGCGTGGACGCCTACAACGAGGACTACGTGCAGCGGCACCTGGCTTGGCGCAGCAGCGACAGCCTGCTGGCCCTGGCGCGCCAGCCCGGCACGGCCGGGCCCACGGCCGACTTCGTGGGCCGCTTTGTGGCAGCCGAGCGTGTGCTGCTGCGCGACGGCCAGTTGCCCTGATCGCAGCTTCAAGCGGCACCACCCGGCCGGGCGGGCCCGGCGGCTGCGACAATGCGGCCTTTCCAAGCCCCGCGCCGCCAGGACATGACCTCCGATCAGCCCGACAGTGATCGCACCCGGATCCAGCCCCCTGCCGGTGCTCCCGGCCCCGCAGACGCGGACGATCGCACCGTCAGGTTCGACGCCACCCAGGCCTACCACGCGCCGCCGCCACCGGCGCCCGCACCCGCCGCGGCCCGTGAGGACAGCGGTGAAGGCCTGCCCATCGGCACCCGGCTGGGTGAGTTCGAGCTGACCAAACTGGTGGGCGTGGGCGGCTTCGGCGTCGTCTACCTGGCCACCGACCACTCCCTGCAGCGCCGCGTGGCGCTGAAGGAATACATGCCCAGTTCGCTGGCCCAGCGCAGCGGCACCATGCAGGTGTCGGTGAAGAGCGAGCGCTACCGCGAGACCTTTGAGGCGGGCCTCAAGAGCTTCATCAACGAAGCCCGCTTGCTGGCCAGCTTTGACCACCCGTCGCTGGTGAAGGTCTACCGCTTCTGGGAAGCCAACGGCACGGCCTACATGGTGATGCCCTTCTACGAGGGCAAGAACCTGCGCGACACGCTGCGCTCGCAGCCCCAGGCGCCTGACGAGCAGTGGCTGCGCACCCTGCTGCTGCCACTGACCGAGGCGCTGCAGGTCATCCACGCCGAGCAGTGCTTCCACCGCGACATCGCGCCCGACAACGTGATGATGCTGGCCGCCACGCAGCGCCCGCTGCTGCTGGACTTTGGCGCCGCGCGCCGGGTCATCGGCGACATGACGCAGGCGCTCACGGTCATCCTCAAGCCGGGTTATGCGCCGGTGGAGCAGTACGCCGAGATTCCCGGCATGAAGCAGGGCGCCTGGACCGACGTCTACGCGCTGGCCGCCGTCGTGCACTACGCCATCACCGGCCGCACGCCGCCGCCCAGCGTGGGCCGGCTGCTCAACGACACCTACCAGCCGCTGGCCCAGGTGGCCGCCGGCCGCTACAGCGCTCGCTTCCTGGCCGCGGTCGACCACG
>JACCDS010835867.1_pt1 | contig 11490 bp, 12 predicted proteins | sample 7446441 | NCBI WGS metagenome assembly JACCDS01 (sample SAMN15323445, study PRJNA562643) | freshwater metagenome | isolation source: river surface water | place: USA:Blue River Watershed | collected 2017-08-17 | reverse complement strand
GGGGGATGCAGTCGCAGGGTGCTGAACATGCTGGTTTTCATTTTGCTTATTGTCTTTTGTGACTACTAAGTTTTGATTGACTTGTTGGGTAAAGGATTTTCTTTCCAAAAATCAAAGGTTGCCAAAGGCTTTTATGTATTATATGATCACCAAACTCATAAAGCGCGTTACTCAAAAGGAGATCTGAGATGGTGTTCACCCGCAGAGATGCACTGAAAACTTTGGCCTTGAGCGCCTGGACGGCCGAGATGTCGGCTGCGCTGGCGCAAGACGCTTTTCCGACCAAGCCCGTGACTTTGCTGGTGCCGCAGCCTGCGGGCGGCGATGCCGATGCGTTCTGTCGCACCCTGCAGCCCAAGATGCAGGAATTCCTGGGCCAGCCCGTGGTGGTGGACAACCGGGGCGGTGCAGCCGGCAACATCGGTACCGCGCTGGGCGCCCGGGCGCCGGCCGATGGGTACACCGTGACCTTTGTGAACCAGGGCACGATGTCCATCAACCCTCACCTCTACCCCAAGGCCGGGTTCAGCGTGGACCAGTTCATCCCGGTGTCGCACCTGGCGTCGGTGGATTTGGTGATTTGCGCGCATCCCTCGGTCAAGGCCAACAACCTCAAGGAGCTGCTGGAGCTGGTGCGCCAAGCGCCAGGTCGCTTCAACTACGGCTCTGCAGGCAATGGCAGCGCCAACCACATGGCGGGTGAGCTCCTGAAGTCTTTGGCCAACGTGTTCATCACCCACATTCCCTACCGTGGCGGCGGGCCGGCCATCACCGCCGCGCTGGGCGGCGAAATCCAGTTGGTGGTGGCGTTCCCATTGGCGGCGATGCAACACATCAAGGCGGGCACGCTCAAGGCACTGGCCGTCACCGGGCCCAAGCGTTCCGCCGCGCTGCCCGATGTGCCGACCGTCGCCGAAAGCGGCGTCAAGGGCTACGAGTTTTCGTCGTGGTTTGGTTTTGCGCTGCCCAAGGGCACACCCGACGCCGTCGTTGCCAAGGTGCACGGTGCCGCCTTGCACGCGCTCAAAACGCCAGCCGTTGCCGAGAAGTTGTTGGCCGGCATGACACGCCCCATCGGTTCCGGCCAGAAAGAGTTTGCCGACCTGATCGCCAAGGAAAGCGCCCAGTGGGGCAAGTTGATCAAGCAACTGGGCATCAAGCTGGATTGATGTCCCATCCCCCAACCCTGTCACTCATTTCACACCAGGAGACTTTCATGAACACCACGTTCCGTCCTTTCGCCACCCTCGTCAGCGCCGCCGTTGGCCTGTGCGCTGCCAGTGCCGCGCTGGCTTTTGAGCCCGGCAACACCGAATGCATTGCGCCGTCCGGCGCCGGTGGCGGCTGGGACATGACCTGCCGCCTTGTGGGCAAGGCCTTGCAAGACCAAAAGCTCATTCCCGGCACCATGATGGTGACCAACAAGGCGGGCGCTGGCGGCGGTGCGGCCTTTGCCGAGGTGGTCAACAAACGGGGCGGTGACAACAACCTGATCGTCGCAGCCTCGTCGTCCACCGCGACCCGTCTGGCCCAGGGCGCTTACTCGGGCTCCGACCACAGCATGGTGCGCTGGTTGGGTTCCATCGGCACCGACTACGGCGTCATCGGGGTGCCGCCCGAATCCCCGATCAAGACCCTGCCAGAGCTGATGGCCAAGGTGAAGGCCGACCCATCGTCCGTCGCGTTTGCCGGCGGGTCTGCCGTGGGCGGCTGGGATCACCTCAAAGTCCTGATGGCGGCTCGCAAGGCCGGCATTGGCAGCCTGCGCTCGGTGAAGTACGTGGCGTTCGATGGTGGCTCCGAAGCCATCACCCAGTTGATGGCGGGCAAGGTCAACGCCTTCACGGGTGACGCCTCCGAGGCCAAGGGCTTCGTGGACGCCGGCAAGATGAAGGTGTTGGCGGTGCTGGCGCCCGAGCGCCTGGGCGGTGATTTCGCCAAGTTCCCGACCGCCAAGGAGCAGGGTCTGGATGTGGTCGGCGCCAACTGGCGCGGCTTCTACGTGCCCGGCAAGATGGGCGACGACGCCTACAACTTCTGGGTCAAGCAGCTCAACACCGTGACCGCCTCCAAGGAGTGGAAAGCCACGGCGGCCAAGAACGGCATGGAGCCGCTGAACCTCTCGGGGGCCAAGTTCACCGATTTCGTGAAGGCCGACATTGACCAGATCCAGTCGTTGTCGCGCGAGATCGGCATCATCAAGTAAGCACCCCATCACCCCATTCGAGAGCACGTGATGAGCGATCGCATTTTTGGATTCTTCGGGCTGCTGTTTGCCGGCCTCATGGTCTGGGCCACCGGCCGCATTGAAGAAAGTTTCATTCAAGACCCGCTGGGCCCCAAAGCCTTTCCTTTGGTCATTGCGGGACTGATCGCGCTTTCGAGTGTGGTGATGTTGCTCAAGCCCGACCGCAATCCGGCCTGGCCCTCGCTGAAGAAGTGGCTGGAGATGGCCGTCACCGTGGGTGTATTGGTGGCGTACGCCCTGGTGCTGCCCGAACTGGGCTTTGTGCTGTCGTCGGCAGTGCTGGCCATGTTCATGATCCAGCGCCTCGGTGGCACGCCTTTGCAGTTCATCGGTGGTGGCGTGGTGATGTCGGTCGGCATCTTCGTCGTGTTCAGCTATGCGCTGAACCTTTCGCTGGCCAGAGGCCCCTGGGGATTCTGAGTACGCACTTCATCGAGCAGTGAATTTCCATGGAAACTCTATACAACCTTTTGAGCGGCTTTGGCGTCGCCCTGACCTGGGTCAACCTGTTGCTGGCCCTGGTGGGCAGTGTGCTGGGCACCATCATCGGCGCGCTGCCGGGTCTCGGCCCGGCCAACGGCATCGCCATCCTGATTCCCATCGTTTTTGCCCTGGGGCTGGACCCCACGGAGGCATTGATCCTGCTGGTCAGCGTGTACTACGGCTGCATGTACGGCGGCCGCATTTCGTCGATCTTGCTCAACATCCCGGGCGATGAGCCGGCCCTGATGACGACGCTGGACGGTTACCCCATGGCGCGCAAAGGTCAGGTCTCCGAGGCCTTGGCGCTGTCGGGCGTGGCGTCTTTCGTCGGCTCCTTTTTCGCGCTCTGGGGCCTGGTGTTTCTGGCGCCACAGCTCATCAAGGTGGCGCTGCTGTTCGGCCCGGCCGAATACTTTGCCATGTTCACGCTGGCCTTCGCCACCTTGGGTGCGGTGGCCAGCGCCAACGTGGCCAAGGCGGGCCTGGCCACCGGCATCGGCCTGGCGATTGCGCTCATTGGTGTGGATGGACAGACCGGCGTGCCCCGCTTCACCTTTGGCCTGATGCACTTGAACGACGGCATTGATTTTCTGATCGCCATTGTCGGTTTCTTCGCGCTGTCCGAGGTGTTGGTCTTCATCGAATCCCACGGCACGCCTGAAGCGCACGCCAGCAAGCCCGTCAAGTTTGAGCAGGGTGGCTCCAAACTGCCTTTGAGCATGCTCAAGCTCACGGCACCCACCATGGGAAGGGGTACGGTGTTGGGCTTCATTGCGGGCATTTTGCCGGGGGCGGGGGCTTCGTTCGGCGCCTTCATTGCGTACGTCGCCGAGAAAAAGTGGTTGGGCAAGCGCGGCCGCTTCGGTCAGGGCGACCCCCGGGGCCTGGCCGCGCCAGAGGCTGGTAACAACGCAGCCGCTGGTGGTACTTTGGTGCCCATGCTGGCCCTGGGCGTGCCTGGTTCGGCCACCACGGCGGTGCTGCTGGGGGTGCTGATGTCGTTGGACATCACACCCGGCCCGCTGCTGTTCACCCGAAACCCCGACGTGGTCTGGGGCCTGATCGCCGCACTGTTCATCGGCAACATCATGTTGCTGGTGATGAACCTGCCGTTGGTGGGGCTGTTCGCCAAAGTGCTGAGCATCCCGGTCAAGTACCTGATGCCGGGCGTGGTGCTCATCTCTTTCGTCGGTGTGTACGGCATTTCGGGTTCGATCTTTGACCTGTACGTGATGCTGGGCTTTGGCGTGGTGGGGTGGTTGTTCCGCAAGGCCGACATCCCGCTGGTGCCGGTGGTCATGGGGCTGGTGCTGGGGGAGCAGATGGAGAAGAACCTGCGCCGCGCGTTGACCATTTCCGACGGCAACCTGAACATCCTGTGGGATTCGCCGTTGGCGATGGGCCTGCTCGGCGCTGCGGTACTGGCTTTGGTGGCACCGTTCGTTTGGGGCCGGCTGTTCAAGTCCAAGCCGTTGCTCCAGGTGCCCCACCACGAGGGTCAAGTTGACTGAGCACGGGCTGATGGGGGCTTGGCCAGACGGCACAATGGAGGCCATGACCCTGCAAAGCGACATCCCGCAACTGACCCCGCTGCAGTCCCGTGTGGCCCGAGAGATCGTGGCCATCGTGCGACGCGAGAACAAAAAAGCCGGTGACCACCTGGCCGAAACCCTGTTGGCGCAGCAGGTGGGGACATCCCGCTCGCCCATTCAGGCGGCCTTGCGTCACCTCGTGGTGCACGGCGTGTTGTTGCAAGACCCGAACCGGGGTTACTTCCTGGCGAAAGATGCGCAGGACTGGGGGGCTGTTGCGGAGCAGCTGTCCAGCCAGCCCGACGACCCGCTGTACCTGGCGATTGCCGAGGCCCGACAAACTGGGCAATTGCCCGACGAAGTGAATGAAGCCGAACTGATGCGGCATTTCAACGTGGCGCGCAGCACCTTGCGCAAAGTGCTGACCCGCATCAGTGAAGAGGGATGGGTGGAGCCCCGCGTTGGCCACGGCTGGACCTTTCAGAACATGATCGAGTCGCCCGAGGCCTACGAGGAGAGCTACCTGTTTCGCCAGGCGATCGAGCCCACCGGTATCTTGAGCACTTCATTTCAGGTGGACCCGGTGGAGCTGCGGCAACTGCAAAAAGAGCAGAAACAGATCGTGGACGGGGGTTATGCGCACATGACCCCGATCGAGCTGTTTGAGGCCAACAGCCGCTTCCATGAAATCGTGGCCGGTTGGTCGAACAACCGCTTCATCCTGCAGTCGATCAAGCGGGTCAACCAGTTGCGCCGTTTGGTGGAGTACCGTCAAGCCGGCCGGCGTGCGGCCCGCCAGGGGCAGGCCGAAGAGCACTTGCATATTCTGGACGCGATTGCGGTTCAAGATCTGGTGACCGCCGCAGCCTTGATGCGCCGCCACCTGGACGGCGCACGGCGTGCCAAGGTGCACGGTCGCGACCTGTTCGATCCGACCCAGTGAACGCGGGCTCCGTCGGGAGCCTGTTTCTCACTGTTTGTGCTCGGCCGAGACGAAGTTGGTGACGCCGGTTTCGGTGAGCGTGCGTGTGGCATCCACCCGCGCGTAAATCCACAAAATTTTCATGGGTTGCGTGTCCGACAGGTTGCGGAAGCGGTGCGACAGGTTGGGCGGCAGCCAGGTGGTGTCCAGCGGTTGCAGGCGCACCGATGCCTGGCCTTCCACGTCGAGCATGGCATCGCCCTCCAACAACATCACGCTTTCTTCGCAGTTGTGGCTGTGAAACGGAATTTGGGTGCCAGGCGCAAAGCTGGTGATGCCGTTGATGAAGGCGTGGGCGCCCACGGAGGGGCCGACCAGCGGGGTGGTGCTGGCGCCGCCGCCACGGTCGTGGCTGGGAATGGCCGACGGCCGCAGAACAGCGGCGCTGGGTGGGGTGGAGGGAGTGCTCATGGTGCAGTGGGCTGGGGTTGAAAGTTCAGAGGTCCATAGCATAGATCAAAGTGACCAAATAGTGCAATATGACCTGGCGGGGATGAGTGGCATTATTGAGTGCTGATTTGATCTTTGATATTTCGAAAGTGCTCATTGAGATCATCCGGATTCGTTTGGGCAAAAAAAGAGTACGTTCTTCATTGACTTTTTTGGTCATATAAAACTAAAATTCACCCAATCGATTGGCGGCTTTTGTGTTGACCTTTGCCGCCACCCCGTCTTGAGCCCTCTGCGGGCAACTTCACCATTGAATTGCGAACCACAAACATGCCCACCATTGCAACGGCCGAGCAACTGACAGGATTTGGACGATCGGTTTTGGAGCGGCACGGCGTGCCCCAGGGCGACGCACATTTGCTGGCCGACAGCTTGGTGGCTGCCGAACTGTGGGGGCATTCGTCCCACGGCATGCTGCGCTTGCCCTGGTACGTAGAGCGCCTGCGCAGCGGTGCCATGAAGGCCGTGACCCAGGGCGTGCTGGCGGTGGACAACGGCGCGCTCGTCGTCATCGATGGCCAGGATGGCATCGGGCAGGTGCTGACCGCGCAGGCGGTGAGCGTGGGGGTCGAGCGCGCCAAACGCTTCGGCGTGAGTGCCGTGGGGGTGCGCAACTCCAACCACTTTGGCACCGCGGCCTATTTCACCCGCGAAGCGGCCCAACAAGGTTGCGTGGCATTTTTGTCCACCAATGCGTCCCCGGCCATGGCGCCCTGGGGCGGTCGGGCCAAGGCCATCGGCACCAACCCCTGGTCCATTGCCGCGCCCGCCGGGCGCCATGGCGTGGCGGTGATGGACATTGCCAACACGGCGGTGGCGCGCGGCAAGATTTACCTGGCCGCCGAACGGGGCGAAGACATCCCCCCCAACTGGGCGGCCAACGAGCAGGGCGTGCCCACGACCAACGCCAAAGACGCCATCCACGGGCTGATACTGCCGATGGCGGGCCACAAGGGTTACGTGATTTCTTTCATGATGGACGTGCTGGCCGGCGTGCTGACCGGTAGCCAGTTCGGTTCCCAAATCGCCGGGCCGTACCAGGCCGACCGCCGCAGCGGTTGCGGGCACCTGCTGCTCACCATCGACGTGGCCGCAATGATGTCCCAGGCGGAGTTCGCGCAACGCATGGAGCAGTTGATCGATGAGATCAAGGCGGTGCCGACCGCCGCCGGCGTGGATGACATCTTCTTCCCCGGCGAACTGGAAGACCGCAACACCGAGAAGCACCTGAAAACGGGCATCTCAGTGGCCGACACCACCTGGGCCGGCCTCCAGAAGCTGGGCGCCGAAACCGGCGTGGTGCTGCCACACGACGCCCCCCTTTGAACCTTTCCCCGAAAGTCCGCCACATGATCGCTTTGATTGTCAATTTGGAAGTCCACTCCGAGCGTCTGGAGCAGTTCCTGGCAGCCATCCAAGAGAACGCCACCCGCACGTTCCAGGACGAACCCGGCTGCCGCTACTTTGACGTGACCCAGGACACCGCCCGGCCCACCCATTTCATGTTTTACGAGCTGTACGACGACGAAGCGGCGATCGAGGCCCACCGCCAAGCCCCGCACTTTGCCAAGTGGCGCGAGGCCGCCGATGTTTGCGTGGTCAAGGGCAGCCAGGTCAACACCTTCTGCCGCCAGTTGTTCCACCACGCCTGAACTTGTCCCCACTCCCTCCAGAATTTTTGCGCCATGACCCAGCCGATCACCACCGTCAACCCCGCCACGGGCGTTCCACTCGCCCAGTACCCCAGCTGGGGGGCCGACCGCATTGAACAGGCGGTGGCCCAGGGCCATATCGCCGCCCTGCAGTGGGGGCAACAAAGCCTGTCGGTTCGGGTGGCTGCGGTGCGGCGCCTGGCAGAGGCGCTGCGTGCGCAAAAATCGGCATTGGCCACGCTGATCACCCAGGAAATGGGCAAGCCCCTGGCCGAAGCCGCCGGGGAGATGGAAAAGTCCGCGGTCACGGCGCTGTACTACGCCGACCACGCCGAACGGCTGTTGGGCGACGAGCCGGTCCAGATCGACGGTGTGGATGCCTGGGTCAGCTATGAAGCCATCGGCCTGGTGCTGGCGGTGATGCCGTGGAACTTCCCGGTGTGGCAGGTGATGCGGTTTGCCATCCCGTCCTTGGTGGCCGGCAACGGGGTGTTGCTCAAGCACTCCCCGAACGTCACCGGCAGTGCTTTGGCCTTGGAGCAGTTGTTCCTGGACGCGGGTTTTCCGGCGCATCTGGTCACCACGCTGGTGGTGGCGGAGCCCGACGTGCCCGCCGTGATCGGCGGGTTGATCGACGACGATCGGATCGCGGCGGTCACGCTCACCGGTTCGAACCGGGCGGGGGCGGCCGTGGGTGCGGCCGCTGGCAGGGCCTCCAAAAAATCGGTGCTGGAACTGGGCGGGTCCGACGCTTTCATCGTGCTGGACGACGCGGATGTGGAGGCCGCTGCGGCCACGGCGGTCAAGGCGCGCTTCCACAACGGTGGCCAAAGCTGTGTTTGCGCCAAGCGTTTCATCGTGTCGCAAGCGGTGGCCGAGCGGTTCACCGAACTGCTGGTGGCGGGTGCGCGGTCTTTGGTGGTGGGTGACCCCCTGGCCCAAGGCACGCAGATGGGGCCGATGGCGCGTGCCGATTTGCGGGTGGCCATCGACGACCAGGTGCAGCGGTCCCTGGCGGCGGGGGCGGAACTGCTCGCGGGGGGGCAGGCACTGGCGGGCGCCGGGTGTTTTTACGCGCCCACCGTGCTGGGCCAGGTGCGGCCCGGCATGGCCGTGTTCGATGAAGAGACCTTTGGCCCGGTGGCCGCCGTGGTGGTGGCGCAAGACGATGACGACGCGGTGCGGCTGGCCAACGCCACGCCGTTCGGTTTGTCGGTGAGCGTGTGGTCGGCGTCGAAGGCGCGTGCCGTGGGCCTGGCCAAACGCATCACCACCGGGGCGGTCTTTGTCAATGCCATGACCGCTTCGGATGCCCGGGTGCCGTTCGGCGGCACCAAAAAATCGGGTTACGGGCGCGAGCTGGCGGCGGCTGGCGTGCGCGAGTTTTGCAATGTCCGGACGTATTGGGTGGCCAAGTCTTCTTGAGGGGGATGGGCTGGGTTTCCCTCCAGTTCCGCATCAGGCTGCAAAATGTCGCCCATGCATTGCGCGACACGCCGCCTTTTCACCTTGGCCAGTTTGGCAGCCGCCTGTTTGTTGGCGGCCTGCGCCTCTGGCTCGGCCAACGGCAGCGGTCAGGCGGAGGCGGCCCCTGTCACCAGTTGGCGCACCGCGCCGCGCCATTCCGCCGGTCTGGCGCCCGACCCGGTGGCGTTGCAGGGGGAGGCCATCGTTCAGGTCTATGCGGCCAAAACCTTTGGCTGGCGCGGGCGCTTTGCGGTGCACCCCTGGATCATCTACAAGCGTGCCGGTGAAGACAGCTACACCCGCTACGACGTGGTGGGTTGGCGCGCGCCCGAGGTGGTGCAGCGCAACTACGCCGTACCGGACGGGCTTTGGTATGGCGCGGTCCCGCAGTTGCTGGTTGAGCACCGTGGGCAGGCCACCCAGGCCATGATCGAGCGCATCGAGGCGGCGGTGGCCAGCTACCCCTACGCTGACCGCTACCGCAGCTACCCCGGGCCGAACAGCAACACCTTTCTGGCCCACATCGGGCGCGAGGTGCCCGAACTCAAGTTGGACCTGCCGCCCAATGCCATCGGCAAAGATTACCGGCCCTTGACCCAGCCGCTCGGGCTGTCCAGCAGCGGGTCGGGCGTGCAGGCGTCGCTGGTGGGCCTGCTGGGCGTCAGTGTTGGTTGGCAGGAGGGGGTGGAGGTCAACCTGCTCGGCCTGAACTTTGGCGTCGATCTGAACCGGCCGGCGGTGCGCTTGCCCTTGCTCGGGCGGCTCGGCATGGACGATGCCATCCGCCACCAGCACTCACCCACCCCTTGATGACGGGGATGCCAGGCCGTCAGTGCGCGCGCGGTGACGGTTTGAGCAGCACCACCAGTGCCCCCGCGCCGCCTTCGGCGGGACGGGCCTGCACAAACGCCATCACTTCGGTTTTCTGGACCAGCCAACTGTGCACTTTGCCTTTGAGCACCGGCGTCTTGCCGGGCGAGCCCAGGCCTTTGCCGTGCACCACCCGCACGCAGCGCAAGCCGTGTTTGTGGGCCTCGCGCACAAACGTGGCCAAGGTGGCGCGCGCCTCGTCGGTGCGCAGGCCGTGCAAGTCCACCTGGGCCTGAATGCTCCATTCGCCCTGGCGCAGCTTGCGTGCCACATCGGGCCCGACACCCGGGCGGCGAAAACTCAGGTGTTCGTCGGTGTGCAGCAAGGTTTCGGCGTCGAACTCGTCGCTCAAGGCCTCTTGCATCACCGCTTGCTCGTCGCGCTGGCGCTGGGCTGGCACGGGCACCAAAGCCGCTGCCGATGGCACATGTCGGCCATGGTGCGGCAAGCGCTGCACTTTGCCAATGGCGCGCTCAAACAGCAGTCGGTCGCGGTGCAGGCGTTCCATGGCCTCGCGCCGCGCCGCTTCCTCGGCCGCGTGCGCGGCGGCCTCACGCGCAGTGCGTGTAGCGATCGCCTTTTTCAGCGATTTGAGATCGGACAGGCTGTCTGCCCTCATCAGGCCCGGTTTCATGCCCGCTATTGTGGTGCAGCCGGCCAGGGTTTGCGCCGTTGCGCGCGAGTAGCCCCAAGCCCGCCGGGCTGCGGTTCAGACCCGGCCCATTTCAGCCATCGATCGGCAACCGCCCGCCGTCACAATGAAATGGTCCAGCACCCGCACGTCCACCAGCGCCAGTGCCGATTTCAGGGTTTGCGTCAGCATTTCGTCGGCCCGCGACGGCTCGGCCGTGCCGCTGGGGTGGTTGTGGGCCAGCACCACGGCCGCAGCGTGGTGGTGCAGGGCGCGCGGCACCACTTCGCGCGGGTAGACCGAGGTTTGCGTCAGCGTGCCCCTGAACAATTCCTCCATCGCTAGCAGGCGGTGCTGGCTGTCCAGGAACATCACCGCAAACACCTCGTGTGGCTTATGCCCTAGGTGCAGTTGCAGGTAGTGGGCCACCGCCTGCGGGCTGTCGAACAGCGGCTTTTGTTTGATTTCCTGTGCCAGCGCACGCCGGGCCAGCTCGACCACGGCCATGATTTCGGCCCGCTTCGCCGGCCCCAGGCCTTTCACGGCTTTCAGCGCATCGGCGCCGCTGTGCAGCAGGCCGGCCACGCCGCCAAAGCGGTCCACCAACTCTTGTGCCAGTTGCACCACGTTCTTGCCCTGGATGCCGGTGCGCAGCAGCAGGGCCAGCAATTCGGCGTAGCTCAAGGCGGCCGGGCCGCGTTGCAGCAGCTTTTCGCGGGGCCGGGTGTCGGGCGGCAGCCCCTTCAGCGGCATGGACAGATGCTCGGTCGCTGTCATGCGGTTCCTCCCATTTTTTACAATCGCGTTTTGTTTTGTGTGACGCCCTCCATCATGCCCCAAGTCGAAGCCGGCTCTTTCCTCACCTTGCACTACCGCCTTTCGGGGCCGGACGGGCGCGACTTCATCAACACCTTCGAGGCGCAACCCGCCACGCTGAGTCTGGGTGGAGGCGAGTTGTCGCCCGCCATCGAACAGCGTTTGCTGGGCTTGGAGGAGGGCACGCACACGGTGATCGAGTTGGCCGCGGGCGAGGCTTTTGGCGAGCGCCAGCCCGACATGGTGCAGTGGGTGGCGCGCAAGCTGCTCAACCAGCTGGGCGACCCGCACGAGCAGTACGCGGCGGGCGACGTGGTGCAGTTCCCCACGCCCGACGGCCTGGGCAGCTACGCCGGTGC
>JACCDS010214765.1_pt1 | contig 11490 bp, 10 predicted proteins | sample 7446441 | NCBI WGS metagenome assembly JACCDS01 (sample SAMN15323445, study PRJNA562643) | freshwater metagenome | isolation source: river surface water | place: USA:Blue River Watershed | collected 2017-08-17 | reverse complement strand
GGCCACGCTGACGCTTCCAGGCATCGCCGCCATCGCCCTGGTGCTGGGCATGGCCATCGACGCCAACGTGCTGATCAACGAGCGCGTGCGCGAGGAGTTGCGCAACGGCAGCTCGCCGCAGATGGCCATCCACCAGGGCTATGACCGCGCCTTTGCGACCATCCTGGACTCCAACGTCACGACCCTGATCGCGGGTGTGGCGCTGCTGGCCTTCGGCTCCGGTCCGGTGCGCGGCTTTGCTGTGGTGCACTGCCTGGGCATCCTGACCTCGATGTTCTCGGCGGTGTTCTTCTCGCGCGGGCTGGTCAACCTCTGGTACGGCCGCAAGAAGAAGCTGGCGAAGGTGTCCATCGGCCAGGTGTGGAAGCCCGCTGCGCAGCCGGGCTCGACCGGCACGGCCGTCACGACTCCCGAGGCCTGAACGGCCCCTCCGACGAGATCCCAGGAGCTTCCATGGAATTCTTCCGTATCCGGCGCGACATCCCGTTCATGCGGCACGCGCTGGTCTTCAACGTCATTTCGTTCCTGACCTTTGCGGCAGCGGTGTTCTTCCTGATCACCCGCGGCCTGCACCTGTCCATCGAGTTCACCGGCGGCACGGTCATCGAGGCGTCCTACTCGCACAGCGCCGACATCGGCAAGGTGCGCGAGGTGGTCGAAAAGATGAACTTCGGCGAGGTCCAGGTGCAGAACTTCGGCACCTCGCGCGACGTGCTGATCCGCCTGCCGCTGCGCGGCGACGTCAAGCAGGGCGAAGTCGTGAGCCGCGTGTTCGCGGGGCTGTGCCAGGCCGAGCAGGGCCAGCTGGTCCAGAAGCAGACCGTCTCCGACAAGGGTGAATCGATCAGTCGTCAGGTCTGCGAGGCCTCGGGCGCCGAGCCGTTGCAGCTCACCCGCAGCGAGTTTGTCGGTCCGCAAGTCGGCAAGGAGCTGGCTGAGGATGGCCTGAAGGCCCTGGCCTTTGTGGTCGTGGGCATCATGATCTACCTCGCGGTGCGCTTCGAGTGGAAGTTCGCGGTGGCGGCGATCATCGCCAACCTGCACGACGTGATCATCATCCTGGGCTTTTTTGCCTTCTTCCAGTGGGAGTTTTCGCTGTCCGTGCTGGCGGCGGTGCTGGCGGTGCTGGGCTACTCGGTCAACGAATCGGTGGTGATCTTCGACCGGATCCGCGAGGCGTTCCGCAAGTACCGCAAGATGACCACCCGCGAGGTGATCGACCACGCCATCACCTCGACGATGAGCCGCACGATCATCACCCACGGTTCCACTCAGATGATGGTGCTGTCGATGCTGTTGTTCGGCGGCCCCACGCTGCACTACTTTGCGCTGGCGCTGACCATCGGTATTCTTTTCGGGATCTACTCGTCGGTGTTCGTGGCTGCGGCGATCGCGATGTGGCTGGGGGTCAAGCGTGAGGATTTGGTCAGTTCGGCCCCTCGCAAGGACCATGACCCCCAGGATCCGCATTCCGGCGCCGTCGTCTGATATCTTGCGGATGTAAGTTCACTTTTCTTCAAATCTGCCGTTTTCAGTGAACGGCGCGGGTCCCATGTCTTCAGCTGCCTTTTCACCCGCCTTGGCTGCGCAGGCCCGACGGTTCCATGTGGACCTGCTCCTGCGGGAGTGGCCACGTGTGGTGAAGGCCGTGGTGCAGCGGGCCCATGAGCTGCCTGCCCAGGTCACCCAGTCCGAGCAGGTGATGCGCGCGCGAGACGCCAGCGCCGAGGTGCCGCGGCTGGCTCCGGCTTGGCAGAAGTCGTGTGCAGGGGCTTTGCAGGCGGCATTGGTGGCGGGGCAACAGGCGGCGGCTTCGGCGCGCGGAGCACCCTTCCGACCGGGGGCAGAGCCGCGTTTGGAGCTCTCACTGGTCGGTGACGAGACCATTGAGCAGGAAATCATCGCCTCTCGCCTGGCCCTGGCGCTGATGGACAAGGCCTCGTGGGAGTTTTCGGACCTGCGTTACCGCATGGCGGCGCTGGACCAGGCCGATGAAATGCCGGCGCAGGATGTCCTGCGGCCTCACGTGCTGGCTCGCGCGGTTGTGGAGGGCTGGCAGGCGGCGGGCCTGAGCCTGGAGATCTGGCAGACCTGCCAAGGGTTTGTGCACGAGGAATGTGCCAACCTGCTGCACGAGGCCTATCACGAGCTCAATCGCTGGCTGGTCCAGCAGGGCGTGTGCACCGAAGTGAATCTGAGGGCCTTCATCCGACGCTCGCGTGACGGGGGCTCGACGTCGAGGGCGGCCCATTTGCCGGGCGCCAGCCTGTCGGGTGGCCTGTCGGCTCCGGCAGGCGCTGCGGCCATCGGGGGGAACTCCGTGGGCGCCGCCGGCCGCTGGTCGGGTGGTGCGTCGGTTGAGGCGGGCGGTGGAGCCGCGCCGGGGTCTGCTGGCGGTCTGGGGGTTCGTCCGGAGGCGGGTGTCGCCGGTGGTCGCACGCCGGTGGGTTCCGGGGGGGCGGCTCCGGCAGGTGCGGCTGCGCCGACCTGGGGCGCCGCCACGGGGGCGTTCCAGAAGCCGTCGGCTCGGTATCCCACCCCGACCTCGGTGCAGCAGCGTCACCGGGTCACGCCCGAGAATGCCCACCAGTTTGCACCGACCCAACCGGCCGTCGCGGCGGGGATGGGTGGCATTTCGACCGTTCGGGGCGATGGAGCGGGCTCACCCGTGCAGGAAGAGACCCGCCTGATGACCCGTTTCCCGGGGCTTCTGCGCAGCATGGAGCAGGCGGAGGCGGTGCTTGGGCGTCTCAACCGGCTGGTGTCGCGGCAAGTGCCGGACTTTGCCGGCTCGACCCTCGTGCAGCCGCATGTGGCCAGTCCTGGACTGAAAGCGGCCATCAATGACGCCCAGCTGGCGCTGAAGAAGCGTTTCCTGGGTGTGCGTGAAGGGACTGGCGGAGCGGTTGCTGGGGGGGGCGCAGGTGCCGCCGGTTCGTCGCCCGCCGCCGAGGTGCCGCAGCTGTCGCCACAGGCCGCGGTGAGCACCCCCGGGTTGCTGCAGGAGCTGCAGGCCCGCAAGCAGATCCTCAAGAAGGCCGCGACCACGCCGGTCGAGCGCGCCACGATCGAGATCGTGGCCTTGATGTTCCAGAGCCTGTTGACCGAGGAGCGCCTGCCCAGCGCGATCCGCGTGTGGTTTGCCCGCCTGCAGATGCCGGTGCTGCGTGTGGCCATCGTCGAGCCGGACTTCTTCGCCACCATTGACCACCCGGCGCGCAAGCTCATCGACCGCATGGGCGCTTGTGTCATGGGCTTCGAGGCCGGCAGTGCGGCGGGCGTCAGCGAAGCGCTGGAAAAGGAAGTCAAGCGGGTCGTGCAGGTGGTGGAGGCCTATCCGGACACCGGGCGCCGGGTGTTCCAGACGGTGCTCACCGAGTTCGAACGCTTCATCGAGAACTACTTCAAGACCGCTCACGCCGCAGCCAGCAAAGGGGTTTCGCTGGCGCAGCAGATCGAGCAGCGCGAGACGCTGGCGATCCAGTACACGATCGAGTTGCGCAAGATGCTGCAGGGGGTTCCGGTGCACGATGGGGTGCGGGAGTTCCTGTTCCATGTCTGGGCCGATGTGCTGGCCACCTCCGGGGTGAAGACCGGGGCCGCCAGCGAGCTGACCAAGCAGATGCAGCGCGCCGCGGCCGATCTGGTGTGGCTGGCCGGGGCCAAGGTGTCCCGCGAGGAGCGGGCCGAAGCCATCCGCCGCCTGCCCCCTCTGCTCAAGAAGCTGCGCGAGGGCATGGTGAGCGCGGGCGTGCCGGTGGCCAAGCAGGACGAGTACATCCAGGCCCTGAACAACGCCTTGGCGTCGGCCTTTTCGGCGCGCACCGCGACGATCCCGCCCGAGCGGATGGGTGAGCTCAAGATGCAGCTCGAGACCCTGGAGGAAATGCTGCCCGATCTCGGGACCGTCGAGATCGACGAGGACATGATCCGGGATCTGTCAGAGCACGACAGCTCCGACCTGGAGGTGATCGCCGACGGAGGATCCATGCCCAGCCCGGCGATGTTGGCCTGGGCCACGGAGATCAAGGTGGGCGCCTGGTTCAAGCTCGACCACAGTGGCCGGGTGGAGCCGGTCCAACTGGCATGGTTGGGCATGCGCCAGCACCTGAGCCTGTTTGTCACGACGCAGGGGCGTGCGGTGATGTTCCAGAAGCACCGGCTGGCGTCCTACCTGCAGGCCGGCCTGTTGGTGCCGGCCGAGGAAGAGGCCCTGACTGTGCGTGCCACGCGCGAGGCGCTGGCCAAGCTCGACGCCGAGCCCGACCGCTTGCTCAACTGATTCGGTCAGTGGATCAGGCGGTCCGTGGCGTCGACGAACAGTTCGTCGAGGACCAGGGTGTCGGGCTCCTCGCCGGCGCTCCAGAACACCATCAGCACGATGATCTTCAGGTCTTCCAGGGCGATGGGTGACGAGCCTGTGGCCATGGCGCGATCGACCACGGTTTCGCGCATGACGGGCGGCAGCACGCCGGCCGATTCCAGGAAACTGATGAAGGCGATGGACGCGGTGCCCAGGTGCTCCTGCTCGTGGGCGGTGTAGACGCGCATGGCTTCGGCGTCGCTGGGGGCTTCGATCACCGAGGGGCTGTGGGTGAGTCCGTCCAGCCAACTCAGTGCGTCGGCGATTTCCTCGCTCTCGAACCCGACCGCCGACAGCTTCTTGGAAAGCTGCTGGTGGTCCGGACAGGCATCGGGCCGCCAGTAGTTTTCGTAGAGATAGACGAGGACGTCAAACATGAAATCACTATAACGCAGGCGCTTTTGCCTGGCGCGTGGCGTGGCGTGGCCGGCCCCGGGGTCAGGGATCAGGCCTGTGCCAGACGTTGAAAAATCTGGCCCGGAAGTTGGGCAACCTGTCCTTGGAGTTCCAATTCGAGCAGGCGAACGGTGAGGTCGGTGGCCGACAGGCCGGTGCGGATCTGCAAGACATCCAATGTGGCGGGACTCCAGCCCAGGGCGCGGAGCACCGGGTCGGAGCTGTCGGTGTCGGAGGTTTCCGGTGGCGGCGGGGTCTCCTGGGCGTCGGTGCGCGTGTCGCCGGGGCGACCCGCCGAATGATCCGGGGCCGCCCCGATGGGGGGCATGGGGCTGGCGCGAAGAATGCCCAGTTCGTCGAGGATGTCATCGGTGCTTTCGACGAGCTTGGCGCCTTGCTTGATGAGGGCGTGGCAACCGCGGGACTGGGGGGCGTGGATCGAGCCCGGGATGGCCAGCACCTCCCGGCCAGCTTCGAGGGCCAGGCGTGCGGTGATGAGCGAGCCCGATTGCAGCGTGGCTTCGACGACCAGCGTGCCCAGCCCGAGGGCCGCAATGATGCGGTTGCGCTGCGGGAAATGGGCGGCCACGGCCGGCGTGCCGAGCACGTATTCGCTGATGACCAGGGCCTCTTGGGCGATGCGTTGGCCCAGGGCCAGGTTCTGGCGCGGATAGAGGCGATCGAGGCCGGTGCCCACGACCGCGATCGTGCTGCCGGGCGTGCCCAGCGCGCCCTCATGTGCGCAGGCGTCCACGCCCAGTGCCAGACCGGACACCACGCACACGCCCGCTTCGCCCAGGGCCCGGGCGAATGCGCGGGCGTTGTCGCGGCCCTGTGCAGTGGGGTTGCGGCTGCCGACGACCGCCACGGCCGCCCGATCCAGCAGGTCGATCCGGCCGGTGGCGTGCAGCATCACGGGGGGATCCGGCTGCTCCAGCAGCATGCGGGGGTAGCGGGCGTCGGCCAGCGTGAGCACGTGCCGAGGGCTGGCGGGGGTCGAGGCCTCCAGCCAGGCCAGGGTTCGGGCCAGCAGATCCGCCCAGCCGACCGGGGTCTGCCGCAACGCCCGCGCCGAGGAGGCGTCCACCACTTCGCGGAGGGCCGCTTCCGGGGCTTCGAAGATGGCCTGCGGGGATCCCCAGGCCGCCAACAGGCGACGCGCCTTGGTGCGACCGATGCCGGGGGTTTCGATCAGGCGCAGCCAAGCGCCGAGCTCGGTCGGGTCGGCGGCTTGCATCGCGGGGCGGCCCTCAGGGTTGGGTGACGTGGTCGCCTGCCCGCACCGGGCCTGCGGCCTTCAGCACCAGGGCGTAGGACAAGCGGTTGAAGGTGCGGAACACGAACAGCAGGCCGTTGTCTTCGTCCGGCAGCCGCAGGCGGGCCTTGTCCTCCCGGTCGACGAGGCGTTCACCCCCGTGGCGCACGGCCAGCACGTGGCCGGCTTCCAGCCCGTGCAGGCGGCCTTGGCCGATGGCGACGATCTGGTGGGCACCGGCGGTCAGGCCATCGCCGTAGATGGAGATCACCCGGGTGTCGATGGTCTGGCGGGGGGCGTGGGGCACGAGGGCCGGATCGTCTTCGATGAGGGCCGCTGCCAGCCGATCCCCGGCACCGGCTTCCTGGCGCAGGGAGGTCAGCACGAAGGTGGCAGGCACGATTTCGGTTTGGCCTTGGACGTCCAGGTGTTCCGATCCCGGGCGGGTGTGTTCTGCCGTGCCGACATAGGCGGCTTCGTGGCCCAGCACCTCCTGGGTGACGGGGTCCTTCAGGGGGCGGGGATGTCGGAACACCCGCCATTGGCCCACGGAGGGATCCACGTCGCCACGCACGTAGGCCAGGTCGCCGCGGCCCAGCAACTGGCGGCCTTCCCGTCCCGCGACGATGCGCGGCGCGCGTGCGTACTCATCGTCCTCCAGGATGACGGCTTCCGTCAGGAACGGCCGGATGAGGTGCATCGGCACGGTGGTGATGGGATCGGTTCCGACCGCCTCGACACGGATGCGGGGGCCGAGTCGGCCGTCCTGCAGCACGCGGTTGCCACCGTCGAATTCGAGGCGGGCCCGGCCCCCAGACTTCACCAGAACCAGGCGTTGACCTGGGTAGATGAGGTGCGGGTTGCGGATGTGCTCCAGGTTCATGCCCCACAGCTCGGGCCAGCGCCACGGGTGGCGAAGGAACAGACTGGCGATGTCCCACAGGGTGTCGCCCTTGCGGACCGTGTGGTGGTCGGGCGCCTGGGGGGACAGTTCCGACAGTGGCACGCCCGCGTCGGCCACTTGGTGAGCGGTGGATCGCTGTGCGGCGGTGACCGGGTCGTGGGGGGCGGCCAGGGGGCTGGTCGCCGTTGCGGCCAAGGCCAGTGCCACGAGCCAGGCGCCCCCGGAGGACGGCGGCGCGAGGTGGACAATGCGGACGGGGACGTTGGTCATGAACTCGACTCCATGGGGCGGCCGCCTGAGTCGCGGGCCGGCACCGCCTGGGGTGGATGCACCGATTTTTCACAAGCCCTTGAAGCTTGCGGGAAAATCGCCATCTGATCAGGCAAATTCTGCCCCAACCCCCCCGGTGGGGCCACGAGTTTGGCTGTGCCGTTCCACACGCTCGCGGAGCCTGTGATGTCTGCCGCGGTGATTCGGCCCAGCCGTCACCGCCTTTCACCGATTTATGCGAGGCCGGTTCTGTCCGGTCTGTCTCACGACATGAGCCTGCTGCCCATTCTGCGTTATCCCGATCCTCGCCTGAACACCCGGGCCCGTCCCGTGGCGGTCGTCGACGATCGCATCCGTCGACTGGTCGACGACATGTTCGAGACGATGTACGAAGCCAAGGGCATCGGTCTGGCAGCCACCCAGATCGATGTCCACGAGCGCGTGATCGTCATCGACACGTCCGAGGAGCGCAACCAGCCGCTGGTGCTCATCAATCCCGAGGTGGTGGCGGCCAGCACCGACCGGGTGATCGGGGACGAGGGGTGCCTGTCGGTGCCCACGATCTACGACAAGGTCGAGCGTTGTGCGGAAGTGACCGTGCGGGCGCTGGACCGGAACGGTCAGTCGCATGAGGTGCGCGCGGACGGCTTGCTGGCCGTGTGCATCCAGCACGAAATGGACCACTTGCAGGGAAAGGTTTTCGTCGAGTACCTGTCGGCGCTCAAGCGCAACCGCATCCGCAGCAAGCTGCTCAAGCGGGCCCGCGAGGACGAGCAGGCGGCATGACGATTTCAGGATCAGGCTCCACGGTGTCCGGGGCGCCAGAGGGAACCCTCGGCGGTGTGCCTGCGGCAACGTCCTCGGCGGTCCGCACGGGCGAGCTGGCCGGTTTGCGCGTCGGGTATGCGGGGACCCCGGAATTTGCGCGTGTGGCCCTGGAGGCGATCGTGGCCGCCGGGGCGACCGTGCCGATCGTGCTGACCCAGCCGGATCGGCCTGCCGGGCGGGGCATGAAGCTACAGCCCTCGCCGGTCAAGCAGTTGGCCCAGGCGCATGCGTTTCCCGTCGCGCAGCCGACCAGCCTCAAGCTGGATGGTCGTTGGCCCGACGAGGCCCGCGCCGCGCAGGACGCCTTGACGGCCGCTCGCCTGGACGTGCTGGTTGTCGCCGCCTACGGGTTGATCCTGCCGCAGTGGGTGCTGGACTTGCCGCGCCTGGGGTGCCTGAACATTCACGCTTCCCTGCTGCCGCGCTGGCGCGGAGCGGCGCCGATCCACCGGGCCATCGAGGCGGGGGATGCCCGCACGGGTGTCACGATCATGCAGATGGACATCGGGCTCGACACCGGAGACATGCTGGAGATCGAAACCACGCCGATCACGTCCGACGACACCACGGCCGTGTTGCACGACCGATTGGCCGTGATGGGCGGGCGGTTGATCGTTTCAACGCTGCAGCGCGCCCGCGACGGGGCGTTGACGCCGGTGCCCCAACCGTCGGCCGGCGTGACCTATGCGCACAAGATCGAGAAGTCCGAGGCGGCACTCGACTGGGCTTTGCCTGCCGAGCGTCTGGCCGCGCGCGTTCGGGCGTTCGATCCCTTCCCGGGGGGCTCGTTCCAGCATGGGGGCGAGGTTTTCAAGGTGTGGGCGGCGCGTGTGGCGATGGTCCCTGAAGGCTCGGCGGCCGTGCCCGGCACGGTGCTGTCGGCGGGGCCATCGGCGCTGGTCGTCGCGTGTGGCGAGGGCGCGTTGGAGGTGACGCAGATGCAGCGCCCGGGGGGCAAGCGCCTTGCGGCGGCGGACGTGCTGCGGGCCCTGTCGATCCAGGCGGGGGAGCGGCTGGGCTGATTCACCGGGGCGGGCTCAAGTGGCATCGGGATCGGGACGATAAGCAGACATTGCTCCTTCCCAAGCCTGACCTCCACTGAGAGAGCCCGTGTCCATGTCCCGACTCCCCAAGCTGTGGCTGCTGAGCCTGTGTGCGGTCCTGCTGGCTGGCTGCGATGCCCTGGGCATCGAGTCCGGCACGGTGGTGGCGGAGCGCAAGGAATCCGATGGCAAGGCCATCGGGAGTGCCTGCCGGCACGCCTTGCGGGCCATCGAGGATTGCTACACGCTCAACCCCAAGGCCTCGAAGTCGGCCGTCTATGCCGGATGGCTGGAGATGGACGGCTACATGCGTGAAAACAAGCTCGAAGGCATCGTGCCGGTCGTGCCGCGCAAGAGTGCTGCCAAGCCCGAACCGGTTCCGTCGGCGCCCGAGGGCGAGGCCTCCGCTGCCGACGAGTCGGGTGGGGATCACGGCAAATCGGGCCATGGTGCAGCCGAGGACGACAAGGCTTCGGCCACCGAAGGCAAGGGCCGCGACAAGTCCGGCGCGCGCGGCAGCACGCACTGAGCGGCGCGCTGGGCGGCGGTCCCTCAGGGGGTGGGAGAATCCGGCGCATGAGTGCCGAGCCCTCTCGTGTTCGCCTGTGGCAACACCCTGATTTCCAGCGTGGCGTGCACGATGTGCTGCCGCTGCTGCCAGGGGTGGCAGCCTGGGGCCTCGTGACGGGCGTGGCCATGACCAAGAGCGGCATGGGCCTGGGTTTGGCCTTGCTGATGAGCCTGACGGTCTATGCGGGCAGTTCCCAACTGGCAACGTTGCCCTTGTTGTCCACCGGCGCGCCGTTGTGGCTGATCTGGTTCACCGCGTTCCTGGTGAACGTGCGCTTCGTGATCTACAGCGCGCAGTGGCGCTGGTATTTTGGTGATTTGCCCCGCTGGCAACGGGCAATGGTGGGGTACTTCGCCGCCGACACCAACTATGTCCAGTTCTTGCGCGCCTGGCCGGACCCCCATCCGGCACCAGGGCAATTGCCTTACTTTGCGGGGTCGGTGGTGGCGTTGTGGCTGTCCTGGCAGGTGCCGTCCTGGAGTGGCATTGTGCTGGCGGACGAGATTTCGCCCGCCTGGGGCCTGGGCTTTGCAGGCACGCTCTCGCTGGTGGGCCTGACGTGTGCGTTGCTGATCGATCGAATCAGCTGGGTGTGCGCAGCGGTGGCCGCGTTGGCGGCCGTGGCGGCTTTTTCTCTGCCATACAAGCTGAACATTGTGGTGGCCGTCGCGTCGGCGTTGGCTGCGGGTCTGTGGATGGAAGGGTGGGGTGGTCGTGGCGCCTCGCCCACAGCGCCGGGGAGGGCCCCGTGAGCGAGGTTTCCGCCGTCGTGGCGATCCTGGGTCTGGCGGTCATCACGCTGGTCACCCGGGCCTTTTTCCTGTGGCCGGATCGGGAGCTGCCCATGCCGGGTTGGCTGAAGAGGGCCTTGCGGTTTGCTCCGCTGGCGGCCCTTGTGGCCATCGTCGTGCCCGAGGTGGTGTTGGAGCAGGGTCAATTTCTGGCCACATTCGCCAGTGCAAGACTGCTCGGAACCTTGTCTGCGGTGGGGTATTTCGTGTGGCGTCGTGGCATGCTCGGGACTTTGGTCGCAGGTTTGCTCGTTTACCTTCCCCTGCACGTGGTCTGGGGCTGGTGAGCGCGGCTGCGCGCGTGGCCACCCGGCTTGTTTTTTCTGTTCAGTTCCTCAACCGATCCAAGAGACATCATGAAGATCCTCCGCTTTCAAGACCTGATCAACGAAGGCCAGGTGGCTGGCAAGCGCGTGTTCATCCGCGCCGACCTGAACGTGCCGCAGGACGACAGCGGCAAGATCACCGAGGACACCCGCATCCGCGCTTCCGCGCCGGCTGTGAAGGCCGCGCTCGACGCCGGGGCTGCCGTGATGGTCACCTCCCACCTGGGCCGCCCGACCGAAGGCGAGTTCAAGCCGGAAGATTCGCTGGCCCCCGTGGCGGCCCGCATGGGTGAACTGCTGGGCCGCGAGGTCAAGCTTGTGTCCAATTGGGTGGACGGCGTCGACGTGGCCCCCGGCCAGGTCGTGATGTTGGAAAACTGCCGCCTGAACAAGGGCGAGAAGAAGAACAACGAAGAACTCGCCAAGAAGATGGCCGCCCTGTGCGACATCTTCGTGCACGACGCCTTCGGCACCGCCCACCGCGCCGAAGGCACGACCTACGGCATCGCCCAGTTCGCCCCGGTGGCTTGCGCCGGCCCGCTGCTGTCGGCCGAGATCGACGCCATCTCCAAGGCGCTGGCCCAGCCCAAGCGCCCGTTGGTGGCCATCGTCGCCGGCTCCAAGTTGTCGACCAAGCTGACCATCCTCAAGGCCTTGTCGGCCAACGTGGACGGCCTGATCGTCGGTGGCGGCATCGCCAACACCTTCATGCTGGCCGCAGGCCTTAAGATCGGCAAGTCGCT
>JACCDS011544900.1_pt1 | contig 11491 bp, 8 predicted proteins | sample 7446441 | NCBI WGS metagenome assembly JACCDS01 (sample SAMN15323445, study PRJNA562643) | freshwater metagenome | isolation source: river surface water | place: USA:Blue River Watershed | collected 2017-08-17 | reverse complement strand
GTCGTCTGAATACCGAAATTTCTGGGCCGACCTCGCCGAGGGAAAATTCAAGTCGGGGCGATTTCAGCGTATCGGCAAACATGACGCCGACGTGTGGATCCAGGCGACCTACAACCCGATCCTGGACATCAACGGCCATCCGTACAAGGTCATCAAGTTTGCGCTCGACATTACCGAGGCCGTGCATCGCGAGCAGACGATCTGCACCAAGATTCAGGAAATCAGCACGATCCTCGACAAGCTGATGAACGAGGTCAACAACATCAACGGCCATGCCGGTCTCACGGCCCAGCAGGCGGGCGTGGCGATGGAAAAGGCCAGCACCGGCAACCTGGTTCTGGCCAGCTCACAGCAGGCCATCGAGACGATTCAGCGCTCGTCGGCCGAGATCACCGAGATCATCAATACGATTTCCGATATCGCCAGCCAGACCAACCTGCTGGCGTTCAATGCCGCGATCGAGGCGGCACGCGCCGGCGAACATGGCGTCGGCTTTTCCGTAGTGGCCGATGAGGTCCGCAAGTTGGCCGAGCGATCTGCCGATGCAGCACGCGACATCGCGCGTCTGATCGGCAAGACGACCGCCCGTGTGGATGAAGGCTTCAACCTCTCGGCGCAGGTCGCTGAATCGCTGCGGCAGATCGGCAGCGCGATCGAGGCAACGCGGCACTCGGTCGATCTGATCCACAGCGCTACCACCGAGCAGGCCGCCGCAACGCGGCAGGTGTCGCAGTTGCTGAGCCAGTTAAATGAGTCGGCGGCATCCCGATGACCGTCCCCCTGGCCGCGCCGCTGGCACACCGACGCGACGATCCTGCGGTTGCGGTGGCCCATCTGGCGGGTCAGCGACTGGCGGTCCACGTCGATAACCTGCTGCATGGTCTGCACTGCCCACCCAATCTCATTGCGCTGCCGCGCCGTGATGGCGCGGTGGTCGGTGCGATTTCCCATCGGGGCAACGTCATTCCGGTGACGGACTTGCGGCGCTGGCTGCCCTGGCCGGACGCCGAGACACCGCCGTCAAGGCTACTGGTCGTCTGCAATGGGACCTCGCAGGCAGCCTTGCTCGTTCATGGGATTGATGGTGTCAGCCGTACTCGCCGTATCGTCCGGCTGCACCAGAAGGACAACGAGCACGATGTCTTTCACACAGTGGCGCACTTGCCGCCTGTGACCAAGGATGAAGCGGAACCTGTGGTCCCCCTGCTGGACGTGGCAGCGCTGCTGTCGCTAACGGCGACCTGGACCGACACTCACGCAACGGACGCATCGCCGGGTTCCCCCTGTCAGGCGTACGCGGTAAATCAGCAACGACCGCTCTGTCGCCAGCGACGCCTCTCGACGCTGGCCGCCAGTCGATGGCGCTGATCCGGGTCGGCACGCTGCACCTGGGCCTGCCTGTCGCGAACCTGGTCATGATCGAACGCTTCCCTGCCCTGACGTCGATGATGGTGAACTCGCCGATTCTTGGCATTGCCCGTCTGCGCGGGCGGCCCGTGCCGGTCTTTCGGTCCTCGGCCATGACAGGCGTACCGGACGATGACGTCCCTGCGTGGCTGGCGGTGCTTCGCCATGACGATCACTGGGTTGGCCTGCCAGTGACGGCCCTCGATCGCATGCACACGATCGACCTGCAGCACCTGCGGCCAGCCGCCGAGGCGGGCTATCCGGAGGACACCAGCCTGCTCGGCATGATCGCCGTGCCGGGGTATGGCACCGTGCTGGTACCGGATGTCGGCAAGCTGGTCAGCCATTTCCCGCTGGGGCGCCCGGACGAGCCGGCCACCGATCTTGCAACGACGGCCGGCATGCAGCGGCAACCGCAGCTCGAGGCCTATGTGGTGCTGGAGAGTGGGCGCACCTGGGCCTTGCCCTTGCGTCTGATGGACTCGGTGATGCCCCTGCCCGACCATCTTGAATGGCTGCCTGCTGGCGAAGCGTTGGCACCGAAGCGGAGTACACCCGCCCTGCTGCCGGTCGCACGTCTGCGCCACCGTAGCGACACGGTACTCGTTTGGGATGCCCGGCCCCTGACGGAAGCACCGGCGGGTACGCCGCCCCCCGACAAACTGGTGCTGCTGAGATCGGGCACGCGCACCATCGGACTGCTGGTCAATGCACTGCGCCAGATTCTGCCGCGCCATCGGGGCGAACTGTTCAGTCTGCGACGTTCAGGTGGCGAAGCCGTCGATTTCCTGACGGTCAGGCAAGGGCGGGAACACAAGAGCTTCCAGATCGTCAACCCGACCCGTCTTTGCGTCGCTGGGTGATCGGCCCACTGACGATCGCGATCGATTCGGCGATCGCATGGCAAGCGCTACCCGACTGGCTTGTCGAGCTCAGCGACCGCTAGTGTGCGTTGCACCGGTAGCTGTGATTGTTCTGACGGCCTGCGGCACCGGATCCGGCAGTATCCGAACCGGCTGCTCCACGCTCGTGACGACGGGTGATGTCGCCGTTACCGTGGCGGGATGCCTCGCCCATGTCAGCACCAGCTTTCGTCGCAAGGCCCGTCCCAGTCGGCCGAACGCATCGCACAACACCGGCAGATCCAGCAGCCACGCGCGAAGAAACCGTCCCTTGCGGCCGGTATCGAGCAGCAGCCTTGGCCAGGCAACGGGGCGCATCAGCGGATGACGTTCATTGAATTCGCCGCTGGATAACGAGATCGGTCCGGATTTTTCCGGGTCAGGGATTGCTGCATCGGACGGCATTGCGTGACGCGGCGTTGCGTGATGCGGCGTTGCGTGAGATGTGGTTGTGCAAGACGTCTTCACATGGGACGTCGCTGCCTGAGCCTTGGCCGCCTCAGTCACAAAATTCAAACCACACCAGGCCGACGCACCGAGCGACGCCCAAAAGCGCGGATTGGATTCGATCAGATAGATCTTCCCGGTCACGTGCTCCTGACGCGCATCAATACACATCACGCCGTGATACTGGCTCGCCCGGGCGAGCCGGCGACCCAGTTCGCCCAGCTCGGCATTCTCCAGAAAGCGCACCAGATTGCGCGTACGGCGCTGCGTCGATTGCGCAACGATGATGCCGTCCACCGCGAGCAAGTTGAAGCACAGGTCAATGCCGTCGATGTAGCGCTGTGCGATCAGGCGACCGTACGCATAGTCTGGGTTGTCACGGATGCGACGACGAAAATCAGACGCATCGGCGATCAGCACGACGCCTTCCGAGCCTGCCTTGTCGATCGGCTTGATGATCATCGGCAGTCCGAGCTCACTCGCCAGCGCGACGAAGTCAACGGCTTCTTTGTCGCCCAGAAGGCGGGTCGGCGGTACCGGCAAATCATGCTCGCAGCAAAATTGAAAGAAGCGCCATTTGTCGTTGAGCACATCCAGCAACTCGGGCGGGCTGAAGGGTGTCACACGCATGCGGAGCGCCGTCCGGTTGCGTGCGACCATGCGCGCGCCCTCAACGTCGGCCGGGATGAGCACGGCATCGTCGCGCAGGGCGGCGTAGTGATTCACCAGCTGCACAAAGCGCGCGTCGTCAGGTGGCGCATCCGCACGGCAAATACTGATGACGTGAATCTCGTCGCAGAGCAGGGTGCGGCTCAGTTCCTGCGTCGCTGCATCGCCAATCACGACGCATTGCCCCGCCCCGTCAGCCTTCAGCGCCAGCAACACCTGCCGGATGATCTTGACCGACGTTCCCGTCACGACGTAATCCCGCCCCATGCTCCCTCCTGCCCCTGCGCTTGTTCACCCGCCGATGATGCAGGAAGGTTCACTGCCGTGACTGCACATTGCAGAGAAGCTTGCGATGACCGGGGTGATACCGGTCTCATGCTTATGAACGATCAATTTTTCAGGCCGATCGGCAACACCTAACAACACCTCCCAGCGCCTCACAGCGTCTCATAACGCCTCGCCGCTCGCACAAATGAAGGATCCGCTGACGTGAATCAGCCCAGCACGACCGATTGAGCACCGCAGCCGGGAAAGCGCATGGATCGGCCCTCCACCCGTTGAGTGCGACACGGGGAGGCAGCGCCAGCATGACCGGTTCGCACCAGGCAAGCAGGGTTAATTGGTCTCAACAACAGCGTTGGGCACGCGAATGACCGACGACCCTCATGATGCTGATATTCGTTATCGACCTTAGGTACGATATACGTTTTATATTTCCATTCGAATGACGGGCTGGCCGTTGGCACGCGTCGTCGACAACCATTCACGCGCCGGAAAGTTCTGCATCATGACCGCTCCTCAACGAATTCCGCACTGCAGCCATTGGGGCGCCTACACGCTGCTGGTCAATGACGGCCAGATTGTCGGCGTCGAGCCCTTTGCCGGCGATCCGAATCCGTCGTCCATCATCGAGTCGGTAGCCGCATGGGGCGACCCGTACCGTCGCATCCGCCAGCCCATGGCTCGCGCCGCATGGCTGGCGGCCGCACGCGCCGGCCGGCCAACCACGCCCGAAGAGCGCGCCGGCCGTGGCACGGATTCCTTCGTGCCGATCAGCTGGGATGAGGCACTGAATTTAGTGGCTGGCGATATCCGCCGTGTCATCGATACGCACGGCAATCGCTCCGTGTTTGCCGGCTCCTATGGCTGGACCAGCGCCGGCCGCTTTCATCATGCGCCAACGCTGCTGCGCCGGATGATGAATCTGGTGGGCGGCTACACGGGCCATGTCGATACCTATTCGATTGCGGCCGGCCCCGTCATCTTGCGACATGTGCTCGGCAGTGCAGATGCCTGCCAGGGCCTGCAGACCTCGCTCGACAGTGTGGCCAAGCATACCGAGACGCTGGTGGTGTTTGGCGCGATGTCGCCCCGTACTGCACAGAACGAATCCGGCGGTCTGGCGCGGCACCTGCTGGAAGAGCATCTGCGCGCCATCCGCGCACGCGGCACGCGAGTGATTCATATCTCACCGCAACGCGATGACCTGCCCGACTGGATGAATGCTGAGTGGTGGCCGATCCGCCCCAACACCGATACCGCACTGATGCTGGCGCTGGCCAGCGAGATCGTCGCGCGCGGTCGGCACGCGAGTGACTTTCTGCACACGCACTGCGTCGGCAGCGAGACCTTCCTGCGGCACCTGCGCGGCGATGATGATGGCGTTGCCAAGAATGCCGACTGGGCCGAGCGCATCACCGGCATTGATGCGCAAGGTATTCGCTCTCTTGCCGAGATTTTGCCGGCGACGCGCAGCATGCTGGCGGTCAGCTGGAGTCTGCAACGAGCACGCCATGGCGAACAGCCGTTCTGGGCAGCGCTGGGGCTGGCCGCCGTGCTCGGGCAAATCGGCTTGCCCGGCGGCGGCGTCGGCTATGGCTATGGTTCGCTCGGTGGCGTGGGCATCATGGCCAACACCGGACGGTCGCCGGCGATATCGCCCTTATCGAATTCGCTCGACAGCTTCATTCCGGTAGCGCGCATCACCGAGATGCTTGAGCAGCCCGGTGGCCGCTTCACCTATGAAGGCATTGAACGACACTATCCTGATACGCGCCTGGTCTACTGGGCCGGCGGCAATCCTTTTCACCATCATCAGGATTTGCAGCGACTCGACCGGGCCTGGCGCGCGCAGCCCGAGACCGTGATCGTGCAAGACCCGATGTGGACCGCGACGGCGCTGCGCGCCGACATCGTCCTGCCAGCCACCACCTCGATCGAACGCAACGATCTTGCAGGCAATCGTCGCAGCGACATGATCGTCGCGATGAAACGCGCGATTGCGCCACTGGGCGATGCGCGCGCAGATTTCGACATCTTCTGCGGCCTGGCAACCCGGCTCGGCGTGGCCGAGCAATTCACTGAGGGCCGCGACGAAATGGCGTGGCTGCGTCATGTGTATGAAGCCACGCGCGCCGATACGCAGGAACGCTTCGGTGTGAACCTGCCGTCGTTCGACGCGTTCTGGGACGCTGGCGTGACCGAGGTGCCGACGCTGAAGGACCATGTCTATCTGTCGGACTACCGCGCCGATCCGGTCGCCCACCCACTGAAGACGGAGAGTGGCCGGATCGAACTCGCCAGCGCGCGGCTGGCACGCTGGGCCTATGACGATTGCCCGCCGCACCCGATGTGGCTGCCTGACAAAGAATGGCTGGACGAGAGGTCACATGCAGCAGGCTGGTTTCATCTGCTGTCGCCGCAACCCGAGGGCCGATTGCACAGCCAGCTGATTCATGCCGGACCCAGCGCAGCGCGCATGCCCGACGGGCGTGAACAACTGCGGGTGCATCCGGACGATGCGAGGTCATTGAACCTGCACGACGGCATGCTGGCGCGCGTCTTCAACGATCGCGGTGCCTGTCTCGCAGTCGTCCAGCTGAGTGACGCAATCATGCCGGGCGTGGTCGCATTGCCAACCGGTGCGTGGTACACGCCGGCCATGGAGGGCCAAGGACCTGAGCTGTCGGGCAATGCAAACATCCTCACGCCTGACGTGCGCACGTCGCGGCTGGGCCAGGGCTGTGCGGCGCACTCGTGTCTGGTGAAAATCGAAGCGTGGACGGGGGACGCGCCGTCGCCAGCGCAGGAATTTGATGTGCGGATCAATGCAATGACGTCAGCACACGTCGAGCATTGATCGATGCATTGTCACGGCAAAGCCTCGTCATGCCCGCCGGCACCATCGAAGACCCAAGCGGGGGTATTCATGCGTTGCATCCGCCGACTGCAACGTATTGAGGACGTGAAGTGACGCGAGGTGACGTACCGTCGTGACGTACCGTCGAACGCCTCACCCCTGAGGACGGTGAGCCCGACGGTTCGGCCAGGCCGCCGTGTCTTTGAGAGCCACATTCCATAAGACGATCCATCACAAGTCCCCACTCGCCTTTACTGAGCTGAAGCAATTGACAAGCCTTTGAAGATTCCGAGATCATGGTCCGATGTCGATCTCAACGCTCATCGTTGGTATTCATCTCTCCCGCAGTACCCGAGGGCGCTCGGCTGCGCCGCCGTTCCTGGCCTGATTTCTCCCTACCCTAGCTATTTCGTTCATTCGTCATGCGTGCCGCTGGTCACGCAGACCGGGCTTCGCCATTGCGCAGCCCCGCATCTTTGGAGATTTTCATGGCCGACTTGTTTGATAACCCCATGGGTCTTTGCGGCTTCGAGTTCGTCGAGTTCGCTTCGCCCGTTCCCAACCTGCTCGAACCATTATTTGAGCAGCTCGGCTTCACCTGCGTCGCGCGGCATCGCTCGAAAGACGTCGTACTGTACCGGCAGGGTGATATCAATTTCATCATCAATCGGGAGCCGCGAAGCCTCGCCGGCTACTTTGCGGCAGAACATGGGCCGGGGCCGTGTGCGCTGGCGTTCCGGGTACGCGACTCGCATCACGCCTATGACCGGGCGCTAGCACTCGGCGCGCAGCCTATCGAGATACCGACCGGGCCCATGGAATTGCGTCTGCCCGCAATCAAGGGGATCGGTGGTGCGCCGCTCTACCTGATTGATCGCTTTGAAGACGGCAAGAGTATTTACGACATCGATTTCGAGTGGTACCCCGGGGTGTCCCGTCACCCGGCAGGCCGGGGACTGCGCCGGATTGATCACCTGACTCACAATGTCTACAAAGGACGAATGGACTTCTGGACAGGGTTCTACGAGCGGATTTTTAACTTCCGCGAAATCCGGTACTTCGACATCAAGGGCGAATACACCGGCCTGACGAGTCGGGCACTGACAGCACCGGATGGTCTCATTCGTATTCCGTTGAACGAAGAATCCGGCAACAACGGCGGGCAGATCGAAGAATATCTGCTGCGCTTCAATGGCGAGGGCATACAGCATATTGCCCTGCTCACCGACGATCTGCTGACGACAGTCGATGAACTGCGCAAAGCGGGTGTCGCGCTGATGACGGCGCCGAACGCCACTTACTACGAGATGCTGGAAGAGCGCCTGCCCGGTCATGGCCTGTCCGTCGGGCACCTGCAGACACGCGGCATTCTGCTGGACGGATCGACCCGGAGCAGCCCGCCACGCCTGCTACTGCAAATCTTCAGTGAGAACTTGCTAGGGCCGGTATTTTTCGAGTTCATCGAGCGACGCGCCGATGAAGGCTTCGGCGAAGGCAATTTCCAAGCCTTGTTCGAATCGATCGAGCGCGACCAGCTTCGTCGCGGCGCGTTGAACGCTGGCCGGGATCGAACGCAAGAATCCGCCTGATCCCTGCCCCGATGCGGACAGGGCGCGGGCACGACAATAGCCGCGTTATTGATGGCCGCTTCGGCGATCTGGATTTTAGATTCTTGAATTCTTGATTTCCGGGCGGGACTGTCCCATAGTCTGCGCAGCGCTCATGGTCATACGGATCGCCATGCCCGTCTGCCCCGGCAAAGTTTTTCGGGTACTACAAGGAGTCAACGATGTCGACAACCACAGTGAATGACACCGTGCAGGCCCATTACGCGCGGCCTGCGCTGGGTACGCTGATCCTCGCGGCGCTGGAAAAGGCGGGTAAACCGATCGACCATCTGACGCCGGAAGATCTGGCCCCCATCGATGCATTCCATATCCGGGGAAGAGCGGCAACGCTCGAACTGGCGGAGGCCGCCGGTATCGATAAAACGATGCATGTGCTGGATGTCGGCAGCGGCATTGGCGGTACCTCGCGCTGCCTCGCACAGAAATTTGGTTGCCGCGTGACCGGCATCGATCTGACGGATGAGTATTGCCGTACCGCCGACATGCTGTCGCAGCGGGTGGGACTGGGCGAATTAGTCAGCTACCAGCAAGGCGATGCAACGAAACTGCCCTTCCCCGATGCGTCATTTGATGTAGTCTGGAGCGAGCATGTCGCCATGAACATTCCCGACAAATCCGCGCTGTACCGGGAGATGTTTCGCGTGCTCAAACCGGGCGGCACGCTCGCGCTGCATGATGTGCTGGCGGGCCCGTCGGGCCCGGTTATTTTCCCGGTGCCGTGGGCACGCACACAGGAATCCAGCTTCCTCGTCACGCCAGAGGCATTGCGTGAGCTGCTGGAACAATCCGGATTCACCATCACGAGATGGTCCGACGTGACCGAGCTTGCGCGCACGTGGTTTACGAAGCTGGCCGAAAAAATCCTCAACGATGGGCTGCCGCCGCTGGGCTTCCATGTGCTGCTTGGTTCAGACTTCCAGGCGATGGCCCAGAACCAGCGACGCAATCTTGATGAGCATCGAATTGCGCTGGCACAGGTGGTCGCCAAAAAATAACGATATGAAAAACAACAACACCAACGGTCGTCTGACCAAGGCTCCGGAAAACTGGCTGGATCCCGGGCTGGCGCAGGCAATTCATACGCACGGCTTCGACGAACAGCGGCGCCAATTTTTGTCGAAGAATTTCCTGCTCGCGCTGGCCGGTACGACGCTGGGCGCCAATGCCATGGCGGCCGCAGAGGGCGATCCGAACATCTTGTCGCTGCCGACGCATTCGACCTCGCTGGGCCGGCCGGTTGCGCAATCGGGCTACGGCTTGCCGTCCAGCTTTGAAGCCTCGGTATTGCGCCGTGAATCGCCGGGGCTGACCCGAACCCGCGAAGCCTCAGTGTCGTTTACACCGCTGCAAAGTCTGTTCGGCATCATCACGCCGAATGGCCTGCATTTCGAGCGGCATCATCAGGGCTGGCATGACATCGATCCGCAAAACCATCGCCTGATGGTGAATGGTCTCGTCAAGACGCCCAAGGTCTACACCCTCGATGACCTGATGCGCCTGCCTCATGAATCGAAGATCCATTTTCTGGAATGCGGCGCAAACACCGCGATGGAATGGGGGCACCCGACGGTACCAACGGTGCAGTACACGCACGGCATGCTGTCCTGCGCCGAATACACGGGTATTTCATTGCGAACCCTGCTCGAAGACTGCGGTATTGACGACCGGCAGGCGCGGTTCGTTCTCGCTGAAGGCGCGGACGGCGCCAGCCTGAGCCGCACGATTCCAATCGAGATGGCGATGGATGAAGTGATGGTCGCGTGGGCCATGAATGGCGAAATGCTGAGACCGGAAAACGGTTATCCGCTTCGACTGGTGGTGCCCGGCGTGCAGGGTGTGTCTTGGGTCAAGTGGCTTAGACGCATTGAAGTGGGCGACCAGCCGTATGGGACGAAGGATGAGTCGGTTCAATACATTGACCTGATGCCCGATGGCAGTCACCGGCAATACAGCTGGGTACAGGAGTGCAAATCGGTGATTACCTCGCCTTCCGGCGGACAGGTGCTGCTGTCACCGGGGCGCTTCAATGTCACCGGACTGGCCTGGTCGGGACGAGGCAAGATCAAGCGCGTCGACGTCTCATTCGATGGCGGGCGCAACTGGCGCACCGCGAGAATCGACGGCCCCATTCATGCCAAAGCGCTGACGCGCTTCAACATCGACTGGGTATGGCAGGGTGAGGAAGCGATCCTGCAATCGCGCGCCATTGATGAATCTGGCTACGTCCAACCGAAGATCAATCAGCTGCGGGAAGTCCGCGGCAGTCGTTCGATTTATCACAACAATGCGATCCAGTCATGGCAAGTCATGGCGAACGGAGAGGTGCTGAATGTCCAGGCCTATTGACTACCTGCTCGCAGCCTTGCTGATCGGCGGTACCGGCGCCACGCAGGCCGTTGATCCCTACCCGGTCGGCCGGCCGGCCACACCGGCCGAGCTACGCGCCTGGGACATCGACGTACGACCCGATTTTGTCGGCCTGCCGCAGGGCCGGGGAACGGTGTCTCAGGGACAGCGAATCTGGGATGCCAAGTGCGCCTCCTGCCACGGCACCTTTGGTGAGATCAGCGATTTTTCATCACCGGTGACCGGCGGCACGACGTCGGCTGACATCAAGCGCGGACGCGTCAAATCACTGCAGGATCCGAATCAGGCATTCCGTTCGACGATGATGAAGGTGCCGACCATCAGCACGCTCTGGGACTACATCTATCGCGCAATGCCGTGGACGGCGCCGAAGAGCCTGAGCGTCGATGAGACCTATGCGGTGGTGGCCTATATTCTGAATCTGTCGGACATCGTCGCAGACGATTTCGTGCTGGATTCGACAAGCATCCGCGAGGTGCAGGCGCTGATGCCGAACCGCGAGGGCATGACGCGCTCGCATGGGCTGTCCAGCGTGAAGGGAACGCCGGATGTCAGTAACGCCGACTGCATGACGAACTGCGCGAGCGAAGTCAGCATCCAGGCGCAGATATCGGAAGCGGCACAGAGCTCACATGGCGATCTGCGTCTGCAGCACCGAAGCTTCGGCCCGGTCAGAGGGGTGACGAAGCAGCGCGCCGATTGATCCGTCGCGCATTGGCCAGCCCTCAAGCCATGGCCATTGCGCAGCGATATCGCCGACGAGGCAGCCGTCACCCGGCAAGGCGGGTGACGGAGAACGTCTTGTGTCAGGAAACCAGCAGCAGTCCCATCGCCGCGGCAGCGACAGAAATCAACGAGACCATCATGCCGAGAACCACGAAGAAGAAACTCGCTTCATCGCTCGTAATCGCCGGCGGCGGCGGGGTCATTTT
>JACCDS012195423.1_pt1 | contig 11493 bp, 15 predicted proteins | sample 7446441 | NCBI WGS metagenome assembly JACCDS01 (sample SAMN15323445, study PRJNA562643) | freshwater metagenome | isolation source: river surface water | place: USA:Blue River Watershed | collected 2017-08-17 | reverse complement strand
CTTGCGAATTCGGACCGCATCAAATTTGATGCGACAAATCCTGAACATCGCAGGGCCGCCATGACCTTCCTCAAGTTTGGTTATTGGGAAATCAAGTTTGAAATGGAGTGGCCGTATATGACCGTTCCGCAAACGGTCCTGATGAAGCTCGCGGAATTCGCGTGTCAAGCTGAAGCTGAAGCTCTTTTCGCTGAGCGCGGTCTGGAATACACGTTTGGCAATCCGTTCAATACTCACCCCTACACGCCGCTGAAGGTCGAAAAGCAGGCGGTCGGCCGAGCACTTCGCCCAGTCAAGGCGAAACCAACCCTTCACGTCGTGAATGGATAACCTGTTTCTCGATCTGCAAGGTTACCGCATTTATTTTGACGGTACAGTAGAAGCTCATAGTCCAGAAAAGACTCATGAGCTTCTACTGTTAGGTTTAAGGCCTAACCAGATTTCAACAAAGGAGTTAACTGAAGATTTAAAGCTTCATAATTCCTTAATTGACGCCCCTGACGACGCCATCGTCCTATCAAAGGATGTTGAGCAGATTGTCGACGGAATCACGCCTGATCTTTACCGCATCCCAGCTGAATATCTCAACATCGATCTAAAAGAATACTCCCTGGCAAAATACCGTGAATCTCTTAGTGGTGAGCCTGAATCACAAGTAGTGATTGATCGGATAAATACTGAACTTGAAGAAATTCAAAAGCGCGGCATCGAAAATCTGTTTAGGACAATCATTTTCGTTGTTGATGAATTCAGAAAAAAAGAAGTAGTATTCGGAGTGGGTCGAGGATCAAGTTGTGCTTGCTATATTTTGTACCTCTTAGGATTAAATTTGGTCAATCCTTTGAAGTACGATATTCCAATTGATGAATTTTTCCACTAGACGACTACTATAAATATAAGAGTCAAAGACACCATACACACAAGGATAACAAATATGGGAAAATTCGCACGTAGCGCCAGAGGTTCCATAGTAGATTTCGATCTGCTTGAAATCAAAAACACGCTAAATAGCGTACCTCAACCAATCTCTGTTGACCAACGCCGTCAGTTTATCAACGACAAAGATGGTATCTCAGCAAAGAAGGCGCAAATTACTGGCGCAGTAGCTTCTGAAGCAATGCAACTAGCACTGCAAGCCGCCGAAACATCCGAGCAGACCTCACAAGAATCTGAAGAATGATCGCAAGACAACTTTGGTGCGCGGGGCCCGCGATCGTTTTTGCTGGCCCGCTCGCAGCTTTAGGTTGCCCACTATTCATTTGTTTGATAGTGGTCTTTGCTATTTTCGGTCTTGGTTGGCAAATCACCGAGCCAAGAGATGACGTAGTCATCCAGCATATCCAACTAAAAAAATAAAACTAACCCTAATAAGGAGATTGAATATGAAGCTTAAAGCTTTGCGGGACTCTATTTTGTTCAAATTTACTGATGATTCAGCAGGCGGCTTTTTTGCGTCCAAACTGAGTGACACCATCGTTATTGCAAAAGACGCAATGGACAATCAAAGCGGCCCTCGTTGGGGCGTTGTTGTTGCAGTTGGTCCTGAAGTAGGTCCTGAAATTCAAGAAGGTAAATTCATCCTCATTGATTCCCTGAAATGGACTGTTGGTATGCGACTTGACCAGTCTGATCCAAAATCGACCATTTGGAAAACAACATACGAGAACGTTTCTGGAGTTTCTGACGAACAGGTTCGTCCGTATTGATCCGTCTTGGACAACTATAAATAAGTAATTATCCCAATTACTTATTAGGACTTAACCATGTTTTTTGCTAGTTTAGTTTTTCTTTCTGCGTTTCTTATTGAATCAATCGGGTCATACATTTCAATCGTTGGCCTTTCAGCATTATTTTCGACCAATCCAGTTATTATTGCTTTAGCATTGTCACTTGACATTGCAAAGGTGGTCACTGTCTCGTTCCTATACAAACAATGGGAAAATATTTCGCGGTCGATGAAATATTACATGACCGCCGCAGCAGTAATTCTAATGGTGATCACTTCATCAGGAGCCGCCGGATACTTGTCGGCCGAGTTCCAAAAGGCGATCATCCCAACTAAAGGTTCTGAAATCCAAGTCAGAGCCATGACTGACGAGAAAGATCGATTGTCAGCCCGAAAGGTTGAAATCGATAAGCAGGTCTCTCAGTTGCCGCCTGAAAATGTTCGTGGTCGCCAAAGACTACAAAAACAATTTGCGCCTGAGCTTGAGCACATCAATTCTAGAATCATCGAAATTGATAAAGAGCTGCCAAAGCTCCAAATGCAGCAGGTTGATGTTAACGCGCACGCGGGTCCGATTCTCTACATAGCCCAAGCCTTTGACACCACGGTAGAATCTGCAGTCAAATATGTGATTCTACTCATCATCTTTGTTTTTGATCCACTGGCGGTCGCCCTAATTATCGCAGGCAACTTCCTTGTTGACCAACGTCGCAAAGAGTTGAAGGAAGAAGCAATCCAAGCTGCTCAAATTAACGAAAAGCTTTCAGACATCAAGCACGATGTCGAGCATATCGAAGAAATTGTAGAGCACCAACAGCCTGTGGAAACTCCAATTGATGATTTAGGTTCTCAATTTATTCCGCATGATGATGAGCCGCAAATACCGTTTGAATGCATTCAGCCTGTAGTCGATGCCGAACAAAAGGCAACTGAGATTGAGGTTCTTCCAACTTTAGATGAGATGCCGGCCGAGGAGCTTGAAATCCTTGAGGACATCAAAGACAAACTTGTCAATGAAGAGTTTCCACCTCTACCAGAGGACAAGCTAAAGCAGCTTGCAGCATTGAACCAACAGCTCAATCAACTACTAGCTGAAGACGGACCAAAAAAGCGTCGAGGTCGCCCTAAAAAGGATGAAGCTGAGCCAAAGCCGTCAATACAAACTGAAGAGCAACTTGAAGCAATTCTTCAGGAGCCACTTGATCTTCCGACCGATGAAGAAGTGGCACAGCTAATACCGGAAGAGCTGAAAGCGGATTCAGGTATCGACGCAGTAGAGGAAATCAACACAATTCTTCAGTTGCCAATTGAGGAAAGTGATGAAGCAGTTTCCGAGGGCCTTGCAAACGTTAATCACCATAGCGCCGACGTGATCTTCCATAGCGAAGTCGAGCAAATTAGTGATAACTGGAAAGCCACCAAGAAGGTGCTGAATCATTACGCTTCGTAAGCTTTAACGTTTACAACTTCACAACCTTGATTTATAATTTCTTTTTTTGAAGAGGGAAAGTAATGTCGTCTCTTAAGCGCCTTTGGGTTGAAAAATATCGGCCCGCAACACTTGAAGAAGTGGTTTACCAAAACGCAGCACAGAAGGAAGCTTTCCTTCGTTACAAGGCCGAAAAAGAGTTCCCGCATTTACTGCTTTCTGGTGTCCAAGGAAGTGGCAAGACAACAATCTCTCGAGCAATAATCAAGGATTGTGAAGTTGATTCGATTGACGTGCTGAAGGTCAATGCTTCAAAGGAAACTGGCGTTGACGCTATGCGCGACAAGATCAGCAACTTTGTTGCGTGCATGCCAGTAGGCAAGTTCAAAGTGGTTCGTCTCGAAGAAGCTGACATGCTTTCAATGCAGGCCCAAGGCCTACTGCGCGCGGTGATTGAGGACTTCTCTGATACTGCGCGCTTCATCATGACGTGCAACTACGAGAACAAGATCATCCCGTCAATCCGTTCTCGCTTCTCAAGTGGTCACTATCGTTTTTCGTCGCCGGCTTTCGAGGACATTCTGCTTCGTTTGGGCGAAATTCTCCTGAACGAGAACGTGGATTTTGACCCTGATGATCTTGAAAAGGTCATTCAAATCTACTACCCAGATATTCGCTCAATGATCGGGTATTTGGAAGCTAATGCCAAGACCGGCAAGTTGGTTATCGCCAAATCTACCGGAAAAGAAAATTCTGACTACAAATTTACAGTTCGTGAATTGGTTGAAGCCCGCAAGTTTGGTGAGCTTCGACAATTTATGCGGACTGGTGTCGCAAAAGAAGACTACGAGGAAGTTTTCCGTCTTATTTACGACGGTGTCAAGAAGGCTTACAAGAACGATCCGGCCAAGATGGAAGAATCGCTCATTACCCTCAACGATTTCGTGTTTAAACATGGTGTTGTAGCTCTTCCTGAGCTCAACATGGAAGCTTTGATCATCAGCCTTGGGAGAATCTAATGAGCAACCAGTCGGACAACGTAGACAAAATTCGCACTCAACTGCTTGACCTGATGTCGGCTTCCAAGGCAGTTATTGACGCTCGCAATAATGGAAACCAAAAGGCGATCTTGGCGGCAATTGAAAAGCTCCAAGGCCAATATATTTCTGCCATCGTCCTAATGAAGGACCATTCTGCGAGCCAAAAAATTCCGGCGCTGCTTCGACCTATCGGTGGGACCTTACTTGAGCGTCAATTGATGGAATTCAGAGAATCTCTATCTGTGGGTCTTGGTGAAGCCTAATGTCCGATAAAAAAGTCGACATCTTCGAAAGTTTCCGAAAACTCAACAGCCTCGACTTTGACTTTTGGGATAACCTTACCCCAGAAGAACGCAAGCAAGTTTCGCCTTACGTGTTTCTGATGTGGATGCAGAACTCCCAAAATGATGGGCAAGTTCTTTACCTCAACGAGTTTGTTAATCCGTTCGTGTTCTCAACGCTTAAGGACATGGATGATATTGCTTTCATACTGCTTGCCCTCTCATCACGAGGCAAACAACAGCGATACTCCTGGATCAAACGACCCACGCGTAAGGAAAAGGGATCGAAAGCTGACAGTGTAAAGGCCATTCTAGCTGAGTATTTTGACGAAACTGAACGGAACCTGGGCTACTATCTTGACAACCTGACCGTTGAAGAGTTCCTTGAAATCTGCGATGAAGTTGGCATCCAGGACGACGAGCGAAAGAAGCTGAAAAAAGAGTTTGAAAAAGCTCAGGAGAAATGATATAATCACCGCATTCATGCTGAGTTGCTATGTCAGATAAACCGATAATTGATGTTGACGATCTAAGTCAGCGAGCTTCGCATCGCCGAAGAAAAGTCAACGAAACGTTCAAACCTGAGTGGAAGTGCGAGTTTTGTAAGAAGATTCTTGCAAATGAGTCTTACTTCATGCGCCACCATTGCAAAGAGAAGACTAGAGCTGAAGAGCTCGCCACCCCAATTGGTGTTGCTGCTTATTCGTTCTACTGCGAGTGGATGAAGGCGTACAAGCGTAAAGCACCAACAATCGACACGTTTGGCACTTCACGCTATTACACTGCGTTTATCGAGTTTGCGAAACACGTCAAGAAGCTAAACATTCATGATCCATTGAAATTCCTGGAGATTATGTGTAGCAAGGACGTTTCGCCGATGATGTGGCGGCGCGACCAATGCTATTCCATGTATTTGGAATGGATGGACAAGAAACAAGACCCGCTTGAGCAAGTTCAAACCTCAATTGTGACGTTGATGGACATTGCCGAACGGGATGGGGTCAAGAATTTCGCTGAGATTTTCATCCACATTGGAGTGCCACAGCTTGCTGAGTTGATTCGGCTTCGCAAGCTTTCACCTTGGTTCCTCTTTTGTTCGAAGAAGTTCGGTGAATACTTGAAAGCGATTTCTCGTGAAGAGTCGCTTGAGTTGTCAGCAATCATCAATCCTGCGTACTGGACGACTAAGCTGCAAGACAACAAAGAAGTCGTCAAGGAAATCATGAACATCAACAAAGAAATGGGGCTTTAAATGGCAATCGATCTTACTCGTCCGTCGAAGAAAAAACCTGCACCTACGCCTGCTCCCGGTGGCTTCAATCCAACTCCGGTGCGGTAATGAAACAAAGGCTTTTCCGCAGGGCGAGATCATTGCGAGCGCATAATGCTCGGACTCTGACTCTCGCCCTGCACCTCAAAAAGGTAGCTATTGGTCAAGCATACGCTAAAACGATAAAAGCCAAATTTAAAGCATTGTTGTCTCATTTCGGCTCCAACGAAAACGCATGAATCAAGCTGATATCGACATAGACCTTCCAACAAGCTTCAAGGCTGAGGAGGTCTTCCCAGAATGGGTGCGAGCAATGATCTTTGACGAGAAGAACCGCTCAGTAAAGCCACACCCGTGCGGTGTCTACCCACAAGCGATACCAAAAGACCCAATATCTGGGTATTGCGCAATACCATATAACGTAGCTGAAACTCTTGGTTACGTTAAGCTGGATTTTCTCCACTTAACCATCTACGACCATTTTAATAGTCGGGAAGAAATAGTGGAGTTGTTAGAGATTGATCCTGATTGGAATCTTTTGCTTGCGCCGAGTGTGGTTGAACAGCTTTTTCAGCTTTCTAACCACTTTGAGGTAGTGTCAAAGGTAAAACCGCGATCCACTGAAGATTTGGCGGACGTTTTAGCTTTGATTCGCCCTGGTAAAAGAAGTTTGCTCGGCATGTACCAAAAAGAAAAAGCAGCTTGTAGAAAGCTGCTTTACGCAAAGGGAGATTCCGACGAATACTCCTTTAAAAAGGCTCACGCAATCTCATACGCCTTAGTCATACAATTACAACTACATCTGATCTCTGCGGGAGTTGAATTTTGATGCAAGAAGTTAGTTTTTTGGCAGGAATGCTTTTTGACGCGATCGTCGCGACAATTTTGACGATTGTACTGGTCGTGCTATTTATCGCACTAATATTGCTTGGTTACGCCATTGCTGGCGTAGTTTCTGTGGTAGCCTTCGTGGGTTTTGCCGCTTATGGAGCCTACCACATTGCTAAGGGTAAATTTATTCAGTGGCGGGACCGCTGGATTTTTTGAACTTGATCTCGACGTATTCAGGAACTTGAACAATCCTACGTCTTTTGATCTTAGTGTTAGTGTTCAGTGCCTCAAAAATGAATGGCTGACCAATCACCCGTGAAACGTAACCAAGATCAAAAGTCTTGACAAGCGGCTGAATCTTTTTTGAAAGCCCAAGTTTTGCAAACTCGAATGACAGCGGATATTTTCCTGAGCTTTTGTAGAACCATCGAATCGCAAATTTGATAAAGTCGTCAATGCCAATTACCTCAGGCTTTGCGTGACTTAAAATGAAAGCATTAAGCTCAGTGTCAGTGATGTTATCGATTATCCCAAGATAATTTTCACGCTTATACTCGATGAGCGAAATGAAGCACAAATTGGATGTATCAGCAAAATGCTCAATGATAAGTGGTGGAATTTTCTTTTTTGACATGCGGGTCCTATAGGTAAATTGTTGATCTGCTTTATTTATCTTTGGCAAAAAGCATTTTACATTCAGTTCCAAATTTGATATAATGTCCATATCGATGGAGAACTTAAGATGACAAGTCCGCAAATCAGTTATATCAAGGAAATCGAAGAGGCAACTGAACAGGCTTTCGAGAAAGCTGAAGCGTATTTCGGTCGCAAATTCGACCGACCAGTCCACAAATACGACCTGCGTGGAGTCACCTCTGCCCAAGCAAAGTATGTCGGTATTCTTCGCTGGAACGTGAGCATTTATGCCCCAAACAAGGAAGTTTATCTCGCTCGCACAGTACCGCATGAAGTTGCTCATTTGGTTTCTTACGCCATGTACAGCAAAGCGGGTCATGGGCATGGCAAATATTGGCAGAACATCATGCGAAACGTTATGGGTCTTGAACCCAGACGTTGTCATAGCTACAAGGAAGGCGTCAAGAAATCCCGCACCATTGAACGCGACTGGTCCTATGAATGCTCATGCCGCGTCCACCAAATCTCCACTGTGAAGCATAACCGCATGCTTCGCGGAAAAGCACAATACCATTGCATCCATTGCAACGAGGACCTCAAGTTCATCGGCAAAGGGGTAACGGCCCAAAAGAAAGCAGCATAAGTGTTCTACCGACCAATAAGTGATATTCACCGTGAATTTGACCGGTGGTTCTGTCTCACCCGCATGAAGAAGAATCCAGAGCTCTGGAATATCTACGAGCCCGCGCATTTGCCGACTGATGCTGACACTGTTCTCGGTTTGGCTGGAGACATTGACGTTAAAAAGCACAACGTCAAGTTTCTGATCTCATTGGCGAGTCGCTTCAAGGCGGTCGTTGTAGTTCTTGGTAACCATGATCTTTGGTGTCGAGACTTGACGACTTGGGCTGAAACAGTGAAACAGCAATTGGCGTTTGCCGGCGTAGCAAACGTCCACCTCCTGTCTCGTGATTCCGTCGTTATCGACGGTGTACGGTTTATTGGTGCCACTCTTTGGACAGATTTCAACAAGGGTGACACAGTCGTCATGAACATCGCCGAATCGGAGATGAATGACTTTCGGTTCATGCGCAAGCTGAATTACGAGCGGAGAGTAAAGCCTCGGGATATTTTGGCTGAGCATATTCGCGACCGCGATTTCATTTTCAGCTTTGCCAATAATGAAGAAAAGATGGTCGTGCTGTCGCATCATGCTCCATGTTGGCAGTCTATTGACTACCATCGATATGGAATCAGTCCGCTCAACTATCTTTATGCCACAGAATTTGGTAATGAAATCGCGTATTCCAACTTCGCGCTGTGGCACCATGGGCACATTCACTCCACCAGGGACTACATGATCTTTAACACTCGGGTCATTTGCAATCCGCGTGGATATTCACATAAAGAGTTGAATCCTCATTTCAATGATGGTTGGCTCATCAATCTCAACGAATTGGTAAAATCATGACGCAAGAAAGAAAACAACAGGTCAACGAGGCGATGATGAAATTGCCGACCGAATGGCGCTATTACTGGTGTAGGGCGTGCGAAATGGGAGGTTGTGGTTGCATGGGGTGCGTGAACATATCAGGCCGTTCCATGCAAGGGCTTGAAATACCAATCACTGAAACTGAATGGGAAGATTGGGTTAGGGAAAATCCACCAATTCCAAAAGAGATTTATTATGGAACAGACACCCAGAACTTTTACCATGAGGTAAGCGCTAGCCGTCAAGACTCTGAGTTTTACAATAAATGGATTTCACGTAAAGCTGAGTTTCCACAGAAAAAGACCGAAGGTATGCGCATTCAAGAGTTTGCTACAAAAAGCCCAGAAAATGCCAAGCTTATAAGTGAAATCGTTAATGGCATAAAAGACGGTACTTTATCTCCATCATGACATTATCTACTACCGCATGCTACGTAATCCTTGTCCTTACCATTTGGACAGCAATCAGTTTTATTTGGTGGTGGCTCGCCAGAAATCGCAATTATGATGAAGGGCATTGGTACGATTGGGTTCTCGGCATTCCAGTTCTTTCCCTTGCTGGCATCATCGGCATTGCGCAAATCATCTTCATAAAAAACAAATAAGAATTTACAAGTTGAGCAAGCTAGTTTATAATTCACTCAACTTACGGAGATTGTAGATGAACACCAACGAACAAGAAGTTTTGCAGCGGATGAATCTCAAGCGAATCTGGGATGATGCGTACTACGCTGGCCGTCGCGCAATTTCAGATGCAACGTACGACCTGAACAAAGAAACTCTGCGCCAATTGCTTGAAAGCAACGCAGACTTGAAGGCCAAATATTGGGCCGATTTCACCGCAACCTCCTTCAGCCGTAAGCTGGAAAATTCTGGAAACGAAATTCCGCATGACTTTCCAATGATGTCGTTGGACAAGTCCAACAAGATCGACATCCTGCACGGTAAGCTTAGTAAGTGGCGAGCTGCTGGGTCTCAATTTGCAGTGTGCATGTGGAAGATTGATGGCAGTTCTTCCGGTATCCGCTACGATCACAATGTTCTCCAAGCTCTCGTTACCCGTCATGAAGACGGTATGGGTAAGGACCTAACAGCAACGGCATACCAAATCGAGAATCTTCCAAAAGAAGTTCCTTGCCGAGACAAGTTTGAAGTGCGCGGTGAAATGGTCATCTGCGAAGAAGACTTTATCAAGGCCAATGAACTCCGGGAAGCCAAAGGCCTCGACCCCTACAAGAATGCTCGCAACGCAACGGCTGGCATCGCCAACACGAAGGACGTTGAATCCGTCCGTGACCTCAATCTGACATCCATTGCCTACGACGTTCTCTCTAAGGAACTGGAGTTCAAAAGCCATAGCCATAAGCTGCAGTGGCTTCAGGACGAAGGTTTCCGCGTTGTTGACTACAAGCTTATTCCTACCGATATCGACGTCGCCTCGCTGACCACAGTCCTCGGCGAATGGGAAGCCCAACGCTTTACCCGTGGCTATGAAGTTGACGGTCTGGTTCTTATGGTCGACGAGCTTGATGTTCGCGATGATTTGGGTATCAAGTCCAACGTTCCTGAATATGCTTACGCGTTCAAGTTCAAGGACATCGAGATCGAATTCGAGATCGATGACTCTGAATACGAAGATGGCATCGAATACTGCTTCGGCACGACGGGTGTCATCACTCCTCGCGCGCACTTCAAAGAAAATCCGCGCTCGATGGAAGTTCTTGGAGTTTCTGTTCGTCACTCCAACCTCCACAATATGGCTGAGCTTCGCCGGATCGGTTGGAAGAAGGGCTCCAAGCTGGCGATCGTTAAGCGGGCCGGCATGGTTATTCCTAAGGTAGTGGAAGCGCTTGGCGCTCCTGATGATGCTGAGTACCCTACTCCTCCGACTGTTTGCCCACATTGCGCAGGCAACCTCGGCTTCAAAGGTGAAATCTATCAGTGCTTGAACGATGACTGTGATGGCAAATCTTTCAATCGCATCCTTCGCTTCATCGAATCCATGGGCATTGAGGACCTCGGTGAAACCACCCTTCTCAAGATCGTTGAAGACGGGCTGGTGAAAGGCCCCCAAGACCTCTACGACCTGACTGTCGAACAACTCATGGTTCTTGAGCGACTTGGTGAAAGCTCTGCTAAGAAGATCGTCAAGAATATCCAAGGTTCCCGCCGACAAGCTACTTGGCGAGTTCTTGCAGGTTTGATGATTCGCGGGCTCGGAAATACGACCTCAAAGGCGATTGCGGAAAAGTGGCCAAGGCTGAGTGATTTCGTAGCCAACGTCAATTATGACGATCTTTGTAAGCTTGAAAAAATTGGCGATACGGTCGCTTCCAACATTCTTGCTGGATTGAAGCGTGAAGAGATGCAAGGCATCATCAATTCGCTGATCAATAAAGGAATTGGTGAAATCGTCGAGGAAAAGGCCGCGCCAATTGAAGGTGCGCTGTCTGGAAAAACCTTCTGCATGACTGGCTCTCCTGAACTGGAAGGCCAAAAAGTCAAGAAAGCAGTCCTCGAAAAAATGATCGTCGACGCCGGCGGCACGATCATGGACATGAAAAAAGGCCTCAATTACCTCATCGCCGGACCGGACTCCATTGCTGAGGGTTCAAACAAGCTGCAAAAAGCTGAAAAAATTGGGGCATCTGTCATCTCTGGTGATGACGTCCTCGCAATGCTTAAGGGGTAACATGACGCAGGAAATAAAAGAGCACTTTGTTGTGCGTGTGGGGAAAGATTTGTCCGTTGCCGGGCCTTTCACTGAAAGTGATGCGGCTGAAGAAGCG
>JACCDS011653471.1_pt1 | contig 11497 bp, 11 predicted proteins | sample 7446441 | NCBI WGS metagenome assembly JACCDS01 (sample SAMN15323445, study PRJNA562643) | freshwater metagenome | isolation source: river surface water | place: USA:Blue River Watershed | collected 2017-08-17 | reverse complement strand
TGTGGTTACTTATAAAACTGGTGGTAGTGTCGAGTCTGTAAATGAAGATACTGGCTTTGTTGTTGACGTTGGTGATATACAGGGATTATTGATTGCAATGGATGTTGTAAGGAGTAATGGAAAAGATTTTTACGAGTATAATTGCAGAACGCGAGCAGTTGAAAATTTTGACAAAAAAATAAAGTTCAATGATTATATTGAATTGTATAAAAATATTTTAAAAAATAAAGATGGAGAATAATAGACCATATCAAATTTGTACCAAAACGATAATGGATACATCAGATCCTAATATTATTTTTAATGATCAAGGTGAAAGTGATTATTATACCAATTATATAGAAACTATTTTGCCCAATTGGCATACCGACGAAAAAGGTTATGAACAATTAATGCAAATCGCTGACAAAATAAAAAAACAAGGAAGAGGTAAAGACTTTGATTGTATTATTGGTTTAAGCGGAGGATTAGATAGTTCCTATGTTGCTTATGTTGCCAAAGAAATTATGGGATTACGTCCCTTGCTATTTCATGTAGATGCGGGTTGGAATACGGATAAAGCTGTGGGCAATATAGAAAAATTATGCAATGGATTAGGATTGGATTTGTATACCGAAGTTATTAATTGGGAAGAAATGAAAGACCTACAGGTAGCATTCCTTAAATCTCAAATTGCAGATCAGGATTTACCTCAAGATTACGCTTTCTTTTCGGGTTTGTACAAATTTGCTAAGAAGAATAAAATTAAATACGTACTCACTGGAGGTAACTTTTCTACTGAGTGTTGCCGTGAACCGGAAGAGTGGGGAGGATTTCCAGGGATTGATACATTATTAGTGAAAGATATCCATTCTAAATTTGGTAAGCGTCCACTTAAAACGTTTCCTTTAGTGGATATTTTAACCTACAAAATTTATTATAGGTACGTATTAGGAATGCAGGTTTTTAAGCCACTTAATTTAGTTCCCTATATAAAGAAAGATGCGGAACAACTTTTAGAAGATAAATTTGGTTGGGAGTCTTTTCAGCATAAACATCATGAGTCTCGTTTTACTCGTTTTTACGAAGATTTTTGGTTGCCCAGAAAGTTTGGATATGAAAAACGAAGAGCTCATTTTTCAAGTTTGATTTTGACTGGTCAAATGACAAGAGAAGAAGCTTTAGGACGTATTGCTAAACCAGAGTTGTCTGAAGAATTTTTGCAAAAAGAGTTTGATTATGTTGCTGACAAATTAGATTTAACACGAGAAGAGTTACAGGTCATTTTTGATGGCGAAAATAAAACATTTCATGATTATAAAACCAAAATTAAAGTAATTGGTTATGGAGCAAAGGTCTTGACAAAGTTAGGGTTAGAAAAACGATTATTCAGATAAATGATAACAATTATTGATTATGGTGTTGGTAATATTAGTGCTTTTGTAAATGTGTATAAAAGGCTAAATATACCAGTGAAAATTGCTAAAATTAATGATGATCTTAAAGAGGTAAAAAAAATTATTTTGCCTGGTGTAGGACATTTCGATCATGCCATGTCAGAACTTCTAAAATCGGGTATGCGAGAAAAATTGGATGAGTTGGTTTTAGTAAAAAAAATCCCTGTTATTGGTATTTGTGTTGGAATGCAAATGATGGGAAACGATAGCGAAGAAGGAAAAATGAAAGGATTAGGTTGGATAGAGGCTAGCGTTAAAAAATTTGATGAAAGCAAGATTAAACAAGTAACACGATTGCCTCACATGGGGTGGAATGATGTTACACCTGTGAGTAATCATCCACTGTTTCAAGGTCTTGAAAAAGACGCTTTGTTTTATTTTTTACATTCGTATTATTTTCAATGTACTAATCCTACTGATATTTTAGCAACAGCTGATTATGGAGAAAAATTCACTTGTGCAGCTTTTCATGAAAATGTATTTGGAATCCAATTTCATCCAGAGAAAAGTCATAGTTATGGAGAAAAATTATTATATAATTTTGCAAAATTATAAGCATGCTTAGACCTAGAATAATTCCAAGTTTGTTGATTCAAGATAATGGTTTAGTAAAAACGGTAAACTTTAAAAATCCCAAATATGTGGGTGATCCAATCAATGCGGTTCGTATTTTTAATGAGAAGGAAGTAGATGAATTAGCGGTCTTTGATATTGATGCAACAGTTCAGGGTAATGAGCCCAATTATAGTTTAATTGAGCGATTAGCGAGTCAATCGATGATGCCCTTATGTTATGGTGGTGGCGTAAAAACAGTAGAACAAGCCCAACGCATCTTTAGTTTGGGTATTGAAAAAATAGCTTTAAGTTCAGCAGTAATTCAAAATCCAGAATTGATAACCGAAATTTCTGAACGAGTTGGAGCACAAAGCGTCATCATTGTTTTAGATGTGAAGAAAAAACTACTGGGAGGTTATGAAGTTTATACTCATAATGGAAAGAAAGCAACAGGAATCAATCCAATCAAATTTGTTGAAGAGGCACAACGGTTAGGTGCTGGGGAGATAGTCATTAACTCCATTGATAGAGATGGAGTGATGAAAGGATATGATTTGGATTTAATAGCAAAAGTGAGAGAGAAAATAAAATTACCAATGACAGTTTTAGGAGGTGCTGGTAGTTTAGATGATATAGAAAAAGTGATAGATTCTCATGGCGTAATTGGGGTAGCCGCTGGGAGTCTTTTTGTTTTTAAAGGACCATACAAAGCGGTATTAATTAATTATCCCTCACAAATCGAAAAAAATACCATTTTTAAAATTAAACAATAATGAAAATTCAAAATAAAACGCTTCTTATAACTGGCGGAACAGGTTCTTTTGGGCATGCCGTTTTAAACCGTTTTTTGTATACCAATCATTTCAGTGAAATTCGTATTTTTTCTCGTGACGAGAAAAAGCAAGACGATATGCGCAACCAATTAAAAAATGACAAACTCAAATTTTACATTGGAGTTGTTCGTGATTACAGTAGTATTGAGCGAGCCATGCGTGGAGTAGATTATGTTTTCCATGCTGCGGCCTTAAAGCAAGTGCCTTCTTGTGAATTTTTTCCATTAGAAGCTACTAAAACTAATGTGTTGGGTACTCAAAATGTGATTGATGCTGCGGGTATTAATAAAGTGAAAAAAGTAATTTGTTTGAGTACAGATAAGGCTGCTTACCCAATTAATGCTATGGGAATTTCCAAAGCATTAATGGAAAAAGTAGCAGTCGCAGCCTCAAGAAATTTAACCGAAACTACAGTTTGTTTGACACGTTATGGAAATGTGATGGCTTCTAGAGGTTCTGTGATTCCTTTATTTTTAAAACAGATACAAGAAGGAAACCCTATTACGATTACGGATCCTAAAATGACACGCTTTCTTATGTCGTTAGACGAAGCAGTGGAATTAGTGTTGTTTGCTTTTGAACACGGCAATCCAGGCGATTTGTTTGTAAACAAAGCACCAGCAGGGACTATTGGCGACTTGGCTCAAGCCTTACAAGAAATGTGTAAGACTACTAATGAAATTAAAATTATAGGTACGAGGCATGGTGAAAAATTATACGAAACCTTATGTACGCGAGAAGAAATGATGAAAGCCGAAGATATGGGAGAATTCTATAGAATTCCAGCGGATAATAGGGATTTAAATTATGCGCAATATTTTTCTGAAGGAGAACAAGATGTTTCATTAATTGAAGACTATCACTCCCACAATACAGAACAATTGGGTGTAGAAGGAATGAAGAAGCTGCTCTCTAAGTTGCCATTGATTCGTAAAGAGATATTTGGCGAAGATGTTGTACAGCTACCTGGTTAATAATATGATTCCCAATTTAATTAAAGGTAATAGTCATCAAGACCCAAGAGGTGTTGTACTTTATAATAATGATTTTGATGCCTCTAAGATCAAAAGAGTGTATGTAATAGAAAACAGTTCAGTAGATATTATCCGAGCTTGGCAAGGGCATCAAATTGAGCAGCGATGGTTTAGTGTGATGCAAGGGGCTTTTATAATTCAATTAATTGCAGTAGATGATTGGGAAACTCCATCAATACATTTACCTAAATTAGAATTTACATTAACAGCAATTACTTTAGATATATTACACATTCCAGCGGGTTATATCAGTAGTATTCAATCTTTAGAGGAACATTCAAAATTAGTGGTTATGGCAGATTATCAATTAGGAGAAATTGATGATGAATTCAGATACCCGTTTGATTATTTTAAAAAATAATACATGTTAAAAATAGGTATAACAGGTCAGGGAGGCTTTGTAGGAACATATCTTTACAATACATTAGGATTACACCCTGAAAAGTATGAAAGGATTACTTATGATAAATGCTTTTTTAAAGATGCAGCGAAATTAGAAAATTTTGTTGCACAATGTGATGTCATTGTACATCTCGCGGCCATGAATCGTCATCCAGAGCCGGAAGTGATTTATGAAACTAATGTAACGCTCGTAAAACAACTTATAGAGGCCTTACAAAAAACAAATTCTAAGGCACATGTATTATTTGCTTCTTCATCTCAGGAAGAGAAGGATAATTTGTATGGAAAATCAAAAAAAGAGGGTAGAGAGTTATTAAGTAGTTGGGCGAACAGCCATGGAGGGATTTTTACAGGCTTAGTCATTCCAAATGTTTTCGGACCCTTTGGAGTTCCTAATTATAATTCTTTTATAGCTACATTTTGTCATAAATTAACTCATGGAGAGTTGCCAGAAGTACAGCAAGACAGTGAGGTGAATCTGATCTATGTAGGTGAATTAGTTCAAGAAATTATCAATAAAATCAATCTAAGAGTTTCAGAAGAAATATACCATGTCCCTCATACTTCGTGTCATAAAGTAACAGAGGTTTTAGCTAAACTAAAAAGGTATACTGCCTTATATTTAGAAAATGGTGAAATTCCAGAACTTACAACCTCTTTTGATTACCATTTGTTTAATACCTACAGAGCATATATTGATTTGAAAAATCATTTTCCAGTTACATTGACTCAACATACTGATTCAAGGGGAGCTTTTGTAGAATTGATACGACTAGGGATTGGAGGGCAATGTTCTTTTTCGACTACAGTTCCAGGAATCACTAGAGGGAATCATTTTCACACTAGAAAAATTGAACGTTTTGCGGTAATTAAAGGTAAAGCGTTGATTCAATTAAGAAAGATAGATTCTAATCAAGTTTTTGATTTTTATTTGGATGGTTCAGCACCTGCTTATGTAGATATGCCCATTTGGTACACGCATAATATCAAAAATATTGGAGATGAAGAACTTTATACTGTTTTTTGGATCAATGAGCCCTATAATCCTGAGAATCCAGATACCTACTTCGTTGAAGTATAAATCGAAATAAAAAATCATGAAAAAATTGAAAGTAATGACGGTAGTTGGAACCCGTCCAGAAATAATACGATTATCCAGAGTACTAAATGCTTTAGATACTTCGGAAGCGATAGAACATATTATAGTACATACAGGCCAGAATTACGATTACGAACTCAACCAAATTTTCTTTGAAGATTTAGGACTTCGTAAACCAGATTATTTCTTGGAAGCTGCTGGTAAAACAGCTACAGAAACAGTAGGAAATATTTTGATTACAATTGATCCCTTATTAGAAAAGGTACAGCCGGATGCTTTTTTAGTGTTAGGGGATACTAATAGTTGCTTGTGTGCTATTCCGGCTAAAAAACGACATATTCCTATTTTTCACATGGAAGCAGGAAATCGTTGTTTTGATCAAAGAGTTCCTGAAGAAACTAATAGAAAAATTGTAGACCATATTTCAGATATTAATCTGACTTACAGCGACATCGCTCGGGAATATCTTTTAAGAGAAGGACTTCCTGCAGATAGAATCATTAAAACAGGTTCTCCAATGTATGAAGTGTTACATCATTACTTGCCTTCTATCCAATCATCTGATGTACTTACTCGATTGAACTTAGTTGAAAACGAATTTTTTGTTGTATCAGCACATCGTGAAGAAAACATCAACAGCGATAGAAATTTCCAAGGTTTAATGGAAAGTTTAAATTTAATTGCAGAGAAATATAATTTTCCAATTATAGTTAGTACACACCCGCGTACTAGGAACATGATTGAGAAAAAAAATATACAAATGCATCCTTTGGTTCAATTTTTAAGACCATTAGGGTTTCATGACTATAATGCCTTACAAATGAAATCGTATGCGGTATTATCAGATAGTGGTACGATATCAGAGGAATCATCTACACTAAATTTTAGAGCTTTAAACATTAGAGAAGCTCATGAGCGTCCGGAAGCAATGGAAGAAGCATCCGTAATGATGGTGGGTTTAAATCCTGAACGAATATTACAAGGATTAGTTCAACTCCAATATCAAAAGATTGGAAATGAAAGAAATTTTAGATCGGTGGCAGACTATTCGATGCCAAATGTATCTGAAAAATTGGTACGAATCATTTTGAGTTATACCGATTACATTAAAAGAACGGTCTGGAGTGAATAATTCTAATTCATCAATCAAAATATTATTTATTTCACAATATTTTTATCCTGAGACTTTTAAGGGTAATGATATTGTTTTTGATTTTGTTAAAAGAGGATATGAAGTGACAGTTTTAACAGCTAAGCCGAATTATCCGCAAGGTACTTTTTTTAAAGGCTATTCATTTTGGAATAAAAGCACAGAGTTTATAAACGGGGTTAAAGTTATTAGAACACCTATCTATCCACGTAAAAACGGAAAAGGATTGCATCTTGTGCTCAATTATATTTCATTTGTTTTTTTTTCATATTTTACTTGTTTGTTTAGAATTAGAGAAAAGTATGATGTAATTTTTGTACAGCAACTCTCTCCCGTTACAATGGCACTCCCAGGTGTATGGTTAAAGAGAAAGTGTAAATCAAAATTATATTTATGGGTTTTGGATTTATGGCCAGAAAGTGTAGTGGCAGCAAGTACTTTTAGAAATAAATACCTACTTAATTTGATCAATAAATTAGTAAAGTATATATATAATTCGTCAGATGTTATATTGGTAAGTTCAAATTTTTTTAAACAATCAATCATTGATAAACTAAAAAATAAAAATAAAGAAATAATTTATTTTCCAAATTGGGCTGAAGATGTTTTTACAGAGAATAAAAAAGTAGATCATATAATTCCAGAATTTCCAAATGGATTTAATATCGTTTTTGCTGGAAATATTGGTGAATCTCAAGATTTTGAATCTATTTTGAAAGCAGCAGTATTAACAATTGGGGAAAATATAAATTGGATAATAATTGGTGATGGACGTAAAAAAGAATGGGTTGAAAACCAAATAAAAAAGCAAAAAATTGTTAATGTTCATCTAATGGGACGTTTTGAAATGAATGCAATGCCTAGTTTTTTTGCAAAAGCGGATGCAATGTTGGTAGCATTGAAAGACGAACCTGTTTTTGCACTTACTGTTCCAGCAAAGATTCAAGCCTATATGGCTTCGGGTAAAATGATATTAGGAATGTTGAATGGGGAAGGTCAAGAAATAATTAATCAAAGTAAATGTGGCTATGCAGTTGATGCGGGTAATTATAAGGGATTAGTTGAGAAAGTAATTTTTCTTAGAGATCTAGATTTTTCTCAAAAATTAGAATTACAGAATAAGTCAAAAGAATTTTATTTGAATAATTTCAGAAAAGAAAAATTATTTAATGAATTAGAAGTTTATTTTAATCAATAATTATTTTTATGTTTAATAGATTGATAGCCTTATTAGTATTATTAATATTATCTCCTCTTTTTATTTTTGTAGGATTCATTATTTTTTTAGAAGATGGTTTCCCGATTTTTTTTACTCAAAAAAGAGTAGGAATAAATTATACTTTTTTTAAAATTTATAAGTTTAGATCAATGAAAAAAAACACTCCTAATGTTGCTACTCATTTACTTGAGAATCCTCAGCAGTATTTATTAAAAAGTGGTGAAATTGTTCGAAAATTAAGCATTGATGAATTGCCTAATTTGATTAACATAGTTAAAGGTGATATGGTGTTTGTAGGACCTCGTCCAGCATTATATAACCAAGAAGATTTAATGGGATTAAGAGTTAAATTAGGTGTAGATAAATTGAAACCAGGTATTACAGGATGGGCACAAATTAATGGACGTGATGAGATTTCAATTCAGGAAAAAGTGAAATTAGAAAAAGAATATTTGAATAAAAAATCATTTTTGTTTGATTTCAAAATTATTATAGGAACAATAACTTCTATTATCAAAAGTAAGGGAGTTACACATTAAATAATTATTATTAGAAATGACTATAGAACCAACACCAATAGACGATTTAGTAGTACTGCATCCTACTGTGTTTGAAGATGCACGAGGGTATTTTTTTGAGGCGTATAATCAAAACCAATTAGCCCAATTAGGGATTACTATTGATTTTGTACAAGACAATCAGTCGTTTTCCAAGCGAGGAACCTTACGAGGCTTGCATTATCAAAATCCGCCTTTTGCTCAGACGAAATTAGTGAGAGTATTACAAGGCGAAATCATTGATGTAGCCGTAGATATTAGAAGAGCGTCGCCTACTTATGGGCAGCATTTTGCGATACGCTTATCCGCCGAGAATAAAAAGCAATTGTTGATTCCGCATGGTTTTGCGCATGGTTTTTCGGTCATTAGTGAAACGGCTGTGGTGTTGTACAAATGCGATCAGTTTTACAACAAAGAAAGTGAAGGTGGTATCCGTTTTGATGATCCAAGTTTGAATATTGATTGGGGGATTGATTTAAAAGACGCTATTGTGTCCGATAAAGACTTGGTGTTGCCAGGGATTGACGGGTGTAATAGTATGTTTTAGATGTACGATTTACGATTTACGATATACGATTTACGATTTACGATTTGATAATGTAGCAATTTGAAAATTTGAAAATGAAATAATTGGGATTTAGTGAAAAGTGATTAGTAATTAGTTAAATCTGCATAATAATCTTAATGCAACTTAACTTCTTAATGGTTCAACTAACTCATTTGAACTTAAATTGAGTGATGAAACTTTCTTATATGACTTGTATGATTTAATTTTTTTAACCACAAAGTTCGCAAAGTCCTTCGGCAAGCTCAGGATGACAGCTCAAAGTTTCACTAAAATGTAGCAATTTGAAAATTTGAAAATGAAACAATTTAATAATTACTATTCCGAAGTGTAGGGACGAAGTTAACCTCACTATTTATTTTCCCAATACTTAATAAAATATTTTACAAACCATAAATAGCCCCGTTATGGATCAAAAAAGAGTAATTACCTACCAATCAGAAAGTACTTCCAATCAAATAGAGGTACGAATTGAAGATGAAACCGTTTGGTTAAATAGGAATCAAATTGCAATTTTATTTGAGAGAGATATCAAAACAATTGGAAAACATATTAATAACGCACTTAAGGAAGAATTAAGTGGTGTTTCAGTTGTCGCAAATTTTGCGACAACTGCAAAGGATGGAAAAGTCTATCAAGTAGCGCATTATAATTTAGATATGATTTTGTCTGTTGGATTTCGAGTTAAGTCTTCTAGAGGTGTTGAATTTAGAAAGTGGTCTAATGCAGTATTAAAATCGTATTTGTTAAAAGGATATGCACTACAAAATAGAGTAGCAGCTATTGAAAAAAGAATATACGAGCAAGAATTTAAAATAGAACAATTACTACATGCCCATCTTCCGGTACAACAAGGAATTTTTTTTGATGGTCAGTTGTTTGATGCGTATGTATTTGTTTCAGATCTTGTTAAATCAGCAAAAAAGTCAATAGTACTCATTGATAATTATGTAGACGAAACCGTTTTAATGCTCCTATCTAAAAGGGAGTCCGATGTTAAAGCAACAATATATACCGAAAAAATGACACCTCAATTTCAACTGGATGTGAAGAAGCATAATGCACAATATGAACCAGTAGGTATTGAAATAGAAAAGAAATCTCATGATCGATTTCTAATTATTGACGAAACCCAAGTCTATCATATAGGTGCTTCCATTAAAGATTTGGGAAAGAAATGGTTCGCTTTTTCAAGGTTGAATATCGATGCGAAAAGTATTTTGAGTAAATTGTACTAATTTAGGATGTTAGATATACGAAGTACTATTTACGAAATGCGATATAGCAATGTAGCAATTTGAAAATGTGTGTTTGGTTGTCGGTTGTCAGTTGTTGGTTCTCGGTTTTTTTAGGAATTAGTATATTCTATTTTGTCTGTTCTTGATATGAGCGAAGCGACTTCTTATATTTCCTTAAATGACTTATATGGTATATAACAATAGTAATTAGTGAATAGTAATTAGTAGTATTAATCCTTAAAATTAGTAAAGTTGACCTACGTTCGTAATGACAAAAAAACATCCAATAATCAGTAATTACTATAAAAAGCGCATAAGAATAGATCTTATATTCGCACAATAAAATACCTTATATTTGCACAATAAAATATCTTATATTTGCACAACAAAAAACCTTATATTTGCACAATTACATTTTTAAAAGTATATTTAAGCTAAATACATAGGGAGTAAATGAATTATATTAAACGATTGGTTGAAGATGATTTAATGGCAAAAATGGCCGCTTCTGGCGCGGTACTGATAAAAGGTCCTAAATCATGCGGGAAAACAGAGACTGCTATGCAATATGCAAAAAGCGTTTTGAGAATGGATCGAGATCCACAAGTTCCGGTAATTATGGCAACCAATCCACAATTATTATTGGAGGGAGAAACCCCGCGATTGATTGATGAATGGCAAGAACAACCTGAAATATGGAATTATGTGAGACACGAAGTTGATGAACGCAAGTCTAAAGGCGTGTTTCTACTTACAGGCTCCGCTAATCCGCCTGAACAGGTGAGGCTTCATAGTGGTGCAGGACGATTTACAGTTTTGCAAATGGACACCATGACTTGGCAAGAATTAGGTTATTCAAGTGGTACTGTAAAACTATCGGATTTGCTTCTTGGGTTAGGAAATGATTATTACGAACCTGCGATTTCATTGGAATCTATCATTGAAAGAATTTGTATAGGGGGGTGGCCTACATTGATTAATGAGGAGTATAAAAATGCCTTGAAAATGAATCGAGGCTATATAGATTTGCTTTGCGAGGTAGACATGAGTCAAGTGTCTGGAGTGAAGCGTAATCCCCATAAAGTACGGAGTTTATTACGCTCTCTATCGAGAAATATAGCAACTTTAGTTGACAACAAGACCCTAGAGAAAGATGTAAAAATCAATGAAAATAATGAACTATCAAGAAACACGCTTTCTGATTATTTAGATGCATTATCTAAATTAATGATTCTATACGAGCAACCTGCTTTTAACCCTCATATTCGATCAGCTGCATCGTTGCGTAAATCTCCCAAAAGGCATCTATGTGACCCCTCGTTAGCAGTTGCAGTTTTGGGTTTGGATAAGGAATCATTGATGAAAGATATTAAGTACACCGGTTTTCTGTTTGAATCACTGGCAATACA
>JACCDS011318072.1_pt1 | contig 11497 bp, 8 predicted proteins | sample 7446441 | NCBI WGS metagenome assembly JACCDS01 (sample SAMN15323445, study PRJNA562643) | freshwater metagenome | isolation source: river surface water | place: USA:Blue River Watershed | collected 2017-08-17 | reverse complement strand
TCGTCGTGCACCACGCAGGTCTCGACGCGCAGCCCGGCGGCCTGGCCGAGCTGGCGCAGCTGTGCCAGATGATCGGGCAGCGTGTCGGGGTCGCGCGAGGCCACCAGCACGCCCAGCCGCTCGAACGGCAGGATGCGCCGGGCCAGCTCGAACTGCAGCGCCGCCATCTCCTCCATCGACGCCCCGGCCTGGAAGGCGCGGCTGAAGCCCGGGGGCAGCGGCGTGCCGGCCAGGTGTTCCTCCTGCTCGGCGCGTTCGAGCTGGTAGCGCAGGTGCAGACCCGGCAGCGGCTGCCACTGCCCGCTCACCAGCTCCTGGAACTCGTAGTGCTTGGCGCGCAGCTCGCCGTGCGCGTCGAAGGCGTGCAGCCCGGTCACGCCGATCCAGTACGGCATGAAGCGCAGCGCCGAGGCCACCGCCGATGTCCGGGTCGACCTGGCCGTCTCGATCGCGCGCGCCAGCAGCAGCATCGCGTCGTAGCCCTGCGCGGCGTTGTGGTCGGGATCCTGCTGGTATGCGGCACGGTATCGTTCGACGAAGGCGGCATTGCGCCAGCCCGGCTGGCTGCTGCGGTACAGCGCCGGCACGATGGTCTCGTTGCCGGCGCGCCCGGCCGACTGCGCGAAGTCGCGCGAGTTGAGCGAATCGATGCCGATGATCGGCACCTGCACGCCCAGTTCGCGCAGCTGCTGCACCATGCGCGCGCCAGGCTCGGTGGCGGCCGACAGGAACACCGCATCGAAGGACTTGGCGCGCAGCTCGGCCACCAGGCTGCGGTAGTCCTCGTCGCTGGCCTGGAAGGACACCCGGTGCGCGACGCGCAGGCCACGACCGACCGCCGCGTCCTCGAACAGGAAGGCCATCTCGCGGCTGTAGTCGTCGCGCGTGTTGAGCACCGCGACCTGCCCGTAGCCCAGCAGCGCGGTCAGGCTGGCGAGCTGGTCGGCCATGACCGGTCCGCTCGGGGCCATGCGGAAGACGTACTGGAAACCGTGGCCGGTCAGGCTCTTGCGGGTCGCGAACGGCGGCAGGAAGACCACGCGCGCGGCCTCGTAGACCAGCGAGGCCGGCACCGCCACCGCCGACGACCGGTGGCCCAGCACCGCCACGACCTCGTCGTCGTCGGCGAGCCGGTGCACCAGCGCGTTCTCGGCCACCGGGTCGGCGCTGCCCTGTTCGATGCGCAGGCGCACACGCCGCCCCAGGAGTTTCTCGGGGCGTTCGTTGAGCTGCGCCACGGCCAGCTCGATGCCCTTGACATAGTCGGTCTGCTGTGGGTCGCGCACTGCCGCGATGACGATGTCGCCGCGTGTGTCCTGGGCGCGGCGGTCGCGGGCCTCGGCCATCGTGGCGTAGTCCGGTCCCGGCCAGTGGCTCCAGACGAACAAGGCGACCAGCAACAAGGCCACGGCAGACAGCACCCTCTTCATCACCGGGTTCTCACGGCGTGACGTTGAGGAGCACGGCGGGCTTGCCGTCGCCGGTCGCGCCCCCCGGGGCGCCCGCCCCAGATGGGGACATGCCACCGCCCATGATCAAGGTCTTGGCATTGGGCGAGGTGGCGATGTCGCGCATCGCGCCGATCTGCTCGTGCTGCAGCACGCGGTCGGTCAGACTCTCGGCCAGGATGGCGTTGTGCTTCTTCCTGCCTTCGGCCTCGACGATCAGCCGATCCGCCTCCTTGCGCGCCGTCTCCATGCGGAACTCGTAGGACTTGAGCATTTCCTCCTGGGTCAGCTTGTCCTCGATCGCCGTCTTGAGCTTGTCCGGCAGCTGGATGCTGCGGATGATGATGTCGTCGACCTGGACAAAATTGCGCCCGACCTCGTCGAGCGCGGCCAGGATGGCGCGGGTGAGCAGCCCGTCCTTGTTGGTGTAGATGTCCTCGGCGACGTACTGGCCGAGCTGCTTGCGCATGACCGACTCGACCTGCGGAACGATGACGCGCATGACATAGTCCGGGCCGATGCGCTGGTGCAGCACGCCCAGCATCTCGACTTCGGGCTGGTAGCGAATGGCCAGGGAGAGCTTGACACTCAGGCCCTTGGACGTGAGCACGTCGAACTCGTGCAGCTTGATCTGCTTGCGCGTCTCGTACTGGTGCATCGTGTTGAACGGACTGATCAGGTAGACCCCTTCGGTGTAGACGTGGTCGACCTGGGTGCCGGAGAACAGCCGGAACAGCACGCCGTTGTGCCCCGGCGGGATCACGACGACGATGCGGCTCCACAGGAAGACGATCAGCAGCAGCAGCAGCAGGTTCGTGACGATGAACGCCGGGGTGTTCTCGTGCAGCCAGTCGGCCAGGCGCTGGCGGGGCGTCAGCGGTGCCTCGGGCGCGGACGCGTCGACCTGCGCAGAGGACGTGTCGTCGTCGAACCATTCTTTGGGGCCGGCCATGGATGCGGGGCTCCTGTTCATGCGGTGTCCGCGACGATGCGGCCGTCCTGCAGGCGGACGATCCGGTCGGCGCAGTCGAAATAGGCGTCGTCATGCGAGACGACGATGACGGTGGTGCCGCGCGTGCGCAGCTCCGGCAGCAGCTCGCGGTAGAAGCGGCGGCGGAACTCGGGGTCCTGGTCGGCGGCGACCTCGTCGAGCACGCACACCGGCTTGTTCCGGAGCACCGCGACGATGAAGGCCAGGCGCTTGCGCTGGCCGGTGGACAGCGCCGTCTGCGTGAAGCGTCCGTTCTCGAAGCCGGTCTTGCGCTCCAGGCCCATGACCTGCAGCCAGCGACGCACTTCGGCCGGATCGACGTCGTCAAGCCCGTGCAGGCGCTCGAAGAGGTGGAAGTCGGTGAAGACGATCGAGAACAGCTCGCGCCAGTCGTCGCGCGCGGCCGCGTCGACGATCTGGCCGTCGCGGCGCAGCTCGCCCTCCATCGGCGCGTACAGGCCGGTGAGGAGCTTCAGCAGCGTGGACTTGCCCGCACCATTGCCGCCGACGATGAAGACCAGCTCGCCGCGACGGATCTCCAGCGTGTGCGGGCCTGAGCGGAAGGTGACCTCGCCGGCCGCGTCGGTGTAGTGGAAGGCCGCGCCGTGCAGGCCCAGGCGCTCGAAGACCGGCCGGGCCGGCTCTGCCGCGACCGGTCCCTCCGCCATCGGCGCATCGACCTCGGCCGCGCGCCCGTGCACGGCTGCCTCGATCTCGGCCTCCAGCGCGTAGAGCCCGCCCACCGCGGCCTCGGCCCGCGCCAGCATCGGCAGCATGGTGGCGAAGGCCGTCAGCGGGCCCATCAGCGACAGCACGATCGACAGGCCCTGCTCGATGCCGTCGCTGCGGCTCGGCCAGAGCGACGGCTGCACGAACACCAGCGCGGCCAGCAGCACGTAGAGGATGCCGCTGGAGAACTGCAGGTCGTCGACGGTGCGGCGGTTGATGTCGTGGCGCGGCGCGTGCGCACTGCGGGCCCGGGACTGCAGCTCGGCCTGGATGGCCTCGCTGCGACCGCGGTGCAGCTTGACTTCCTTGAAGCCCTGCACCAGCTCGCCGAACAGCGCGAAGAAGCGCGCCTCGCGCTCGGCCGACAGGCGCGTCTCGGCGGTGGCGCGCTGGTAGTGGCGCATCAGCTGCGGCACCGCCAGCGCGAACACCAGCGCGATCAGCCCGAAGGTGATGGGGTCCTTCCAGACCATGTACAGGCCGCTGGCGGCAAACAGCGCGAGCGACTGCAGGCCGTACAGGCCCTGCATCACCGCATCGGCCACCAGCCGGGTGTCCTGGCTGATCGGCGTGAAGCGTCCGCTGGCGGATTCGCGCTCGATGTAGCGCAGGTCGGCCTGCAGCAGCCTTGTCGCCAGCCGGGTCTTGACACGCTCGAGCGCCTGCTCGGAGGCGGTGAAGCAGTCCTTGAGGCTGCGCCGCAGGCTCAGCACCCAGGCGGCCAGCCCGAGCAGGTAGACGATCAGCAGGGCCAGCCGCGTCATCGTCAGGCCGTCGCCGGCCGACGCCGCGCCGGTGTTGGCCAGCGCGATCAGCAGGCCCTGGCACAGACCCGACAGCACCATGCCCGCCAGCATCGGCGGCAGCGGCAGGTCGGCCTCGCGGCGCAGGAAGTCGAGCAGCTGGCTGCGCTTCATGCCGGCACGCTCCCGCCCTGGTGCTGGTCGGCGACGATGTGGCCGGCGTCGAGCCGCAGCACGCGGTCGGCCGTGTGGAACCAGGCCTCGTCGTGCGAGACGATGAGCAGCGTGCGCCCGGCCGCCTTCAGCTCCGGCAGCAGCTCCTCGTGATAGCGGCGCCGGAACGCCGGATCCTGGTCAGCCGCCAGTTCGTCGAACAGGCAGATCGGCCGGCCTTCGAGCACCGCGGCGATGAAGGCCAGGCGCTTGCGCTGGCCGGTCGACAGGTCGGTGCGGGTGAAGCGGCCACCCTCGCAGCGGGTCTTGCCACTCAGTCCCAGCCGGTCGATCCAGGCGTTGACCTCGGCGTCATCGACGCCCTCGGGCAGCCCGTACAGGCGGTCGAAGAGGTGGAAATCGGTGAAGACGGTCGAGAACAGGCTGCGGTAGGCCTCCAGCGTGCGCGGCCCGACCGGCTCGCCGTCGAGCAGCACGTCGCCCGCCTCGGCCGGATAGAGCCCGGTCAGCAGCTTGAGCAGCGTGGACTTGCCCGCGCCGTTGCCGCCGACGATGAAGACGGTCTCGCCGGCGCGCAGGCTCAGGTCGTGCGGGCCGGAGGTGAACAGCGGCGAGCCATCGGTGTCGAGGTAGCGCATGCGTGCCCCCGCCAGCCGGATCTCGTCGAACTGCCGCAGCGGCTCGACAGGCCGACGGTGGTGGGGTTCCAGCGCTGCATCCAGGCGCGCCTCCAGGGCGTACTGATGGCCGATGGCCGCATCCACCGCCGCCATGCCGGCCAGTCCCTGCGTGATCGAACCGATCGGACCGAGGATGTACATGACGGTGGCGACGATCTGGTGGGTCTGGTCGCCGCTGCTCGGCACCACCACCGGCAGCACGAACACCACGGCCAGCAGCAGCAGCAGGAAGGCGATGCCGCCAAACAGGTGATCGAAGACGGTGTCGAGGTTGGCCTGGCGCTTGAGGCCGTGCGCCTGCGCGGCCACTTCGACGAGATGGCGACGCAGGCCGGCGCGCTCGCGCCGGCTCAGCTGCAGCTCCTTGACGCCGTGGACGACATCACCGAGCGCACGCTGGAAGTCCACCTCCCGGTGATGGGCCTGGCCCATCGCCACGGCAATGGCCGGATCGCGCACCTTGCGCACCGCGATGTAGCTGATCACCACCAGCACGATCACCAGACACGCCAGCGGCGACAGCACCGCCAGGTACAGCGTCGAGAACACCAGCGTCACCAGCGACTGCACGGTGGTGACGACCTGGGAGCCGGCGCGCGCGATGACCTGGGTGTCCTGCGTCAGCGCCGCGAACCCCGGCAGCCCGCCGACCTGCTCGACCTGCCGCAGCGAGGTGCGCCGGACCTTGTCGGTCAGGCGCAGGCGCACCCGCTCGATGGTGGCCTCGACCGCCTGCATGGCGTCGAGCATGGCGCTGCGCTGCGTGTAGGCGTACAGCACCAGCGCGACGAGGTAGGCCGCGAACAGTCGGCCGTCATGCTCGGACTGATCGGCCTGGGCCGCCGCCCGGTTGAGCAGGGCCAGCATCAGCATGTTGGCCATGCCCGTCAGCAGCGACATCGCGATGATGCGCCGCTTCGGCACGCCGGCCTCCTGCGTCAGGAAGCGCCTCAGGTGCTGCATCGTGCGCGCAGGCCGCCGCTTCTGGGCGCCGTGACGGCGGCATCAAGGGCACCCCGTCCACCGCGTGTCTTTCGTTCCATCAGATGCGCACATTTGGTGCATATCTGATTGCATAGATCATAAATGCATGAAATAAACAAATGATGCAAAAATACAACAGAATTTTTGACACTGGCGGACATGAGGTGTAGCTTTGAACGCAGTGCAGATGTGATGAATTCATCATTTTAGAGATATTAACTTCTTCATTTATTTCATTTTTACAAATTATTTCGATTGATAAATCATTTGTGGTTCGTTAAAACAGATCTTGTTCATCAGTGATTTCTTGCTTGGTGGCGTCGCGTACCGCTGGTCGGTTTCGTGGTTCTGCCAACAGCGCCTCGCTCCCCATGCCCCATGACATTTCCGCCGCTTGATGTCCGCGACATCGCGTTCATTGGATTTCTGGTCTACCTGCTGCTGCCGCTGGGAACGGCGGTGATCCTGAGCGGACAAGACCGGCGAGGTCGTCTGATGCAGTGGTGCTGGGGAAGCGGCCTGCTGAGCCTGCTGCCGCTGATTGCATCGATCGGTGCACACCAGATCCCTCGGGCGCTGCTGTCGGTCGGGTTCGGCCTGGGCTTTCTGGGCATGTTGCTGCGCATCAATGCGCTGCGCGGCCATCTGGAGGCGCGCCGCCAGCGGGGGCGGCTGGTGATGCTCTGCGTGATCCTGACCCTGGGTTCCGAAGCGATCGGGCTGCTGGGTCTTGCGCTTCAGCTGGCGTATGTCGCGGCCGTTCAGGCGCTGGGCGGGTTCTGGATCACCCGACTGGCCTGGCAACTGGGCATCCGACTGCCCAGCCGCAGTGCGCGGGCCATGGCGCTGGCCTACGGTGTCGGCACGCTGGTGTTGCTGTGGCGTGGGCTGATGATCCTGGTCGAGCACAGCCAAGGGGGGCGCGTGGACGCGCTCGCGCAGGGCGGGCATTCCCTGGTGCTGGCCTTGCTCGTGCTGATGACGGGCATCTTCAGCAACATTGCCTACATCGGCATCACCCTCGAAGGCGTGCGCGCCCGGGAGCGGGCGCGCGAGCTGGAGGCTGCGCAGGCCGCCGTGGCGCAGCGCCAGAGCGAAGCGCAGTCAGGCCAGCTGCGCGAGCTGCTGCGCGAGCGCGACGACATGCTGCACCTGCTGGCCCACGAAGTGCGTCAACCGCTCAACAACGCCTCGGCGGCCCTGCAGAGCGCCCGCAGCGCCGCCGTTCGCACGCTCGGCGACGACACGGACGCCGCCCCACTGCTGGGGCGACTCGACCGCGCAGGCAGCGTCATCCAGCAGATCACCAGCATCCTCGACAACACCTTGACGGCCTCCAGCCTGCTGTCGACCGACAGTCGGCTGGCCCCTGTCGAAGCGGACCTGCCCTCGCTCATCGAGCTGTGCCTGGCCGACCTGGCGCCCAGTCAGCGGGCCCGTGTGCAGGTCGAACACGACGCGGGCCTGCGCACGGCCTCGTTCGATCCCGGCCTGCTGCGCCTGGCGCTGCGCAACCTGCTGGTCAACGCGCTGAACCACACGCCGGCGCACACGCCGATCGTGTTGCGCGTGAGCGAGCAGGACGAGCCGCTGGCGGTGCTGCTGGAAGTGATCGACCAGGGGCCGGGCTTTGCGCCCGCGCTGCGTGAGCGTGCGTTCGAGCGCGGAGTGCGCGGCCCCCGCAGCACCGGACTCGGCCTGGGGCTCTACATCGTGCAGCGCGTCGCCGAGCTGCACCACGGCCGCATCGAGATCCTGCCTCGGGACGCGCCTGGCGACACCGGCACGCGGATGCGCCTGACGCTGCCACAGGGCCTGATGGACTGACGGCGGAGGGCTCAGGCCAGACGCAGTTCGGCGCGGAAGACATAGCCGACCCGCGCGACCGACTGCAGCGGCACGATCAGCGTCGTGGCGCGCTCGATGCGTCGGCGCAGCCGGTAGATCGTGCCGTGCAGCCAGTTGTCGTCGTCCTCGGCAGGATCTCGCCCGAGCCGGCGGCACAGCGTCTCGCGCGTGACCGGCTGGCCGTGGGCCTCGAACAGGCAGTCCATCACCGTCATGTCCCCGTCGCTCAGCTCGATGCGCGCCAGATCCGGCGCCACCAGCACGCTGGCGCGCCGGTCCAGCACCCATGCCGTCGAGGTCTGCGTCACGGTCGTCGTGCGCCGATGGATCGCACGGATCGTCAGCAGCACCTGATCGAAGCTCACGGGCTTGGTCAGATACATGTCGGCCCCGGCATCGATCACCGACTTGAAGACGTCCGGCGAGACCTTGCCCGAGACGACGACGATGCCGACCTGGGTGCGCCGGCGCAGCAGCCGGATCAGCTGCAGCCCGTCGACCCCTGGCAGCATCAGGTCGATCAGGTAGAAGGCGTAGCCATACGGCGCGTCGGTCGTCAGAAGATCATCGCTGTCCGGGTAGGCATCGACACGAATGCCCTGCTCGCGCAGGTGCTGTGCCAGGAATTCGGTGTATTCGGTGTCGTCATCGATCAAGGCCAATGTGGACGGCAGCAAGGACATGGAAGCGCAACCACGGAAAGGAGGGGGACGGAAGGATGAATCCCGGGTGTCATGTTCTTGTCAACGGATTCGGATTCATCCCGATGCATGTTACGGCACCCCGAAGCGGGCAGGCCCGCATGCCTCCTCGACGCGTGTGCTCAGTGCCGCGCGCAACAGCAGCTCCGGCTGCCGCCACAGCGCAAAGTGATCACCCGGGACCGATGTCTGCTGAAATCCGCCGCAGGTCCAGTCCGCCCAGCGCGCCACCTGCTCCGGGTGGGCGTGGCTGTCGTCATGGGCGCCCAGGGCCACGATCGGGCAGTCCAGCCGCCGAGGGCGCGCCGAGCCGCCTGTGACCGCACGCTCGCGCAGGCGCGCCACCAGGCCGAAGTCGGCTGCCAGCATGGGCAGCAGCAGATCCAGCAGTTCTTCGTGCTCGAACACGGCCGGTGGTGTGCCGCCCAGTTCGCGCAGGTGCGTCAGCAGGGCTTCGCGGCCGACGCGCTCAGGATCGATGCGTGGCGGGTGCTCCGGGCTGCTGCAGGCCGCCACCACGAGGCGCTGCAACCGCGACTGCTCGGCGGGTCGCAGCCGGCAGGCCAGCGCATGGGCCAGCAGGGCGCCCATGCTGTAGCCCAGCAGCACAAAAGGCCGATCTAGCCATGGCGTCAACGCCTCGTGCAACTCTGCCAGCAACACCTCGGGATCCGTGATGTGGGCTTCGGTGAAGCGGCCCTCGCGCCCCGGCAGCTGGATGGGGCACAGATCGACATCGGCAGGCACCAGATCAAGCCATGGGCGCCATATCGACGCGGCACCGCCTGCATAGGGCAGGCAGAACAGCCGCAGCCGTGGTGCCGCGGTCAATCGCGGTCGCCACAACCAGCGTGAAGTCGAGCCTGAAGTCGGACGCGACGATGTCGCAAGGAGAGGGGCGGCAACAGAAGTCATGCCTGGAACCTTGAGGTGGAGAGAGGGGCAACAGGACGATCAGGAAGATCAGCCAGATCAGCCGGGACTGGACACGCGCCAGGTCAAGTGCTCGTCGGGGTGATGGCGCAGACAGGCCAGCGCCCAGTGGTGCCCGGCCCCCGCCAGCCCGCCTTGCAGCCAGCCTCGTGCGGGCCAGTCGACCCGCATGTCGTCCGCCGGTGGTGGTGCGCAGGATCGCGCCTGCCAGCCGGGTCCGACGGGGTCCGGCATCACTTCCAGCTGGTTCGGCTCGATCTGGCCCAGGCCGCACCCCAGGGCCTTGAGCACGGCCTCCTTGAAGGTCCAGCGCGCCATCAGGAAGTGCTGCTGCGCCTGAGCGTCACCCCCGAGGCCGCGCCAGTCGCGCAGCTCACGCGGGGCCAGGAGCGTCTCGGCCAGATCCTCCGAAAGAGGCAGCGCATCCAGCCTCTCGATGTCCACGCCGACCTCGCGGTCGCACGCGACCACCACCGCCACATGGCCCGTGCAGTGCGACAGATTGAAGCGCAGGGTCTGCCACGCAGGATGGGTGCGGGAACACAGGGCGGGCTTGCCGTGGGTGCCGACGACAAAGCGCCAGGCTTCCGGGGCCTCCGGGGCGTAGCGGCTGAGCACCCGGCGCAGCAGCCCATGCGCCTGAATGAACAGCACCTGATCGCTCGGGCGGCGCAAGCGCGATGCCCGCGCACGCTCGCCCGCATCCAGCAGCGTCCAGTCGTCGGTGGCGCTCGAGGTGACAGGCATCAGGTGCAGGTCAATGACACCCGTCTGCAGATCGACCAGTGAGATCTGATTTTCAGAGTCCGAAGGATTCATGGAGGGCGTGCGACATCGATCCCAAGCATTTTGCTGCTTGGTGCTTCTCGCGCGTGAATTTTTTGACGTAAATTGATATTTCTGGACACCAAAATGATAAAAATTACAATTAATTCGTGATGAATTCAATCTGGTTTTGTGTGAGAGACTTCTTGTTTTGTGTCAATTTGTGATTTTTATCATCAAGTCTGACGAGTTGAATAAGATCAAGTGTCGGAATTTTCTTGGCGCCCACTAGTCGTCGCGCCATCGCCTGTCATGAACAACGTCATCCTGGGCAACTCGCTGTCGGACTGGTTGCTGGCCGCCGGCTTCATCTTCCTGGGCGTGCTGATCGGCCGCGTGGCCGCGGGGCTGCTCAAGGGCATGGTCAAGCGACTGGGCAACGAATTCCTGGTCACGGTGGCCGACGAGAGCAGCGCAGCGCTGACGCTCGGTGTGACGCTGGCGGGCGTGAGCGCGGCGGTCGAATCGCTGACGCTGCCCGCCCGCATCTCGCACCTGTCGGGGCAGGCCATCGTCTTCGTGTTTGTGCTGGCGCTGACCTGGCTGGTGTCCGGGCTGTACGAGGCGCTGCACAAGCGGGTGTTCGTGCCCTATGCCGGGCGTTCAGGCGGCACGATCGACCTGCACCTGGTGTCGGTGCTGCGCTCGCTGGCCCGCGCGCTGTTCTGGTTCGCGGGTCTGGCCAGCGCGCTCAACAGCGTCGGTTTCGAGGTGACGGCCGTGCTGGCCGGCATGGGCATCGGCGGCGTGGCGCTGGCGATGGCCTCGCAGGACACGGTGGCCAACCTGTTCGGCGGCCTGATCGTGCTGACGCAGCGCCCGTTCAAGGCGGGCGAGCGCATCGAGGTGGCCGGTGTCAACGGCTGGGTGCAGAAGATCGGCCTGCGCACCACCACGGTGATGAACTGGTACGGCCGCACGGTGCAGATCCCCAACAAGGTCTTCACCGATGGCGTGGTCACCAACATCGACAGCCAGGGCTGCTACTACCAGGAAGCGCGCCTGCGCATCGAGCCGTGGACGCCGCCGGCCAAGGTCGAGGAAGCGCTGGACATCCTGCGCCAGATCGTCAACGACAACGACCTGCTGCTGAAGACCGGCTGGGCGGCGCTCGACAAGGTGGATCCGGCGTTCCTGGAACTGGAGTTCTGGTACGCGATCGCCAAGTGGTCCACCGACGAGAAGGCGAGCATCGGCAACGAGTACGAGAAGATCTGCCGCGCCAAGACGCAGGTGAATCTGGACGTGTTGCGCCGCTTCGAGCAGGCGGGCATCCGCTTCGCGCTGCTGCCGATGAAGGTGGAAGTGAAGGCGTCCGCCAACACCCTGCAACCGGCCTGAGCGATGACCCGCGCTGCCCCGACCCCGGCGCTGCTGCGCCGCCGCTACCGCGCCGTTCGTGCGGTGACCGAAACCCTGTGCGCGCCGTTGCTGACCGAGG
>JACCDS012530245.1_pt1 | contig 11498 bp, 7 predicted proteins | sample 7446441 | NCBI WGS metagenome assembly JACCDS01 (sample SAMN15323445, study PRJNA562643) | freshwater metagenome | isolation source: river surface water | place: USA:Blue River Watershed | collected 2017-08-17 | reverse complement strand
GCTGCGCGAGGTGCGGCGCATACTCCGGCGCGGTGGTCCAGTCGCGGGACGGCGGTTCCTTCGGGCTGACGACGCCCTCGGGGTAATCCCGGCCGGCCACGCTCTTTTCGACCGAAGCCTGCCAGGCCAGCAGCGCGGCGCGCAGGCGGGCCAGCAGCTCGGGCCGGCTCGCCGCGAGGTCGTTCTTCTCGGCGGGGTCGGTCTCGAGGTCGTAGAGTTCGAAGGTCTGCGCGGAGAAGACATCGGGCGTGACGAGTTTGTAGCGCTGCTCGATCCAGGCGGCCCGGCGCGTGTGGCGGAAGGGCAACGCCTGGGAGCGCGGACCGATCTCGGCGGTGGCGGTGAACACCGGGCGCAGGCTGAGCCCGTCGAGCGGTTTCAGCAGGGCGGACTCGGGCAGCCCGACGAGGTCCGCGATCGTGGGAAAGATATCGACGACACCGGCGGCGTAGGACGTGGCGCGCGGGGCCTTGATCACGGCCGGCCATTCGACGAGGCCCGGCACGCGCAGGCCGCCCTCGTAGAGGGTGTTTTTGAAACCGCGGAGCGGTCCGACGGTGGACGGCGTGATCTCGGGGAGGCCGCCGTTGTCACTGCAGAACCAGAGCAAGGTGTTGTCCGCGAGGCCGAGCTCGCGCAGGCCGCGGCGGAGGGTGCCGATGCTGCGATCCATCGCGACGAGCTCGCCGTGGTGGTGCTGCGAGAGCGCGGGCAAAGCGGCGAAGGCCGCGCGGTCGGGATCGGCCGCACCGAACGGCGAATGCGGGGAACCATACCAGATCACCGTGAAGATGGGCTTACCGCCGGCGCGCTGCGCGGCCATGAACTTGAGCGCCTCGGCCACGATGATCTCGGAGGAGTCGCCCTTGTGCTCCTCGAATTTCCCCTTGCGGCTGAGCAACGGGTCGCGGTCGAAGAAATTGGTCACCGACAGCCACTCGTCGAAGCCGAAGGCGCCGGGATTGTGGTCGTCCTCGGCGAGGATGGGGGCGCCGGGGCCCTTGTAGCCGTTGAGGTGCCATTTCCCGAAGTGGCCGGTGGCGTAGCCGGCATCGCGCAACGCGCGGGGCAGCGGTTTTTCCTGCAGGCGCAGGGCATAGCCGTGGTTCTGCACGCCGGTGCGGTCGTTGGAGCGGCCGGTCATGACCGCGGCGCGCGTGGGCGAGCAGTTGGGCGCCCCGGCGTAGAAACGGTCGAAACGCAGGCCGGCGGCGGCCATGGCATCGAGGTTCGGCGTCTTGAGCACGGGATGGCCGTTGTAGCTGGTCTGGCCCCAGCCCATGTCGTCGGCCATGACGAGGACGATGTGGGGACGCGACGACGAGGGGTCGGCACCGAACAACGACGCGGAGGCAAGCAACAGGAGACCCAGGAGAGCGCGGATCATAGTGGAAAGTGCAAACGGCGGAGTGGAACGAAGTGCGAGTGGAGAGGGATGGGCGGACGCCGGCGGGGCATTTCGAATCCGATCCGCACCCGTTGAACAACAGCTGGGCGAACGGAAGCAACGGAGTCACGATGCGCCCACTGATCGTGGGGCGACAAGGCAAAGATCGCCCGACGCGGCTGCAAACCGGAGCGGCGATCAAACCACGCCGTCGTGTCGAATGCGGCGCGCGACGTGCGGGGCAAATTACGCAGCCGGATCAGTCGTTGGCCTTCTTGGCTTTCTTCTTCTTGGCCGCGTCGGCGGCGGGATCGATCGCCGCACCGCCGTTGGGGCTAAGGCGGCGCCACCAGTCGGGGCCTTCGGCTTCGACGGCGGCGTTGTGCTGCACGAGCTGGTCGCGAAGCGCGGCGAAACGCGCCGGCTCCGAGGCCTTGAGATCGGTCGTCTCGTGCGGATCGGTCGCGAGATTGTAGAGCTCGAAGTCGGCGAGCTTTTCGTCGCAGAGGATCTTCCAGTCGCCGACGCGCAGGGCGATCTTGGCGTTGGGCGCCATGTGCAGGCGCCAGAACAACGGCTGCGGACGCGCGACGGATTTCGCGCCACCCGTGAGCACAGGCAGCACATTGACGCCGTCGAGCACACGATCGGCCGGCGCGGCGACGCCGGCGGCGGCAAGGCAGGTGGCGAACAGATCGCTCCCGATCACGGGCGCGTCGGAGACGGTGCCGGGCGCGATGCGGCCGGGCCAGCGGGCGAGGCCGGCGACGCGGATGCCGCCCTCGTGGAGGTCGCGTTTGCGGCCGCGCAGACCACCGGTCGAGCCGCGGCCGGGCGTCGTGGTGCCGTTGCCTTCGGGGCCGTTGTCGGAAGTGAAGAAGACGAGGGTGTTGGCGGCGAGGCCGGCGGCGTCGAGATGCTGCATGAGCCGGCCGAAGGCCTGGTCCATCTGCGTGACGTTGGCGAAATACTCGCGCTGCACGTCGTCCGTGACGTCGGGATAGAGCGCCTTCAGCTTGGGGTCGGACTTGATCGGGTAATGCGGCTCGTGGGTCCAGACCGTGAGGAAAAAGGGCTTCGCCGGGTCGCGTTTCTCGCGGAGCCACGCGATCGCCTCGTCGGCGGCGAGCGGGGCGGAGTAGCCCTCCAGCGGGCCGGCGGGCGTGCCGTTGCGGACAAAGTTGGTCGGGTTCTCGTGCGAGGGCGCGGCGTTGTTCTGCGTGGCGAGCCACCAGTCGTAGCCGTGGTCGACGGGTTGCGGTTGCGAAGGGTCGTTGAAGCGGCCGTTGAGGTGCCACTTGCCGGTGTGAGCGGTGGCGTAGCCGGCGCCCTTGAGCAGCTTCGGCAGAGCGAGCTCGGAGGTGCGGAGGTGGACCTCGGAGCGCTCGGCGATCCAGGTGTAGACGCCGTTGCGATGCGGGGTGCGGCCGGTGAGGATCGCGGAGCGCGAAGGGCTGCACACGGCGCTTGCAGCGTAGCACTGCGTCAGGCGCATGCCCTGCTTGGCAAACGTGTCGAGGTGGGGAGTCTTGATGCGCGGGTGGCCCTGCACCCCGAGATCGCCCCAGCCGAGGTCGTCGGCGAGGAAGATGATCAAATTGGGCGGCGGCTGGGCCGCACGGACCGGGAGAAACGCAACGAGGAGAGCGAGGGGAAGGAGCAGGCGGCGCATGGGGAGAAGTTATTTTTTCTTGGCGGCCTTGGTGGCCGGCGCGGGAGCGGTGGGATCCTCGTTGGGCGTGCCGTGCCAGCGCGGGGCCAGGTTGGCAGCGTCCCACCGCGACCAGGCGGCGGCGAGCTCACGCACGAGTTCCGGTTTTTGCGCGGCAAGGTCGCGGGATTCGCCGGGATCGGCGGCGAGGTCGTAGAGTTGCCAGCCGCTCTGGCGCTTGGCGTCGAAGTCGCGCCAATCGACGAGTTTCCAGTCGCCGCGGCGGATGGCGCGCTGCGGCCCGAAGCGCCAACACAGCTCGGCGTGCGGCACGGCGGCCGGCGCCGCGGCGGTGAGCAGCGGGAGCAGGTTCACGCCGTCGAGGCCGGCCGGAATCGGCGCGCCGGCGGCGGCGAGCGCGGTGGGCAGCAGGTCGAGGGTGATGACCGGATGGGCGACGGTGCGACCGGCCGGGATGCGGCCGGGCCACACGGCGAAGAACGGCACCCGGATACCGCCTTCGAGCGTCTGCCCCTTGTCGCCGCGGAGCGGGGTGTTCACGCCGGTGTTGTAGGCGTAGTAGGGCTTGCGGCCGGAGCCGCCGTTGTCGCTGAAGAAGAAGACAAGGGTGTCGCGGTCGCGGCCGGTTTTTTTCAGGTGCGCGACGAGGCGGCCGACGGCGTCATCGAGGCCGAGCAGGAGGGCGAGATAGCCCCGGCGGGCCGGATCGGTGACCGCGGCCGGCACCCGCGCGGCGACGGCGGGGTCGATTTCGAGCGGCGTGTGGACGGCGTTGTAGGCGAGGTAAAGAAACCACGGGCGCGCGGCGTGGCGGTCGGCGAAGGCCAGCGCTTCGTCGGTGAAGAGCGTGGTGGCGAAGCCGTCGAGTTTCTGCACCTCGCGGCCGCGGTAAATCAGGTCGTGCGAGTGCGCGGTGCCGAACTTGGGCGCGGCGTTGCGGTGGAGCTGGTAGTTGTGCCCGCCGACGAGGAAACCGAAGTAATCGTCGAACCCGCGCGACTGCGGGTGGTGCGCCGGGCTGAAGCCCTGGTGCCATTTGCCGACGAGGCCGGTGGCGTAGCCGGCGGCGCGCAGGTGGTCCGCGATGGTGCGCTGGTCGAGCGGCAGGCCGAGCACGGCCTCGTCGCCGACGTGCGGATTGAACTCATGGCCGAAGCGCGTCTGGTAGCGGCCGGTGAGAAATCCGGCGCGCGACGGGCTGCAATAGGGTGCGCTGACGTAGCCGTCGGTGAATCGCGTGCCGGCGGCGGCGAGCGCGTCGAGGTGCGGCGTCGGCACGGCCCGGCCGCCGTGGACGCCGATATCGCCGTAGCCGAGGTCGTCGGCGACGATCACGAGGACGTTGGGCCGGGCGGCGGCCGCGGCGAACGCCCGGGGAAAGAACACCAACGAGCACAACGCGAACAGCCAACGGACGAAGCGGAACGGGATCATGGGGTGCCGCGAGCATGGGCGCCGCGGTGAAGCCGGCCAGCGGGAAGTGCGCGCGAACGCAGTGGGCGCGAACCCGGCCGGGGCGCGGCCCGGCCGGCGGCCGGCTCAGGGCTTCCGTGTCGCGTCGTCGTCGGCCGCGGCGGCGGCGCGCTTGCGCTTCTGGACCGCCTGCCGGAGCACGTATTCGACTTGGCCGTTGACGCTGCGCAGTTCGTCGGCCGCCCAGGCCTCCAATTCGGACCAGAGCACGGGATCGATGCGCAACAAAAAGGACTTTCGCTCTTCGGCAGCCATGACCAACGCGACTCAACCCACGCCGGTGCCCCGGCCGCACCGCCGGCGGAGTCCGGACGGGAGCGGTGCGGCGGCGGGAAACTGGGCGGGGAGCGGATCCATTCAGGAGTAGAGCGTGCCGGTGTTGACGACCGGGTGGACTTCGGACTCGCCGCACAGGACGACGAGCAAATTCGAGACCATCGCGGCCTTGCGGTCGTCGTCAAGGACCACGACCTGCTTGTCGGACAGCTCGCGGAGCGCCATCTCGACCATGCTCACGGCGCCGTGCACGATCTTCTGGCGGGCGGAGATCACGGCCTCGGCCTGCTGGCGACGGAGCATGGCCTGCGCGATCTCCGGGGCGTAGGCGAGGTGCGTGAGGCGGGCCTCCTCCACGCTGACGCCGGCTTTGGCGAGGCGCTCCTGGAGTTCGGACTTCAGGGCAAGGGCGACGGCATCGCCGCCGCCGCGCAGCGTCAGTTCGTTGGGCTCGCCGTCGTCGTAGGCATAGGTGCTCGCGACGTGGCGGACCGCCGACTCGCTCTGGACGCGCACGTAGTTCTCGTAGTTGTCGACGTCGAAGACCGCCTGTGCGGTGTCCTGCACGCGCCAGACCACGACCGCGGCGATCTCGATCGGGTTGCCGCGCTTGTCGTTCACCTTGAGTTTCTCGCCGTTGAGATTACGCGCGCGGCGCGAAATTTTGGCCTTCTTGAGCAACGGATTGGCGAAAAGGAAGCCCGGCCGGTTGACCGTCCCGCGGTAGTCGCCGAAGAGCAGCAACACGGCGGATTCGTTGGGTTGCAGCGTGAAGAAGCCGCACGAGCCGACGACGGCACCGACCAGAAACAACCCGGAGAGCAACGCGCTCCCGGCGCCGCCGCCGCGAAACGAGCCGACCAGGAGATAAAAAGCGGCGAGGTAGGCGAACAGCGTGACAACGAGAAACAGCCAGCCGCTGAAGGCGTGGGCCGGTTTCTCGGTGGAGACGGAATGCGAGGGCGCGGTCGGGGTGTTCATGGAAAGGACGGATTGGCTATCTTTGTGATATCACTTTGCTAGCCTGTCAATCGCTATCGGACCTCGGCTCCTCCCCGCCGGCCGAACGCGGGCGAATTCATGGACGCGCGAAAAATCCGGTAACGTTTCGCGGCGGGAACGGTTGCCGCGTGGCACCCATGCTTTCGGACTTCCGCCACGCCCTGCGTTCCTGGTCCAAGTCGCGCGGCTTTGCCGTCACCGCCGTCTGCACGCTTGCCGTCGGCATCGGGGCGACGACCGCGATCTTCAGCGCGCTCCGCGCGCTGGCCCTCGCGCCCTTCCACTACCCGGAGGCGGATCGGCTCGTGCACGTCTGGTCGGGCGACAGCTGGCCGCTGTCGCCGGCCGACTCGCTCGACCTCAAGGCGCAGATGGGGAGCTTCGCGGCGTTCGGCGTCTACCAGCGCCAGTCGGTCAACCTCGGCACCGAGGACGCGCAGGCGGCCAACGCCGTGAGCGGCACGTCCGAGGTGCTGAAAGCCTACGGCGTGAAACCGGCCCTCGGCCGCTGGTTTGAGCCGGCCGACGACACCGTCGGGGCGGCACCGGTCGCGATCCTGAGCCATGCGCTCTGGCAACAGCGCTTTGCCGGCGATCCGCAGGCACTGGGCCGCAGCCTGCGGATCAACGGCGTCGACCACGCGGTGGTCGGCGTGATGCCGGAAGGCTACGAATTCGTGAGTCCGTGGTCGCGGACGACCGAGCCGCAGCTCTGGGTGCCGTTCGCCTGGGAGGAGCGGAAGACCGCCCGCGACAGCCACTACCTGCTCGGCCTCGCGCGGCTGAAACCCGGCGTCACGGTCGAGGCGGCCGACGCGGAGGCGAAGACCCTCGGCCGGCGGCTGACGGAGCTTTACCCGAATTCCAACACGCGAAAGGCGTTCCTCGTGCGTTCGCTGTATTTCGAGATGCGGCGGGGCATCGGCGCGCAGGCCTGGATGCTGTTCGGGGCGGTCGCGCTCGTGCTGCTCGTGGCCTGCGGCAACGTCGCGAGCATGCTGCTCGCGCGGAGCGCGCGGCGGCAGGGCGAGTTCGGGGTGCGGGTCGCGCTCGGGGCGACGCGCGCCGACCTCGTGCGCCTCGCCCTCGCGGAAAGCCTGCTGCTCGCGGCCGCCGGGGCGGTGCTCGGCGCCGCGCTCGCGTGGGGCGGCACGGAGGTGCTGCGCGCGCTCGCTCCGGTCACGGCCACGCGCAAGGCCGCGATCGCGCTCGACGGCACGGCGCTGGCCTTTGCGCTCGGCGCGACGCTGCTCACCGCCCTGCTGGCCGGCCTCCCGCCGGCCCTGGCCGCGATGCGCACCTCGCTCGCGACGGTGATGCGCAGCGACGCGCGCGGCGCCGTGGGCTCGCGGGCCCGGCACCGCCTGCTGCGCGCGCTGATCGTGGCCCAGGTGGCGCTGGCCTTCGTGCTGGCCAACGGGGCGGTGCTGCTTTCGCGCGGCTACCTGAAGATCCTCGAGGAGAACCGAGTGCTCGCCAGCGACGCCGTGCTCTCGGCACAGGTCGCGTTGCGCGGCCCGCGCTACAAGGAAAACGCCGACCGCGTGCGGTTCTGGCATCACCTGGTGGAGCGACTGCAGGCCCTGCCGGGCGTGACGAAGGTCGCCATCACCTCGAAGCTCCCGCTCGAAGGCGGGAGCAACACCAACGCGCTCGTCAACGACGAGGTCTACGACCCGACGCAACGCCGCATGTCGATCGAACGCTCCTCCGTCACCGAGGACTATTTTGCGGCGATGGGCCTGCGGCTGTTGCGCGGCCGCAATCTCGGGCCGGAAGACCGCGAAGGCGCCGTGCGCGGCGTGGTGGTCAACCAGGAGACGGTGAGGCGCGCGTGGCCGGACAAGGAGCCGCTCGGCGAGATCATGCGCGCCAACCAGCCGGCGAACCCGTGGTATACGGTGCGCGTCGTCGGCGTGGTCGAAAACGTGAAGCAGCACGGCGCCGACGCGGCCGTGCAGCCCGAGATGTATACGACGCCGGAGGGTCACTGGGGCACCAGCATCGCGGTGATCGTGCGGGGGTCGCTGCCGACCGCGCAGCTCGTGCCGCTCCTGCGCAAGGAACTGGCCGCGCTGGACGGCGAACTGGCGCTGCGCGACGTGCGCACGATGCGCGAAGTCGTGGGCGAGGCCACGCGCGGCCAGCGCGCCGTGGCGGGCCTCGTGAACGCGTTCATGGCGACGGCGCTGGGGCTCGTCGCGGTGGGGCTCTACGGCACCCTCTCCTACCACGTCCAGCAGCGCACGCGCGAGATCGGGGTGCGGGTGGCGCTCGGGGCGCTGAAGGCGGACGTCGTGCGCCTGGTCTTCGCGCAGGGCAGCCGCTGGGTGGCCGCCGGGCTCATCCTGGGGCTCGCCGGCAGCCTCGCGCTGTCGTGGAGCCTGAAATCGCTCGTCTACCGCATGGATGGCATCACCGCGCCGCCGCTGCTCCTCGCCGCCGCCGCGGTCGGCATCGCCGCGATCGTCGCCTGCTGGCTGCCGGCGCGGCGCGCGGCGAAACTGGACCCGCTCGAGGCCCTGCGGGCGGACTGAGCCCGCGGTCGCAGACCGGCGACATTCGTCGCAAACCGCTCGTCAACCGGCCGCGCGCACCTTGGCTCCTGCGGCATGAAAGCGACCGCCCTTCTCGCCGCCTGTCTCGTCGCCCTCGCCGCGGGCCTCCGCGCCCAGACCCCGCCGCCGCCCCCTCCGGTCAACCACGAGTTCGATTTCTGGCTCGGCGAATGGGACGTGACCACGCCGGACGGGCGGCCGGCCGGCACCAATCGCATCGAGGCCGTGGTCGGCGGGCGCGGCCTGCTCGAACACTGGCAGGGCGCGGCGCAGCCCAACGGCCAGCCCGGGGTGCCCGGCCGGAGCCTCAATGCCTACGACCCGGCGACGCAGCGGTGGCGGCAGTTCTGGGTCGGCGGCGGCGGCGCCGTGCTCGAGCTCTCCGGCGGGCTGGTCGACGGCAAGATGGTGCTCGGCGGCGAGCGCCCGCTGCGGGACGGCCGGCGCCAGACGAACCGGATCACGTGGACGCCCAACGCCGACGGCACGGTGCGCCAGCATTGGGAACAGTCCTTCGACGGCGGCCGGACGTGGACGACAGCCTTCGACGGACTTTACCGGCGGCGCAAATAATCCGGGGCCGCCGGCAGACCGGTTGGCGCACGGGGCCTCCGTCGTCGCTCCCGCCGGCGAACCTCAGCGGATCTTGGCGTCGGGCAGCTCGCTTTTCACGCCCTCGTCGAGCGGCATCTTGTCCTTGTCGGGCGTGAGTCCGGCGGCGGCGAGGAGCCCCGCCAGCTGGCCCTCGAGGTCGCGGCGCGTGGCGGCGAATTTCGGATCGGCGGCGAGGTTCTTCAGTTCGAGCGGGTCGCTCCTGAGGTCGTAGAGTTCGGGCAGGTGCCGGTCCGGCGAGCCGTCGCCGTGCGGGTAGCGCATGAACTTCCAGCGGTCGGTGCGCACGCCGCGGATGTTGGGCGTGTAGGGAAACTGTTTCTCGTAGTTGTATTCGTAAAACCAGGCGGTGCGCCATGCGGGGTCGCGGCCGGCGGCGAGCGCCTTCCAGGAGCGGCCCTGGATGCCGGGCAGCGCCGGCACGCCGCAGAGGTCGAGGACGCTCGGTGCGACGTCCATCGCGAGCACCTGCCCCTCGACCACGCGGCCCGACGGCAGGCCGGGACCGCGGGCGACCAGCGGGATCCGGATGCTGGGCTCGTGCATGGTGCGCTTGTCGACCATGCCGTGCTCGCCCTCGAGCAGGCCGTTGTCGCCCATGAAAACGATGACGGTGTTGTCGTATTGGCCGGTGGCCTTGAGGTGGGCGACGAGACGGCCGACGCTGTCGTCGACGCTGAGGACGGTGCCCCAGTAGGCGCGCACCATGGCCTCGAAGTCCTTCACGGCCTCGGGGCGTGAATCCGGAAACTGCTTACGCCATTCGAAGAGCGGGCCGTAGATGCCGTGCCACGTGGAGAGGCGCTGGCGGATCCAGTCGGGCTTGCCCTCGAGCGCGAACGCGCTGGCCGGATACGTCACGCGCACGTGGTCGAAGGCGGCCTTGTATTTCTCCTCCGGGAAATAGAACGAGTGCGGCGCCTTCTGCCCGATGAGCAACGCCCAGGGCTGGCCGGGCGCGGCGGCGGCGCGCTGCTTGAGCCAGTCGACGGCGTAATCGGTGACGACGTGGGTGTAGTAGCCTTTGGGCGTCTCGCGGCGGGCGCCGTTTACGTTCCACTCGGTGTCGAAATACTTGCCCTGCCCCTTGTGGGTGACGAACCAATCGAAGCCGGGCCGCGGGGCGTCGTTGTTTTCGCCCATGTGCCACTTGCCGACGTAGGCCGTGGCGTAGCCGTTCGCCTTGAGCCGGCCCGGCCAGTGGGGCAAGGCCTCGGGCAGTTCGGTGAAATTGTCGCGCACACCGTGCCGGCTGGCGTAGAGACCGGTGAGGATGCTGGCGCGGCTCGGCGAGCAGAGGGACGTCGTGCAGAACGAATTGGCGAAACGCACCCCGGTCGCGGCCAGCGCGTCGATGTGCGGCGTCTTCACATGCGCCGAGCCGTAGCAGCCGACGGCCTCGGGGCGCAGGTCGTCGCAGAGGATGTAGAGGACATTGGGTCGTGCGGCGGGTGCGGCCGCGGCGGCACCAAGCGGCGCGGCGACAGCCAGGCACACGGCGAGCAGCCGGCGGAAAAAACGGAGGGACGCGGGGAATCGGGGACCGACGCAACGGGTGGACATGGGGCGGAGGGGGGGTGCGACGCGGAAGCATGCGGGCCGACCGGCGTCCGGCCAGAGGGAAGTTTTGACGGCGCGCGCCCGACGCGGCGTGGTGGTGCCCGACACCCCACCATGCGCGCACTTTCTCCCTTCACGGCGGCAATCGTCCTCCTGTCCGGCTCCGCCGCCCTGCCCGCCGCGGAATCGCCGGCGGCGGGCTACGCGAGCATCGGCGGCCAGGAGGCGCCGCGCGCGGCCCGCTCGGTGCACCTCCAGTGGGGCGCGGCGGAGAGCGAAGTCTTCTACCTCGAGGCCGCCGTGGAGCAGACCACGCCCGGCAGCTACTTCATGGCGTGCGGGTGGAGCGGCGGCTATTTCGGCATCCAGGAAGCCCGCGACGGCAAGAAAGTCGCCATCTTCTCCGTCTGGGATCCGACCAAGGGCGACGATCCGAAGGCGGTGCGGCCGGAGGACCGCGTCGAGTTGCTGCACGAGGGCGCGGGCGTGCGGATCAAACGTTTCGGCGGCGAGGGCACGGGCGGACAATGCATGACGGATTTCGCCTGGCAGGTCGGCGAACCGGTGCGCTTCCTCGTCCGCGCCGAGCTGCACCCGGGTGCCGACGGCACGCCCGGCGGCAAGACGGCGTATTCGGGCTGGCTCTTCCAGCCGGGGACAAAGTCGTGGCGGCACCTCGTGACCTTCCGCACGCGCAACGGCGGCAAACAGCTGCGCGGCCTCTACTCGTTCGTGGAGGACTTCCGGCGCGACAAGGCCAGCGTCGGGGACGTGCGGCGAGCGCGGTTCGGCGGCGGCTGGGTCAAGGCCGCGGACGGCACGTGGAACGCGCTGACGGCCGCGCGCTTCACGGCGTCGCGGGCGGCCTGGGAAGCGCGCGACAACATCGACGCCGGCGTGCAGCCGACGCCCGCGGGCGCGCCGTGGTTTTTCCTCGCGACCGGCGGCGCCACGGCGC
>JACCDS010646276.1_pt1 | contig 11498 bp, 6 predicted proteins | sample 7446441 | NCBI WGS metagenome assembly JACCDS01 (sample SAMN15323445, study PRJNA562643) | freshwater metagenome | isolation source: river surface water | place: USA:Blue River Watershed | collected 2017-08-17 | reverse complement strand
GTGACCAGAGCGGCAGCGAGACAAGGAGCAGGCGGGAAGCGGAGACCATAGGGCAGCAGGAGTGAGCTCTAAAGTTGACTTACTTTAGTGGAATAGTGGTGATTGGTGTGTCTCCCATCCTAGCACGACACCTGCTACGGCGCTATGGATCGTAGGATTCAAAAACGCATGGCCACACCGCTAATAACCTCTCCTAGCCTCGACGCCGACCTCATGCCGGCGCTGCTTGAGCTCGGGTCGGCGGTGACCTACGACGACTTTTCTCAAGGGGTGATCGGACTCTTGGATCAATGCCTCCCGTACAACGTGGCGGAGGTGCGCTTGAAGATCTTTGATCCGAAGACAGACGCCGCGGCCCATATCAAGCGGTCAGGGGTGGTGGTGGATCGAGGGTACAACCATGACCAATGGCAGGCGCGCCGGGAGTTGGCGCCCGTTTATGATTTCATGACGACCCACCCTGGAACCAAGGTGTACCAAGGGTGGCAGCACACCCTCCCTGCTCCGGCACTTTTGGAGAAATCGCCGTTTTATCGGGAGTTTATGGGCCCGGAGGGATGGCACGACTATTTGGGCATGGGGTTTTGGAACCGCCAAGGCCGCGACGGGTGGATCTTTGTTAACCGTGCGGTGACCCAACCGCGGTTTAACGACCGAGAGGTGGCTCTTTTCCAACGCTTGTATGGCTATTTGGCGGGAGTGTTGCAGCGCATTGAGTTGCTGCATGAGGAACGGGCGAGAAGGGCAGACTTGGAGGACAGCCTCTTGGATATTCCGATCGCCTCGATGATTCTTGATTGGAACCTGCAGGTGGAGCAGGCCAACCGGGCGGCGCAATTGCTGTGTGCCACTTGGCTTTGGGGGGCGCGCGCGGCCAGCGGGCGGCAATTGCCGCATCGGCCCGAAGTCCCGGTCGAGGTCCTTCAGGCCTGCCGTGAGCTGGCGGCGGAATGGCGGGAGTGCGGGGGGCAACGAGCTCTGCGGCGCGTGGTGGACCACCCGGCCCAGGCGGGGCTGCAGGCGACCATCACGGTTTTGCGCCCGCATGCTGTCCGGTTGGCAACGCCGTCGTTTTTGATCCGCATTACGGAAGTCGAGCGGCACGCGCCGGAGCGTGAGTATCGACGGGAGCAGGTGATGGCGCGGTTGTCGCCGGCGGAACGCCGAGTGGCCGAGCATCTCCTGCGGGGCTCGACCAACAAGGAAATTGCCGCGGAGTTGGGCAAATCTTTGGCGACGGTCAAAAATCAAATCCATGCCCTGCTCGCGAAGTCGGGAGTGGCTTCGCGCGCTCAGCTCCTCGCGATCGTGAGCTGAGGCCGTGTTCAGGACTCCTCGCTAATGCTGGAGGTGCGCCAGTTGAAGATAATGGCGAGAATGCGAGCGACAAAGGTTGTGGCAATGGCCACCCAGGCGGCGGGGAGGGCCGGAATGGCGAATTCGACCGTGGCGACGACGAACACGACGGCGCCGAAGACCGAAGTCAGTAGGTAGAACTGACCGGGTTTAAAGACGAGAGGTTCTTCGCGCGTGAGGACATCGCGAATGATGGAGCCCCCAGTTCCATTCAGCACGCCCACCAAAATGGCGGCCGGAGCGGGCAGCCCGGCAAGCAGCGCCTTTTGCGCACCGTAGATGGTATACGCGGCGAGACCGAGGGCATCGATGATGGCGATCACCACGCCAAAGCGATTCATACGTCCGCCGGCCAGAATGCCCACCGCCACGCCGGCAGCAATGGCGTAGATGTAGCGCGGATCCAGGAAAGCGGCGGGCGTCCCTTGTTGAATGAAGACGGCATCGCGCACCAGGCTGCCGCCAATCGAAGAAATCAGACCGAGGAAGAAGACCCCGACGATGTCGTAATGGCGCCGCACTCCGGCCAGCGCGCCCGCGATGGCGAAGGCGAAGAGGGCGGACAGATCAAAGGCGATTGGGAGTTGAAAGGACTCCTCCATAAGACGCACGCTGGCACTGAGTATCAGTGAGATCGATACAATTCCTGCAGGCGTGCGGGGTCGCGGGTCTGCAACAGGCCGAGCAAGAGGAGGACGCGGGCCTTGCTGGGGTTGAGATCCTCTGCGACAACTGTGCCAAGGGCTTCGTCCTCCATCTCGGTGTTGCGCTCCACCAGTCCGCTGCCGGTGCGGGTGCTCCGAACGACCACGCAGCCGCTGGCCGTGGCCGCGGACACCGCCGTGCGAGTGGCACGATTGAGGTTGCCGGCACCCACGCCCGCGAGCACGAGGCCGCTGGCGCCGAGACGGACCGAGGCTTCAATCAGATCGGCTCGCGCTCCGGCGTGGGCATAGTGAATATCTACGCGGGGAAACACGGGCGAGGCCGGTAAAAGTAGTGCGCTGCTCAGGGTGTGTCGGCGCAGGGGAGGGCTGAACCAATGGATGCGACCAAAGGTCACCGTGCCGACGAGGCCCCGCGCAGAGGAACGGAAGGTGCCCACTTGCGTCGTATTCGTTTTGGTTACCTCGCGGGCGGAATGGATTTCGTCGTTTGCGACCACCAGGACTCCTTGACCCGCTGCGGCGGAATCGGCGGCGACCGCCACCGCGTTGTAGAGATTCATGGGGCCGTCCGCCGAGATGGCCGTCGCGGGCCGCATGGCCCCGACGATGACCACCGGTTTGTGCGTCGCGAGCGTCAGGTGGAGGAAGTAGGCGGTCTCCTCGAGTGTGTCCGTGCCGTGGGTGATGACGATACCGTCGCAGCTGGGATCTTGAACGGCTGCGGTCGCGGCGGCGTGAAGCTGGAGCCAGGCGGCTTCATCCATATCCTGGCTGCCAAGACGAAGAACCTGACGCACGTGGAGGTCGGCCAAGGAGTGCAGCGAGGGGACGGCGGAGACCAAGGCTTCGGCGGAGAGCACCCCGGCGCGGTAGCTAATGCTATCGGCGCCGGTCTGAGCGCCGGCAATGGTGCCGCCAGTGGCGAGAAGGAGCAAGGAGGGGCGTCGACCGGAGGTCATGCCGGAGAGAGGGGAGGAGCAGGCGTGTGGGCCTTGATGATCGTGTCCACCTTGCTGCGAAGGTGGGTCAGGTTGAACGGCTTGGCGAGAAAGCCCTCGATCGCGAGTGTGCCCAAACGCTGGCGCGTCTCCTCTTCCGTGAAGCCGCTCATCATCACCACCGGAGTGCCGGCATGGCTTTCGCGCAATTGGCGCAAAATAGTGGCTCCGTCTCCGTGCGGCATGGTGAAGTCGAGCAGCACGACGTGAAAGGGATTGGGCGCGCTGCGGAGCACCTGCAGACCGACTTCGCCGTCCGGTGCGGAGGCAACTTGGAAACCTTGGCGCTCGAGCGCCTGAGTTGCCACCTGTCGCACGCTTTCCTCGTCGTCAATAATGAGTACACGGCCGTGACTGGCCGCCGCCTGGGTCGGCTTCTTTTCCGGACGGACGCGGAGACGCCGCGCCGTGGGTTCGGGAGAAAGAATGAGCCGGAAGGTAGTTCCTTCCCCGCGTCGGCTGTCAACAAACAGTGCGCCTTGGTGGGAGCGGACAATTCCCAGCACAGCCGCCAGGCCGAGGCCTCGCCCCGTAAACTTGGTGGTGAAAAAGGGCTCGAAGATGCGTTCCAATGTGGCGGCATCCATCCCGATACCGTTGTCGCGAACTTCAAGAAATACACACTCGCCGGGTTCCAGGCCTGCCGTGACACGGGCTGAGTTGATCAACTCTTGGGTCATTTGTACTGAACCGGTGGATACAATGATGCGTCCGTCGGTCCGATCAATGGCTTCGGCGGCATTGAGCACCAGGTTCATTACGATTTGCCGAATCTGCGTGGCGTCGGCTTGGACCAAGGGAAGGCGCCGACCTAGGCGCAACTCAAGAACCGCGCGATGAGCGATGGTGACGTTGAGGAGATTGGCGGTCTCGCTGACGAGCGTGCTGATGTCGACAGGACCGACTACCACTCGACCCTTGCCGGCGTAGGCCAACATCTGCTGACAGAGCTCCGCGGCGCGGATCGCCGCCTTTTCCACCTGCTGCAACGGTCCGTGTAGGGGGTCGGTCTCTGGGAGCCTATCGCGAGCGAGCGAGGCGTTGCCGAGAATGCCGGTGAGAAGGTTGTTGAAGTCATGGGCCACTCCGCCGGCCAGGACGCCGAGGCTTTCCAATTTCTGGGTCTCGCGCAGTTGTTGCTCCATCAGCTGACGCTCCTTCTCGGCGGCGCGCCGTGCGGTCAGATCGCGCGACACGGTGCAGACTGCTTCGATGCCGTCGACGGTGAGATAGGAGCAGTTTACCTCGACCGGGCGGTACTCGCCGGACGCGGTTTGCAACTCGGTTTCGAGGGTCAGGCTGCCGTTCTGTTTGATCTTCAGCCAGAGCTCGCGGTACAAAGTCTCGTCGAGAGAGTGGACCCCTTTCCACACCGGCTCTACGGCTAACTCGCTGTAGGAACGTCCGGTAAAATGGCAGAACGCGTCGTTGACATAGAGGCGCTGCCCATTGGCGTCCATGATCGAGACAAGATCCTGCGCGTGGTCGAGGGCGTATTGGGTCATGCGCACGCGGCTCTCAACTTTGCGCAAGGCAGCCTCGGAGGCTTTGCGGGCCGAGATATCTCGCGTGACAGCAAACAGCACATCCTGGCCATCGATCTCGAGGAACGTGGCACTGACTTCGATGGGGTGCTGTTCGCCGGACTTGGTGCGTAGTGTACTTTCCACTACGTGGGTGCCGTCCCGTTCGACGAGTCGCCAAATCTGGTCGAAGGTGGCCGGCTGCAGATCGACTAAGGTGTCGAAGATGGTGCCTTCGAGGAGCTCTTCGCGGGTGCGCCCCGTGAGGCGGCAGGTTTCTTCGTTGACGTAGAGACGGCGTCCCGACGGCGTGACCAAGGTCATGGCGTCGCGGGCGTGGTCCATCGCGAACTGGGTGAAGCGAAGACGTTGCTCCGCTCGTTTAGCTTCGGTGACGTCGGTGGCCACGCCGTACCAAGTGAGGCCCTCTCCATGTTGGTAGGGTACGGCGTCGAAGCGCACCCAGCAGGCGAGGCCGTCCTCGAGCAAGAACTCGAATTCCTCTTGCCAGGCAGACAGATGGACGGCGCTGGCCGTGAGGGAGGTTTGAAACCGTTTGGCGTGGGTCGGCGCGAGGCGTTGCAGGAGCAGCGGCAGCGAGTCGAGCGGGAACGGAGCCGGGAGAGAGAACAGGTCAATTGCCCCTTCGGAGAGGAACGGCAACGTAAGGACGCCTTGGGCGGAGCGCTGCAGTTGAAAGACGGCGCCGGGGAGCGCTTTCATCAGCCGTTGCATGCGCGCGTGGCTTTCCTCGAGGGCGCGAGCGGTGGTGTGCCGGTGGGTGACGTCGCGAGCGATCCCGAGGATGCGGGGGCGTTGGCCGGCACTGAGGCGTTGATAACGGACGTCCATCCAAATGACGCGCTCGGCGCCATTAGGTAAGAGGATGCGAAAGGTTTGCGGCGGCACCGGGTCGCCTTGACGCAAGCGCTGGGTTCTTTGCAGGGCGAGTTCCCGCTCCTCGGGATGAATGCGCAGCCGGATGACTTCCTCGCTGCTGAACGTCTCGTGCAAAGGAAGACCAAACAACTCGAGAAACTCAGGGGTGTGTCGGGGGGCCGAGGCGCCCGGCTCCCACACAAACGTGCCCATCAAGGTGGACTGGCTGATTGCTTGGAGATCCCAGACTAGGGCCGCGTCGTGGTCGAGGAGCGCCTGATGGCGGCGCTGGGAAGTCCAGGTTGTCCAAGCGACTCCCGCGGTAAGGCAGACCTGGCCACCGGCGAGGACAGCAAGGACGGCGGGGGACAGGGTGGAAAAATGCCCGATGGCTAGCGTCGCGCCGGCGCTGAGAAGGCCGAGGCCGCTGACGAGGAGGGGGCTGGAGGGGAGAGACGGCAAGGAGAGAACTGTGGTGGGAAGACGCGAACTCCGGCAAGGCGACATCCGGCTAAGAAGGTGTGAAGCAACCCCCGGGCCGGATGACGAAGGTGAATGGTGCGCAAGGTTGTGAAAAATTTGCAAACTCGGGATGAGCGCGAGGTCTTTTCCTTGGAGGAGCATATTTTTGCCCGGAGCCAAGTCTCGGTTTCACGTAAACGGAGCAAATAATTAGAAGTAATACCAAAACAGACGCTATATGTAGTGGTTGACCTTTGTAAAAAACACAATGGGTTGTGGCTTCCGTCTTCCAACACCCGATTTTACCGGTTCCGACCACATCCCACATGCACACTTCGACTTCTACCACCCTTCCCACTCTTAACCGTTACGAACAGAATGGTTTGCAGGATTATATCGCGATTTCGCGGTATGCACGGTACTCGCCGGAAAAACGGCGTCGGGAAACGTGGAAAGAGGCGGTGGGGCGGGTGCGGGACATGCACCTGAATCGCTATGCGGAGGCCTCGTTGCAGGCGATTGCGGCGCAGATGGTCGACCGTGGAGAGTTGGCGGCCGACGTGGTGGCGGCGATTGGGGACTTGGGGTCCTTGCACGCTGGAATTTATGGGGCGTTTGCGTCCGTGGAGGCCAAGCAGGTGTTGCCCTCCATGCGAAGCCTGCAATTCGGGGGCGAGGCGGTGTTGACCAAGCATGCGCGGATTTACAATTGCGCCTACACGCACATCGACCGTCTCGATGCGTTCCGCGAGTCGTTTTATCTGCTGCTCTGCGGGTGCGGCGTTGGGTTTTCGGTGCAAAAGCAACACGTGGCGAAACTGCCCGTGTTTGCCCCCCTGCGGGAGGATGTTCCCGCTGAGCTCTATACGGTCGAGGACACCATTGAAGGCTGGGCCGACTCTCTAGATGCGCTGCTGAAGGCGGCGGTGGCGGGGCGGCGCTTGAAGTTTGATTTTTCGCAGATTCGTCCGGCAGGCGCTCCGTTGCGCACTTCTGGCGGGAAGGCACCGGGGCCGGAACCTTTGATGCATGCGCTTAAGCACATTGAAGCGATTGTGCTGGCTGCGGCGGGTCGCCAATTGCGCTCTATCGAAGCCTACGATTGTATGATGTGGGCGGCGAAAGCGGTGTTGTCGGGAGGCATTCGGCGTTCCGCCACGATCTGTCTCTTTTCGCCCGACGACGAAGAAATGACCCAGGCGAAAACGGGCGATAGGTTCTCCACTCACCCGCAGCGCGCCGCCAGCAACAATTCGGCCGTCATCGTACGGGCGCAGGCGACCAAGGAGCAGTTTGACCGCCTGTTTGAGGCGCAAAAGCAGTTCGGCGAACCCGGCTTCTATTTTGTGGAAGATGCGGACTATGGCGCGAATCCCTGTGTTGAGATTGGGCTCAATCCGCGGTTGGTGGTCGACGAGGCCGCGATCAGTCGGCTGCGCCAATTGGGCTACCAGGGCGACCTCCAGGTCGGCCAAGTGTTGTCCGGGGTGCAGTTTTGCAATCTCTCTACCCTCTCCGCGGCCGCAGCGGAGTCGCCCGAGCATTTCTATCGTCTGGCGGCGCAGGCGGCGTTGATTGGGACTTTGCAGGCTGGCTACACCGATTTCCACTACCTATCGCCGGTGAGTCGCGTGGTCACGGAGCGCGAGGCGCTGATCGGCGTATCTATTTGCGGGATCTTGGACCGCCCGGAGGTGCTGCTCGATGCCGAGGTCCTGAAAAAGGGTGCGGAGGTGGTCAAAGCGATGAACGCGATCGTGGCGCGAGCGCTGGGCATTCAGCGTGCCGCTCGCACGACTTGTGTTAAGCCCGAAGGTACGGCCAGCTTGTTGCTGGGCACCTCCAGCGGGTTGCACCCCCACCATGCCATCCGCTACTTCCGCCGGGTTCAGGCCAATGTGTACGACCCTGTGTTCGCCCACTTCAAGAAGGCCAACCCGCACATGGTGGAACCCAGCGTTTATGATCCCCACGGGCGTACCGAAGTGATCACCTTTCCGGTCGAAGGGCCTGCGTTTGGGATCTATCGCGAGGAGCTATCCGCCCTGCAGCACCTCGAGTACATTCGGCGCGTGCAGATCTATTGGGTGCAGGCGGGCAAGGCAAACGATACCTATTCCCCAGGCCTCCATCACAATGTGAGCTGCACCGTTTCGGTGAAGCCAGATGAGTGGGCCGAGGTGGCTGCCTTCATTTGGAATAATCGGACGTCCTTTACCGGCATCGCCCTGTTGGCGGATGCGGGGGACAAGGCTTACCAGCAGGCGCCGCGCGAAGGGCTGGCCAACGCAGCCGACTTTGAAAAGTGGAATCGTCTCCGCTACGATCTCGTGCGCTATGAGGACCTCTGCGAGGACGAAGACATCACTGAACTGAAGAATGTCGTGGCTTGTGCCGGCGGGGCTTGCGAGCTGGCCTAAGCGAAAGGCAAGGGTTTTGCGCAACTGTTAGCGCAAAACCCTCTTTGAGCGGAGAGACAGACGGCGTGAAGTTGCGACACCTCCGAACAGAGGAGGCTGTCGCCAACCCCGTTTCCCCATGCCGCTTCTGTCCTTTCTCCGTGTCTTCGGCCGTATCCTGCGGACTAGTGTCGGGATCTTTCTGGTCGGGGTGTTGGTGCAAGCCCTCGTGCCCTCTGTCGCTGCGCTGGGGGAAGCGCCGTGGGTCGTAGACGTTCCCCAGCCCGGATCCATGGCCTTGGTGGAGAACAAGCTCCCTGTGGGGGTGTGGGTGGAGGAAGGGGAGTGGGCGGGAGTGCGTCGGGTGGCAGACGACTTGCGAAGCGACTTCGAGCGAGTGACGGGAGTGCGAGCTTCAGCAGTGCAAGCGGGGCAGTGGCCAAAGACTTTGGTGGCCATTGGCACCGTGGGCCGCAGTGCTTGGGTGGAGCAGTTGGCGGCCTCTGGTAAGATTTCTTTGGATACACTGCGGGGACGTTGGGAAGCGAATTTGATTACTGTCGTTGAAGCTCCTTGGCCCGGAGTGGAGAGGGCCTTGGTCATCATCGGTAGTGACAAACGCGGGGCCATCTATGGCACCTACACCCTCGCCGAACAATTGGGGGTGTCGCCGTGGTACTATTGGGCGGATGTTCCGGTACGGTCGCGCGAAGCAGCGTATGCTCTACCGGGTCAGCACGGGGAACCAGAGCCCCGGGTGAAGTATCGCGGCATTTTTCTGAACGATGAGGCTCCCGCTCTCACCGGTTGGGCGCGGGCCAAATTTGGCGGGATGAACCAGCAGTTCTACACGCGCCTGTTTGAGCTCCTGCTCCGTCTCAAGGCCAACTACTTGTGGCCCGCCATGTGGGCCAACGCCTTCAATGAAGACGATCCGCTCAATCCTCAATTGGCGGACGAATATGGAATTGTCATGGGAACCTCTCATCACGAGCCGATGTTGCGCGCCCATCAGGAATGGAAGACGCACGGGCGAGGTGCCTGGGATTATGCCCACAATGGCGAAGTGCTTCGCCAGTTTTGGCGTGAGGGCATTCGTCGCAACCGGGCTTACGAGAGCATCATTACGCTCGGTATGCGCGGGGACGGCGACGAGCCGATGTCAGAGTCCGAGAATGTTGCCCTGCTTGAGCGAATTGTGGCCGACCAAAGGCAGATTCTGAAAGAGGAAATGGGAACCGTTGAGCAAGTGCCTCAACTCTGGGCACTCTACAAGGAAGTGCAGGGCTATTATGAGCGTGGCATGCGTGTGCCTGACGATGTCACGCTTCTGTGGTGTGATGACAATTGGGGCAACATTCGGCGGCTGCCCACGCCAGAGGAAGAAAACCGAAAGGGCGGTGCGGGCGTGTATTATCATTTTGACTACGTCGGTGGCCCTCGCTCCTACAAGTGGCTGAATACCGTCCCGCTCAGCAAAATCTGGGAGCAGATGAATCATGCGCTCGAGCGGAAGGCCGATCGCATCTGGATTGTGAATGTAGGTGATTTGAAACTTCTGGAGTTTCCCACCGAGTACTTCCTCAACCTAGCCCGGCGTCCTGAACGTTGGCCGTATGAGAAGATTGACGACTACGTGCGCGCTTGGGCCCAGCGCGATTTTGCCGGCCATGAAACAGAAAATCTGGTGGAACTGGCCAAGGGTTACGTCCGACTGAATGGCTATCGTAAGCCAGAGATGATGGCCCCTGAGACGTTGAGTTTGGTCAATTACCAAGAGGCGGATCGCCTCGTGGGAGAGTATTGGTCTTGGGTGAAACAGGCCGAAGCCGTGCGAGGACGCTTACCCCAATCCTACCACCCGGCATTCTTCCAGTTCATCGAGTTTCCCACTCGGGCTTCGGCGCAGGTCTGGGCGTTGCTTACGGCTTCGGCCCGAACGCAGCTCTATGCGCGCCAAGGACGCACCTCGACCAACGATTGGGCCAATGAAGTCGAGCGGCTCTTTGCCGAGGATGCGGCTTGGACCCGGGCCTACAACGAAGACCTTCTTCAGGGCAAATGGCGTCACATCGCCGACCAAACCCATTTGGGCTATGTGATCTGGCAGCAACCGCCACGCAATGTGATGCCGCCGTTGCAACGGGTGCAGGTGCCAGCAGTCGCCGAGGTGGGTTTCGCCGTGGAGGGATCGCCCCACGCTTGGCCTACCGACGACATAGGCCAAGCCGCGCCCACGCTGCCGCCAATTGATCGGATCAATGATCAGAAACCCTGGGTCGAGTTCTTCCGACGTGGATCCCAACCGGCGCGCGTCCGTTTGCAGGCTCTCGACTCGTGGCTGCAGCTTAGCGAGACCTCGCTGGAACTCACAGCAGAAGATCGTCGCGTGAGGGTCGCGGTCGATTGGACACAAGCACCCTCTGATGTCGCCATCGGACGGATACAAGTGGACGGGGACGGCTTGGGGCGGCGCGTGATACGGGTGCCGGTGGATGGACGCCTACCTGTGCCGGACGCCTTGGGCGGCGCGGTCGAGGGAGATCGCGTCGTGGTGATGGAGGCCAATGCCTTTGTGGAAGCCGTACCTCCCCCCGGGGGGAGCTGGCGCGTATTGCCTGACTTCGGACGCCATGGCACGGGTGTAACCGTGTGGCCGGTTACGCTCCCTTCGGCGGAACCAGCGACCCCGCAGGGGGCTTTACGGTATCGTTTCTTCAGCCGCTCTCAGGGCAGCGCGAAGATTTCGCTAATCCTCGCCCCTTCGCTCGATTTTCAACCCGGCAAATTGCGGCTGGGGGTCAGTCTCGATGGTGGAGCAATCGAGGTACTCGAAGTGCAGCCAAAGAACGAGCGCGCGTGGGAGAAAGCCGTCGCCGATGCGGCGCAGATTCTTACTGTTTCCCGGACGCTGGCCTCGCCGGGCTGGCATGACCTGACAGTCTGGGCCATTGATCCGGGCCCGGTGCTCCTTCGGGTCGAGGTCGACCTAGGTGGTCGCCGCCCGTCCTACCTTGGACCTCCCTCGAGCAAGCGTTTCGAGGGGCAACGCCCGAATCCCCTTTCTCCATGAACACTGTATTTGGTTTACAAGGACAAACGATTCTCATCACCGGGGGCGGCACCGGGATTGGCTTGGCCATTGCTAGGGCCATGACGACCGCCGGCGGCCGCGTCGTTTTGGTAGGGCGGCGCAAGGCCGAGTTGGATGCG
>JACCDS010408523.1_pt1 | contig 11500 bp, 10 predicted proteins | sample 7446441 | NCBI WGS metagenome assembly JACCDS01 (sample SAMN15323445, study PRJNA562643) | freshwater metagenome | isolation source: river surface water | place: USA:Blue River Watershed | collected 2017-08-17 | reverse complement strand
CACAAGATCCAGGACCGCCCGATGGCGGTGAATGGTCAGGTAGTGATCCTGCCGATGATGTACCTGGCTCTGTCCTACGACCACCGCCTGATCGATGGCAAGGAAGCAGTGCAGTTCCTTGTGACAATCAAGGAACTGCTGGAAGACCCGGCGCGTATCCTTCTGGAAATCTAATTCTTACGCAAAGTAGATAGCGAGAAAATTATGAGCAATAAATATGATGTGGTAGTGATTGGGGCGGGGCCTGCTGGGTACGTTGCCGCCATTCGCTGCGCACAACTGGGTTTCAAGACGGCATGCGTGGAGAAATGGCGCGATGACAAGGGCAATGCAGTCTACGGTGGCACCTGTCTGAACGTGGGCTGTATCCCCTCCAAGGCTTTGCTGGACTCCTCACACAAGTATGTGGAAGCGCGCAAGGATTTCGCTACACATGGAATTTCCACTGGCGATGTCACCATGGATGTGTCCGCCATGATCGCGCGGAAAGCAAAGATCGTTGGACAGTTGACCCAGGGTGTGAAATCGCTCTTCAGCGCGAACAAAGTGGAAGGGATTGCGGGTTTTGGCAAGCTTCTGCCAGGCAAGCGAGTTCAGGTCACAAAGCAGGACGGCAGCACTGAGGAAATTTCCGCAGACAACATCATTCTGGCTGCTGGCTCAGTGCCCATCAACATTCCGCCTACACCCATCGACAACGAGACCATTGTCGATTCCACCGGAGCGCTGGAATTCAGCAGTGTACCGAAGCGTCTGGGCGTTATCGGAGCAGGCGTTATCGGCCTCGAGCTCGGCAGTGTCTGGTCGAGACTCGGAGCGGAAGTCACCGTGCTGGAAGCCATGGAGGCTTTCCTGCCTGCAGTGGACACACAGATCGCCAAGGAAGCGCAGAAAATCCTGACCAAGCAGGGACTCGACATCAAGCTGGGCGCAAAAGTTACCGGAAGCAAGATCAACAAGGGCAAGACGAAGACGGTCACGGTGTCCTATACCGATGCCAACGGTCCGCAGGAAGCCACATTTGACAAGCTGATCGTGGCCGTGGGCCGTCGTCCGTTGACTGAAAACCTGCTGGATCCCGCTGCAGGCGTGGAGCTGGACAAGCGCGGATTCGTGGTAGTTGACGACAGCTGTGCAACAGCTGTACCGGGCGTGTATGCGGCAGGCGACATCGTTCGTGGTCCGATGCTTGCGCACAAGGGCATGGAAGAGGGCGTGATGGTCGCCGAGCGCATTGCCGGCAAGAAGACACAGGTCAATTATTCCCTGGTGCCCTTCGTCATCTACACGCATCCCGAAATTGCATGGGTCGGCAAGACAGAGCAGCAGCTGCAGCAAGAGGGGCGTGAATACAACATCGGGACATTCCCTTTCAGCATCAATGGCAGAGCGATGGCGGCCAACGATACGGAAGGCATGGTCAAGATCCTGGCGGATGCCAAGGCTGATCGTGTTCTCGGCTGCCACATCATCGGCCCAAGTGCCGCTGATCTCGTTCAGCAGATGGTGATTGCCATGGAATTCAGTGCCAGCGCAGAGGATGTCGGCCTGACCATGTTCTCGCATCCTGCTTTGTCGGAAGCTATTCACGAAGCTGCTCTGGCCGCCAATGGTCATGCAGTGCACATGGTCAACAAGCGCAAGCGTTGATGCGGGATTTAGGTTTAATTCAACAAGCAAGATGCACGAGGATGCAGAATGAATTTACATGAATATCAGGCCAAACAGCTGTTTGCCGAATACGGGCTGCCGGTCTCCAAAGGCTTTGCAGTGGATAACGCCGAAGACGCTGCAGCGGCTGCGGACAAGCTGGGCGGAAGCAAGTGGGTCGTGAAGGCACAGGTTCACGCTGGTGGTCGCGGCAAGGCAGGGGGCGTCAAGCTCGTTTCCAGCAAGGACGAGATCAAGGCCTTTGCTGAAAAATGGCTCGGCAAGAATCTGGTGACCTATCAGACTGATGCCAATGGCCAGCCTGTCAGCAAGATTCTGGTGGAGACCTGCACAGACATCGCCCAGGAACTCTATCTTGGTGCGGTGGTGGATCGCTCCTCGCGTCGCATCGTGTTCATGGCATCAACGGAAGGCGGTGTCGAAATCGAGAAAGTCGCAGAAGAGTCACCGGAAAAGATTCTGCGTGCAGTAATTGATCCGCTCTGCGGAGCGCAACCTTTCCAGGCGCGTGAACTCGCCTTCCAGCTTGGCCTCAACGATGTCCAGGTCAAGCAGTTCACCCATCTTTTCCTTGGGCTCGCAAAGCTGTTTGCTGACCTTGATCTGGCTTTGCTTGAAATCAACCCTCTGGTGATCACCTCCGAAGGCAATCTGCATTGCCTCGACGGCAAGATCAATATCGACGGCAACGCCATGTTCCGTCAGCCGAAGCTGCGCGCCATGCATGACCCGAGTCAGGACGATGAGCGTGAAGCCCGAGCCGCGAAGTGGGAACTCAACTACGTGGCTCTCGACGGCAATATCGGCTGCATGGTGAATGGCGCTGGCCTCGCCATGGGCACGATGGACATTGTTCAGTTGCACGGAGGCCGTCCTGCCAACTTCCTCGACGTGGGTGGCGGCGCGACCAAGGAGCGTGTGACCGAGGCGTTCAAGATCATCCTTTCCGACACCAATGTTCAGGCTGTACTGATCAATATCTTCGGCGGAATTGTCCGTTGCGACATGATTGCGGAAGGCATCATCGGCGCCGTGGCAGAGGTCGGAGTGACGGTGCCGGTTGTGGTGCGACTGGAAGGGAACAATGCTGAACTGGGCCGCAAGGTGCTTGGTGACAGTGGACTGAATATCATTGCTGCCAGCAGTCTCACGGACGCTGCAGAAAAGGTTGTAGCCGCCGCAGGGGGTGTTAAGTGAGTATTTTGTTGACAAAGGAAACCCGCGTGATCTGTCAGGGTTTCACAGGCTCTCAGGGAACTTTCCACTCTGAGCAGGCAATTCAGTACGGCACCCGCATGGTGGGTGGCGTGACCCCGGGCAAGGGTGGTCAGATCCATCTGGGACTCCCAGTGTTCAACACGGTCAAGGATGCGGTTCGCGATACAGGAGCCGAAGCTTCCGTGATCTATGTCCCGGCACCATTCTGCAAGGACTCCATCCTTGAGGCGGCCTTCGCCGGCATCAAGTTGATCGTGTGCATCACCGAGGGTATCCCGACCCTGGACATGCTGGACGTCAAGGTGAAGTGCGACGAGCTCGGCGTGCGTCTGATCGGACCGAACTGCCCAGGCGTCATCACTCCCGGACAGTCAAAGATCGGCATCATGCCAGGCAATATTCACAAGCCAGGCAAGGTTGGCATTGTGTCCAGGTCAGGCACTCTGACTTATGAGGCTGTCAAGCAAACCACCGATTTTGCCTTTGGCCAGTCTTCTTGTGTCGGTATAGGTGGTGACCCCATTCCAGGGTCCAACTTCATCGACATCCTGGCACTCTTCGAAAAGGACGATCAAACCGAAGCGATTGTGATGATTGGTGAGATCGGCGGAACCGCAGAAGAGGAGGCTGCAGCCTACATCAAGAAGAACGTCTCCAAGCCTGTCGTGTCCTACATCGCTGGCGTGACCGCCCCTGCAGGCAAGCGTATGGGACACGCGGGAGCAATCATTTCTGGCGGCAAGGGAACGGCAGCCGAGAAGTTTGCGGCTTTGCAAGACGCGGGTGTAACGACCGTGAAGAGCCTTGCCGACATCGGAAAAGCCATCAAGCAAGTGACCGGCTGGTAGCTCGAAAAGGGTGCATGAAGGACACTTTATGCACCGCGATTTCCGTTAAATTTTATGCGCCAAAAGGTTCTAAAAAACGGACGGGTTGTGATAGGCTTGCCCAGGAATTCGGTAAGGAAAGTCGAATTTGGTTAGGAAAATGAAAGTGTTACCCACATCGGTTACCTTAAAACTCATTTTATTTTCACTTTGAGTAAAAAGGTAACTTTTGTTGGTAATGAATTGCGAAAGGGAGCGTCTGCCGATTCTGTTTAGGGAAGAACATGCGGGGAGTCCTGGCAGAAGAAGACAGGATTGGTTTCACTCAAACACAAGTTGTCAGGGCGCGTGGCCGGCGTTGCAGTAGAGCCTGCGTACAGACCCTGATTGGTAAATACAATAATAGGATGGCACATGAATAACCGTCGATTTTATTACAAGGTTCTAGCTCCTTTCGCATCGTTGATGGTAGCTGGCGCGACTCAAGCAGCTGAGGTTGATACGAGCATCATCGATCAGGCCTTGAATATCATAGATCAGCAGAACCAGGCAGCGGCTGCGTCCCAGGAAAACGTCACCAGACTTTCGAACTCCGCCAGCACTCTCTTCGAAGAGTTCAAACTGGAGAACGACAATCTGGAAGCCATGCTTGTTCTGAATGCCGGTCTGCGCAAGCAGATTTCCGTGCAGGAAGAGAACATTGCCACCCTGCAGCAGTCCATCACAGACGTCGCGGTCGTGACTCAGGAGATGCCGCTGCTGATGACCAAGATGCTGACCAGCATCGAACAGTTCATCGAACTTGACATGCCCTTCCAGCAGGAAGAGCGACGCGCCCGTCTGCAGTTCGCTCGCGACGCGATCGACAGCCCGGACGTGTCCGTAGCTGAAAAATTCCGTCAGATCCTGGTGCTGTACCAGACTGAAAACAACTACGGCCGTACACACGAAACTTATCCGACAACTCTGAATATCGAAGGCGTTGATCGTGATGTGGACATTCTTCGTGTAGGCCGCATCGCCCTGTTGTATCAAACCAAGGACCGTACCCTGACTGGTGCCTGGGACAAGGCAGCGGGCGCATGGGTGACCCTTGACCCGATCGAATACAGAACAGCAGTTCAGCGAGCTATCAGCGTATCCAGCGGGCTTGTGTCGCCTGCCATCATGGATCTTCCAATCGTTGCACCGGAGTCAGCACAGTGAAAAAAATAATCAAATTTGCAGGCATTTCCGTGACCGGCCTTTTCCTGGCCATTTCGTCACAGTCATACGCTCAGCAGCCAGCGTCCACTTTGGCGGAGCTGCTGACCAATGTTGAGCAGGACCGAGTTACACAGTCCGCAGAGCACCGTGAACGCGAACAGCGCTTCCAGCAACAGGCAAACCAGCAGCAGCAGATTCTTGACGAAACCAAAGCAAGAATCGAGCAGGAGAATGCAACTAACACTGAGTTGACTGCCCAGTTCGACGCGAATCAACTGGTGATTGCAGAGCGAAGAGAAGCATTGCGTACAGCACGTGCAGACCTCAACGAGCTGCTCGGTACAATTCAGGGCGTTGCCGGTGACTTCCGCAGCATCTTCGAAAACTCCCTGATCAGTGCTCAGTACGACGGGCGTGAAGAGTTCCTTGACGACTTCATTGCACGTGTAGCGAGCGACACCGAACAGGTTCGTATCGACGAGATCGAGCGCTTCTGGTTCTTCATGCAGCAGGAATTGGTGGAATCAGGCAAGGTTGTGAAGTATGACGCGATGGTCAGCCTTCCGTCAGGCGAGCAGTCTTCACGCACTGTCACACGCATTGGCGCCTTCAATGCGATCTCCAATGGTGATTACCTCAGCTACTCAGGTGCAATCGGTCACCTCCAGGTGCTGCCGCGTCAACCGGCTCCTGATGTCGTGAGCCGTGCATCCGCCCTCGAGAATGCCACCAGCGGCATGCACCGCGTCGGTATCGACCCGACAGGTGCGCTCGGCGGCAGCATGATGGCCAACCTGATCAACTTCCCGACTGCTGCCGAGCAGGTACGTGATAACTCCGGCATTATCGGCTTCATGATTCTCGGCGTAGGTGCGATTGCGGTGATCATCGCTCTGATCCGCTCCTTCATGCTGACCATCATTGCTGCACGCGTGAAGGCTCAGATCAAGAACGCCGACAAGCCCAACAAGAACAACCCGCTGGGCCGTGTTCTGCTGGTTGCGGAAGCCAACCCGAATGTCGACACTGAAACCCTGGAACTGAAACTCGGCGAAGCCATTCTGCAGGAAACACCTGCGCTGGAGCGCTTCCTGACGTTGATCAAGATCTGTTCCACCATCGCTCCGCTGATGGGTCTGCTGGGTACGGTTACCGGTATGATCCAAGTGTTCCAGCAAATTACCGTATACGGTGCTGGTGACCCGACAATCATGGCGGGCGGTATCTCCATGGCCTTGATGACCACGGTGGAAGGTATCGTTGCGGCGATCCCCGCGATCCTCATGCACGCATGGGTGAAAGGTAAGTCCGACAACATCATCCATATCATGGAAGAACAGGCCACAGGCATCATTGCCCGCAAGGCTGAAGCCTCCCAGAAGTAAAGCGCGAGCTTTAAAGAGGATTTCATTATGTTTTTCGCTCTGATGGATGCCTACGACGCGATCATGGCGTTTATGGATAGAGGAGGCAGTGTCCTCTGGGTCATCGCCATATTGCTGTTGATCAAGTTCTCACTTGTGTTCGAGCGCTTGTGGTACCTGCATTCCGCGCATGCCAAGAAGGTCAAGCAGACCCTGGCTACATGGAATGCAAGGACCGACAAGAGCTCCTGGCGTGCAAGACAGATCCGCATGATGATGCTCTCCGAGATTTCGCTTGATCTTAAGTCAACCATGCCATTGATCGAATCACTGGTCGTCATTTGCCCGTTGCTCGGCCTACTCGGCACAGTTACGGGCATGATCGAAGTGTTCTTCGTGATGGCACTGACTGGTGGCGGCGACGCCAAGTCAATGGCGGGTGGTGTCTCCAAAGCCACCATCCCGACCATGGCAGGCATGGTTGGCGCTCTCTCCGGAATCTTTGCGTCGAATATGCTCAAGCACAAGATGGAGAATGATCTGGAACTTCTCGAAGACCACCTGGCTCTAAGCAATTAAACACAGTAGAAGGCAAAAAAATGAAAAGTGGTTTAATGAAGAAAAGAGATGACGAGGGCCCCGGTGAGATCGACCTTACACCGATGCTCGACGTCGTGTTCATTCTGCTGATTTTCTTCATCGTGACTTCTGTTTTCGTGACAGAGGCCGGTATAGAAGTCAGCAAGCCCGAAGCGTCTACTGCAGAACCTAAATCGAAGGATTTGATCCTTATCGCGGTCTCTCCAGCTGGGGATATCTGGATTGACGGTGAGCAGGTAGACCCGCGTTTCATCCGATCGCGCTTTGAATTGCGTCTGGCGGAAGCACCAAATTCCTCAGTTGTCATTCAGGGAGATCGGGCTGCAACGAACGAGCATGTAATGTCGATTCTGCGTGCGGCACGTGAAGCTCAAATAGCAAACGTTTCAATTTCAACGGAGGCATAACAATGATTGCGATCAGATGGTTTGTTTCGATGATTCTGGCGTTGCTTATCACCCTCGGCTTGTTCTTTGTGATGCAGGCGTTGATTGCCACAGGCGCTCAGCTGGAGCAGAACGTCAACGTTGTAAAGATCGTTGACGCGACAATGCCCGAAATCGAAATGGAGGTTGTGCGCGAGATCGAGAAGCCACAACCCCTTGAGCAACTCGATACACCGCCGCCCGAAGTCCCGGACCGTCAGGTTTCCATGGACTCCGGTCCCAGTCTGGCCATCCAGCGTGCTGCTGTGCAGATTGATACTGATTTGTCGATCGGCGGTGCCAGTATCTCCATCACAGATGGTGAGATGCTTCCGCTGGTGAACGTAACGCCAACCTATCCGACCCGTGCTGCGTCACGCGGAATCGAAGGCTGGTGTCAGGTCAGTTTCACAGTCACAGAGACTGGCGGTGTTCGCGACGTAGTAGTTGTCGACGCAGAGCCGCCGGGAATTTTCGACACGTCCTCCATCCGCGCTGCTGAGAAGTTCAAGTTCCAGCCGAAAGTGGTCGATGGCAAGGGTGTTGAAGTTCCAAACGTGCAGTACGTTTTCCGTTATCAGCTTGAAGGTGAACAGTGATGTCGAAAGTATTTCTGCAGAGGAAGCTTTCACGCGAGATTCTGACTGCCATTTCCATGGCAGGGGTGCTGGCGTCAGCTTCGCTTTACTCCTTCAATGCAATGGCAGCAGAGGAAGAGGATGGGCCGCGTGCTCCTCCTCCCACTCGGTCGTCCGACGTATTGACCGAACGCGTGTTCAACCAGGTCTCGGAAATTCAGGAATTGATGAGCCCGGAAGAAGAGGGCGTAGAGCCCGACTACGAGCGCGCAAAGGTTATCCTCGATGAGCTCAACGAACGTTACGATCGTCTGAATGACTTCGAGAAGTCGACAGTACTGAACTTCTACACCAACTATTATCTGAATACCGATAATATTCCGATGGCCTTGGAGACGTTCGAAAAGATCCTCACCATCGAGAACCTGCGTCCTGAATCACGTTTGCGTGCACTGATGGCGCTGGGACAGCTTTACATGGGAGAAGAGAAGTTCGCTGAGTCGATTGATGCCTTCACTCGCTGGCGTGACCTTTCTGAAGAGGAAAACGAGAACGTCTATCTTGGTCTCGCCAACTCTCATTACAACCTTGCACAGTACAATGAAGCCATTCCATTCCTGATAAATCATATGGAAATGCTTTCAGCAGCGGGAAGAGACATTGCCAAGAATGTCTATGGCCTTCTGAACCTGATGTACATCGAACTGGAAGACTATGTGAACGCCGAGGGCGTTACGAAGCAGATGGTCACCCTGTTTGACGAGCCAAGTGACTGGCGCAATCTTTCCGCGATTTATGGCTATCTCGATGACGATAAAAAGCGAATCGAGACCTTGTCTGTAACTTTCGCGAAAGGTTATATGTCCAGCGAATCCGAGTACCTCAATCTTGCACAGTCTCTTGCTGGTATTGATGCTCCATACAAAGGGGCAAAAGTACTGGAGAAAGGCATTCAGGATGGAGTGGTGGAGGAGACCGAAGAGAACCTCCAGCGTCTGGTACAACTTTATCTGTTGTCCAACGAGTACGAGATGGCGCTCGCTCCTGCGATAAAGGCGGCTGAGATGGGTGAAACTGGAGCTTCTTACGATCAGCTTGGGTACATCTACTACATGATGCATGACTACGAGAACACCGTAGCGGCGATGCGTGAAGCATTGAATCGCGGTGGCCTCGAGAACATGGGTGATGCACAGTTGTTCCTCGCACGAGCCTTGGTGGAACTTGATCAGTTTGACGAAGCTGCAGTAGCAGCACGTCGTGCCCAGGAACTGGGTGAAGCGTCGGCTTCTTCATTCCTGAACTACATCGAGAACAGCAAAGCACGTTTTGAAAACCTGCGTATGCGCAAGGAAGATGCAATCGACTTCTATCAATCCTGAGCCGATGTCATCTTGAATTGCGGGGTGTAAGCCCCAACTGAAAGCCCGGTCCCTCTATGAGTGACCGGGCTTTTTCATTACGGAAGAACATGAGGTTGTACTGAATGTCGATTGATACCAGAAAAGAAACTCGCGGATTTGAAACCGAGGCGAAGCAACTTCTGCACCTGATGATTCATTCGCTTTACAGCAACAAGGAAGTGTTTCTGCGTGAGCTTATTTCGAATGCATCTGACGCTGCCGACAAGTTGCGGTTCGAGGCACTTTCCCGACCGGAGCTTTACGAGTCCGACTCCAATCTGAAGGTGACGATCGAGTTTGACAAGGAGGCAGGTACCCTCACTATCTCTGATAACGGGATAGGCATGAGTCGAGATGAAGTGATTACCAATCTTGGAACAATTGCAAAGTCGGGAACAGCGCAGTTTCTTGCCGGGCTTAGCGGTGACGAGAAAAAGGACGCTCAACTGATCGGCCAATTTGGCGTAGGCTTCTATTCTGCCTTCATAGTTGCCTCCAAAGTCGAAGTTCTGACCCGTCGTGCCGGAGCTCCTGCAAGCGAGGCAGTTCATTGGGTGTCGACGGGCGAGGCCGATTATTCGGTAGCAACCTTCGAGAAGGTTGAACGTGGCACCTCGGTAGTTCTCCACTTGCGACCTGAAGACCTGGACTTTGCAGACGGCTATCGCATACGCCATATCGTCAAGAAGTATGCGGACCACATCTCTATACCCGTCATGATGCGCAAAGCTGCTGGAAAGTCAGACTCCGAAAAGGAGTCAGTTCCAGAGTTCGAATCCGTAAACTCCGCCAAATCATTGTGGACAAGACCTCGGACTGAAATCAAGGATGAGGAATACAAGGAATTCTACAAGTTGATCTCGCACGATTTCGAAGAACCCTTGACCTGGAGTCACAATAAAGTGGAGGGAAAGCTGGAGTACACAGGCCTTCTCTTCATTCCTGGACGAGCGCCGTTTGATCTCTGGAATCGAGATGCAGCCAGAGGCTTGAAGCTTTATGTGCAGCGAGTGTTCATCATGGATGATGCCGAGCAATTCATGCCGCTCTACCTTAGATTCATGCGCGGAGTCGTTGATTCCAATGATATATCCTTGAATGTTTCGCGTGAAATACTGCAAAAGGATCCAATTGTGGATTCCATGCGCAGCGCTTTGACCAAGAAGGCATTGGACATGCTGTCGAAGTTGAAGAAGGATGATGCGGAGAAGTACGCCAGATTCTGGAAGGAATTTGGGCAGGTACTCAAGGAAGGGCCCGGCGAGGACTACGCAAACCGTGACAAGATCGCCGACCTGTTGCTGTTTGCCTCAACGCACTCAGGAGGCTCTTCCCAGGATCAAGGCCTTGCGGACTATGTTTCCCGGATGAAGCCTGATCAGGACAAGATTTACTACCTTGTTGCTGAGACTTCGGCAGCCGCACGCAACAGCCCACACCTGGAAATATTCAAGAAGAAGGGCGTGGAAGTCCTGTTGCTGTCCGATCGCATCGACGAATGGTTGATGAGTCATCTCAACGAATACCAAGGCAAGCCTATGCAGGACGTTGCCAGGGGGGAGCTCGACCTCGGCAAGCTGGAAGATGCTGCGGAAAAGGAACAGCAGCAGGAAACCGAGAAGAAATTTGAATCCTTGACTAAGCGCGTCATGGCTATTTTGGAAAAACAAGTCAAGGAAGTCCGGATGTCACACAGACTGACCGATTCTCCGTCGTGTCTGGTCGTAGACGAGCATGACATGGGCGCACAAATGCGCCGCATCATGGAGGCTGCTGGACAAAGTCTGCCTGACAGCAAGCCTATTTTCGAACTGAACCCTGACCATCCACTGGTTCAAAAACTGGATCTTGAGGCTGACGAAGAACGCTTTGCAGACTTCGTCTCAGTTCTCTATGATCAAGCCTGCCTCGCAGAAGGGCGACAGTTGGAAGATCCGGGCAACTTCACGCGACGTCTCAACAAACTGTTGTTGCAGTTGTGTGACTAGTCGGAATCTGAGTCTTCGTGAAACCACAAGGCCCGCAAACAGCGCGCGGGCCTTGTTCTTTACATGCTTTCCAGTGTTTGAAGCCCGAGCAGTCCCAGACCTGTCTTCAATAGTTCAGCTGTCAACTCAACCAGAGCGAGTCGAGAATCACGAATATCGGCGTCTGCTTTCAATACAGGGCAAGCCTCATAGAAGCGCATGAACGTTCCGGCAAGTTCGT
>JACCDS012384887.1_pt1 | contig 11505 bp, 10 predicted proteins | sample 7446441 | NCBI WGS metagenome assembly JACCDS01 (sample SAMN15323445, study PRJNA562643) | freshwater metagenome | isolation source: river surface water | place: USA:Blue River Watershed | collected 2017-08-17 | reverse complement strand
GCGTGGTTTGCTGGAAAACCTCGGTTGCCAGATTGGTGATTACGGGATTGTGCCCGATACGCTTGATGCCACCCGTCAGGCCCTGCGTCAGGCAGCCCATGAGCATGATTTGATCATTACTTCCGGTGGCGTTTCGGTCGGGGAAGAAGACCATGTCAAACCGGCGGTTGAAGCCGAAGGCAGCTTGCGCCTATGGCAAATTGCCATCAAGCCGGGCAAGCCGCTGGCCTTTGGTCAGGTGCGGCGCAGCGACGACTTGGCGGTCGCGCAGACATCGGCAGGATCGGACATGGCAGCAGAAACTTCGGCGGCACCGGCAGTGGATCTGGCGAGCCACGCCGCCTTTATCGGCTTGCCCGGCAACCCGGTTTCCAGTCTGATCACCTTCATGCTGTTCGTGCGACCATTCATTTTGCGCTTGCAAGGCATGGCCGCAAGTACGCCGCCCGATTGCCAGCTCCGCGCCGACTTTGATTGGCCCAAAGCCGACCGACGCAACGAATTTTTGCGCGCCCGGCGCAATAGCAGCGGTGGACTCGATTTGTTTGCCAATCAGGGTTCGGCAGTATTGACCTCGGCCGTGTGGGCCGATGGCATTATCGACAATCCGCCGGGACAGGCGATTGCCCGTGGTGACCTGGTGCGCTTTATTCCCTTTAACGACTTGTTATTCTGATGGAAATCGAACTGCGTTTTTTTGCCAGCCTGCGCGAAATACTGGGCGTGTCCCAAGAGCGCCTGAGCCTACCACCGGACGTGACCACGGTTGGTCAGTTGCGCCAATTTTTAGAATCGCGTGGCGGTGTCTGGGCTGAGGCCCTGGCCCAAACCCGCGCCTTGCGCACCGCCTTCAACCATGCCCTGTGCGACAGCAACACGACCCTCGTGGCCGGTTGTGAAGTCGCCTTTTTCCCTCCCGTCACTGGCGGTTGAGCCAGTCTTTTTTACACCGGGCACCGCTGCACCGAACCACTTGCTGTTTCACTTGCTCACCTGGAATAGGCGTGTCACGGGGTAATTTGGCCCGTTACGAAAGTCACTTTTTATGCAATAAAATTAAATAAAGAACATTAAAAACTTTAATTGCAGTGATTTTTGAAACAATGCTACAGAAATAATTTTCCATGGGAAATTTTTCTTCTTGACATGTGGCAATTTTCAGATAAATTATGAGGTACAGCAGACGGTTTGCTGTCTGGAATCCTGCTCTGTCATCTTTACCATCAACGAGGAGATTTTTACAAAAAATTAAATTTTGATTGAGATCCAGAGTGGGCGTCTCGTTCCAGCATTGTTCTTAAAAAATAACAACATTATGAGGAAATGCGATGAAAACAATAACTAACACCGGATTGCAACGGATGGTATTGCTATCAAGCCTGATTGCCTTGGTCAACTGCGGTGGGGAAAGCAGCCCAACCTCGCAGCAGCGGCTACCTGTCAGTCGTTCCGTATCCCAAACCCAGCCAGTAGTACCACCTGCCAGTTGTAGCCAGTTGGCCAGTTTCACGGTTGCTGCCCCCTCAATTGGATTGCCAACCGGTGGTGCCGTGATGGCCAGTGCCGAACTCATGCCTGCTCAAGGCAGTGGGGTCAATGCCGTTGGTGAATATTGCAAGGTGATCGGCAATATCAAACCAATCGATTTGGCGGCACCGGATATTCGGTTTCAGATCCATATGCCAACCGTATGGAACCACAAAACCATGATGTTTGGCGGTGGTGGTTTTAATGGCGAACTGGCGATCCCATTTTTGAATTTTGTGCACGCCCGGCCCACCAATCAGTTAACCCCACAGGGCCGTGGTTATGCAGTGTTTCAAAGCGATTCCGGACACACCCAGCAACCACCGTTTATTTTTGGACGTGATGCTTCTTTTGGGACGAATGACGAAGCCCTTAAAAACTATAATTCCGATGCCCTGAAAAAAGTGCGTGATACGGCAATGGCCGTGATACAGGCGTATTACGGCCAGCGGCCGCAAAAGTCCTATTTCCATGGCGGTTCAATCGGTGGCCGGGAAGCCTTGATGGCCCTGCAGAAATGGCCGCAGGACTATGACGGTGTCATTTCGATTTATCCGGTAATCTCAGGTACAGGCTGGTACTTGCAGTTTGGCCGGATCAGCCGGGCGTTGGCGCAACCGGGGGCTTATTTGAATGTTGCTAAACGTCAACTGGTGTTTAACGCCGGGATCGAGGCCTGTGACCGGCTCGATGGTGTGGCTGACGGTGTGATCAGCAATGTCGCTGCCTGCAACCAGTTATTTGATCCAGGCAATGGTGTCGCCGCGCACGCCGGTATTGTCAATCGCCTGCGCTGTCAACGGGGGCAAGATACCGGTGATTCATGCTTGTCCGATCCACAGATTGACGCGCTGAAAACCATGGCCAGTGCGATTGAGTTTGGCAGCCCTCTGTCCAGCGGCGAAACCGGTTCCCCCGGTTTTAATGTCTGGGGTTCTGATTTGGGGATACCAAGCAACCGGCCTGAACTGTTTTTGTCCCCGATTATTGGCTTGGGCGATAATGCACCGTCCAATCCGGTAAGCCCTGATCAGCCGGCCTTGACTGCCTATTGGGATCAATGGATGAAATACTTTGTGACCAGAGATGCCAACTTTAATTCTCTGCTGCAAGATCCGACCCAGTTGGGTATTTGGCAAAACCGGATCAATGAGCTATCGCTGTTACAGGATGCGAACCTGACCGATTTGTCAGCCTTCTACGCCAAGGGCGGCAAGCTTTTGATCATGCATGGCTCGGCCGATGTGCTGGTCAGTAACCGTGCTACCCAGCAATATTTTGATCGCCTCAATGCCACCATGGGCAGTAGTGCCGTGAGAAATTTTGTACGCTACTACGAAGTTCCTGGCTACGGTCATTCGATCAGTCCCAGCTATAACGCAGCCTGGGATTCGGTCACAGCACTGGAAAACTGGGTCGAGCAGGGTAATGCGCCAGTCAATCAGGTGGTCGAAGACATAACCGGTGTACCAGGTCGTACCCGCCCATTGTGTGAGTACCCAGGCTGGCCGCGTTACAACGGCCATGGCGATGTGAATTTGGCCAGCAGTTTCCGTTGTGTGGAAAGGTGAGGGTAGGCAAGTGGTCGGCAGGCCAACCCTTCCCGGTTGGCTTGCCGGTTTTTAAGCGGAAGGGGCAGTGCAGGGGGAGCTGGTGACCCGGATTATTTGTTGCCAGCAAACTTGATTTGATAGGCATAATGGCCGCTGGCCAGCGGTTCAAACAGGATCACGCTGCGAAACGCATCGATTGCCTTAACAAGTGGTTGTGGCTGATTTGGACGCAGTGACTGAACCTGTGGCAGTGTTTGGCTGGCAACCGGGTGCGTCAGCAAAAAGCCCGGTTGCTGGGCCACCCCCGGCGCGCTGACCTGAAACAGCAATTGATCCGGAGCCGCGTTGGTGGCTGTTTGAATCCGGCTTCTGGCGCGCCACCAGTTTGCAATCTCGGCCCCGCTCGCGACCCAGATTTGTTGCCGCTGCTGTTGCAAGCGTTGCAAATATACCGGCACCAGCCGTCTCATGAAACCCGGTTTGGCCAGCAAGTTGCCCGTAGCATAGTTTTGGGTATGGACACTTAATACCCCGAGCGCCCCCATTTCCCGCACAAATCCAAGCTCTTGCAACATTTGGGTGGTGATTTGCTCCGGGTTTTTTTTCATTTTGGCATAGTTCAAATCATCGTTTTGGGTGCGCGGCAAAATCACCAGCGCAGTATTGCCATCCAGATTCTCTTCCGAGCGGGAAAAGAATGGCAAGCGCGCTTCGGCAGAACCCGGGTCGCTGACCTGATAACTGATGCCGTGCTTGCGCAACAACTGTTCGGTCGTCGCATCAAACGATTCGGTCGGCGCCCGAAAGCCAATCGCACGCGGCAGATACTGGGGTTCGAGCACGCTGGCCAATTCCTTTTTCATGGTTTGAATCCGGGTCTCCTGTTCACTGGCACTCTTGCCCTTGAAACCGGTGTGAACATCACCGTGGTAGCCGATCTCATGCTTGGCGGCTAATCGGTTGACCAGTTTTTTCTGGTTCTTGGCGATTGAGGTCACGCAATAAAACGTGCCCTTGGCCTTGATCGCTTCCAGATCAAGGGCAAATTGTTCGGCACTGCCAAACTTGTCTTCGGTATCCATTTCCAGCAGGTGCGCCGCCAGATGGCCTGCGGGCCAGGTCGCGCTCCAGATGCGGCTCTGGTGCCTAAGCCAGGCCAGCGTTGCGTCAAGCACGCCAGTCAAATCGTTTTCCTGGTCGTATTGCCAACTGCTTTCGGAAAAGCCAAACATAACCCGGCGTGAACCATTTTTCTCGCCATAGGCAATCGCCCCGGTTTCACTGGTGCCGGTTGGGCTGCGGCCCCAGTCCAGATAGCGTCCGGCCAGATGGGTTGCGGTCAATCGCAATGGCGATTCAGCGGTGCGTCCCAGATAAATTCGCGTGCCAGCCGCTACCGGCCAACTGAGTGGGCCGTCGCCAAACAAATGCAAAAACCATTCATCCTGATTCGGTTCGACCTGACCTTGGACTTTCACGCCGATCAAATCCTGCAAAAACGGATAGCCCCGCCAGTCACCCCTGCCATCGCGCACCCCGCCGGCCCAGGTTAGCAGCAGATTGCCACCACGATTGGCATAATCGTTGATTGCGCCGCGTTCGGCGTCATCGAGCAAAATTGCCGAGGCCAAAATCAGCACCCCCGGTTTTAATCCGGCCAGCAAATCCTTGCGATTAACTTGTTGAAACTGGCTGCCGTATTGTTTGAGGTAGTCGCGCCAGCGCTGCAAAAAAATCCCATAGTCGGCCCCGTTGTTTTTGAAAAATGCGGCAGTGAGCGGGCTTTGGTACAGATAAACCGGCATCTCGTCTGCCGCGCGTGCCTGTCTTGGCAGCACCGCTGGCAGCAAACACAGCAGGCACAAGCACCACCGCAAGCAGATTTTCCAGACGGGTTTCATGGCGCTTCTCCCTTCCAGCTTGGATCGAGCAGGCCAGCCGGTGCCACTGGTGGCGGTATGGCAGCACGGGTGTCGGGGATGGTATCGTCAAATTCGGTCACTGGCTTGAATTCGGCATAGGGGTCAAGTATCCGCTCCGGTGCCAAGGCATTGGTTTGCGCAGTCTGTGGCGGCAAGAACGACGAGGCAGACGGCCGACTGGCGGCAAGCGGGGCCGGGCTGGCGGGGCGCGCTTTGGGCGGTGGCGCAACGAACGAGATATTGATCCGGTAACCCATTAACACAGCCAGACAGGCCAGCGCCAGCAATAGCGAAGCGATGGCAATTTTGAGCCAGGTGGCAGGTGAGAGTGCGTAGAGAAATTGCATCGGATTGATTGCATCGGATTGATTGCATCGGACTTATTGCATCTGACCGCCGGGTCGGATAGCACTGCCTGATTCAGTATAGCAAGCAAAGTGACCCGGTGGCACAGCCACAGCGGGCCGCCATGCAAATTTGCTGCGCAAACTGTGGCGCAATATAGCCGTTGATAGCCGTTGCTAACCGTTGATAAGCGCTATCCGTTTCGCTGGGAACGGCCAAACTCGGGTAAGATAACCGTCCATGCGAACCGCTGATTTGATCCTGCCTCACCCTTGAATGGAAGATTTTGTCATGAGCCTGCCTGATACCGCCAATGCCATCACCGCTGTCACCTCTGATGCCGACACGACCCGCACTGCCTACCGTACCTGCCCGTTTTGTGAAGCCTGCTGCGGCCTGGAATTGAAAATCGCAGGCACAAAGGTCATCAGCATCCGGGGCAATGCCCACGATGTATTCAGCCATGGCTATATTTGCCCCAAGGGCGCGGCGCTGAAGGATTTGCATGAAGACCCGGACCGCTTGCGCACCCCGATGATCAAGCGCGATGGCCGGTTTGAAGCGGCCACCTGGGATGAAGCGTTTGCCGAAATCGAAGCGCGCTTGTTGCCAATTCGCAAGCAATACGGCAATGATGCGGTGGCCACCGTGATTGGCAACCCCGGTGCCCACAAAAGCGGTTTGCTGCTGTATTTTGCCAAATTGGCGCGCGCATTGGGCACCCGCAACCTGTATTCGGCTTCCACCCTCGATCAAATGCCGAAGCAGTTATCGAGCGGCTATTTGTATGGTGGCTTTTATTCGATTCCCGTGCCCGATATTGAACGCACCGATTTACTGGTCGTGCTGGGGGCGAATCCAATGGTATCGAATGGCAGCCTGTGGACCGTGCCCGATTTTCGCGGCAAGGCCAAGGCGCTGCGTGCACGTGGCGGCAAGCTGGTGGTGATTGATCCGCGCCAAACCGAAACCGCCCAGGTGGCCGATGCGCACCATTTTATCCGGCCCGGCAGCGATGTATTTTTACTGCTCGGCGTTACCCACGCCCTGTTTGCCGAACAGCGCGTCAAACCCGGGCGTTTGCAAGAACATTTGCAAGGCTTGCAACAGGTGGAGCAGGCAGTAACCGAATTCAGCCCGGAACGGGTGGCGGCACGCTGTGGCATGGCAGCCGACACCATTTGGCAACTGGCGCGTGAATTGAGCGAGGCACCGCGCGCGGCGCTGTATGGCCGGATCGGCACCTGCACCCAGGAGTTTGGCACGCTGGCCAGTTGGCTGGTGGATGTGATCAATATCCTGACCGGCAATTTGGATCGGGAAGGCGGCATGCTGTTTCCCAAGGCCGCTGCCTTTGCCGCCAACACGTTTGGCAAGCCCGGCAGTGGCCGTGGCATTATCACCGGACGCCGCAAAAGCCGGGTTTCCGGCGCGCCGGAAGTGCTGGGTGAATTGCCGATGGGTTGTTTGGCCGAAGAAATTCAAACCCCGGGCGAGGGCAAGGTGCGGGCCTTGATTAGCGTGGCCGGGAATCCGGTGCTCTCCAGTCCGAACGGGGCCAGATTGGCGAGCGCGTTTGACGAACTCGATTTCATGCTCAGTTTCGATATCTACATCAATGAAACCACGCGCCATGCCGACGTGATTTTGCCCGGCCCGTCACCGCTGCAAGATGTTCACTTTGATCTGGCTTTCCAACAATTTGCCTACCGCAACTTTACTCGCATCAGCGAACCGATTTTGCCGATGGATGAAGGCCAGCACAATGAAGTGCAATCGATATTGCGCTTGATTGCGCTGTTGCAAGAGCGCGATCTGGCCACGCTCGATGATGAATTGTTTGCCGATGAAGTGAGAAAAAGCGCCGGGCCATATGCCGATGCAATTATCGCCGGTTCAGCCGGTTTGCACGGGATGGAGCGGTATATTGATTTTGGCCTGCGCACCGGCCCATATGGTGACCGTTATGGCATGCAAGCTGATGGCTTGAATCTGGAAAAGGTCAAACAGGCGGTAAACGGGATTGATCTTGGCCCCTTGCAGCCACGCATCCCGGAATTGCTGCGCACGCCATCGGGCAAAATTGAGTTGGCCGAACCGGTGCTATTGGCTGATTTGGCGCGCGCCGCCGCCGCGCTCGATCAACCGGCCCCCGAACTGACCTTGATCGGGCGGCGCCAGGTACGATCTTCAAATAGCTGGATGCACAATTTGCCGATTTTGGCCAAGGGGCCATATCGCTGCACTGCGCTACTGCACCCGCAAGATGCTGCGCGCTACGGTGTGGCGGCGGGCCAGACGGTGGAACTGCATAACCGGCATGGCAGCATTCAGGTGTTGCTGGAATTGGATGACGGCATGATGCCGGGTGTGGTTAGCGTGCCGCACGGCTGGGGCCACGATTTGCCGGGCAGCCAGTTACAGGTAGCTGGGGAGCGTCCGGGCGTGAATGTGAATGTCTTGCTGGATGAAAACCTGCGTGATCCCTTGTCCGGTAATTCGGTGCTGTCCGGGGTGGCGGTGGAAATCAGGCCGGTGCCCTGAGTTGTGCTCGTCCCGGGGTGCTCGATACCGCTTTCCGGCAACCCGGTTGGCGGGGCATTGTAATTGGTAACGTGGTCTTCGGGTTTGTGTGTTGAGCGGCAGCGTATTGCCATTGAGCGATAGCACAACTTGTGAGCCATCATGTAATTGGTTTTGCTTAACAAATGCTTTGGGCACGGTCATTACCAAGGAGTCACCCGCAGGCCTTAAAGTTTTCAAAATGATGTTTTTTTCATAAGATAATTTGTCCTATTTTAGGAGGGCTTGGTGCCTTCGTCATAGGGAAATGTCAAAAATTGGCTAATATTTGCATCCTGGGGTAGGGCCTTGTGCCGCTTTTCAGCAGTATGACGTTCATGTTTTCCTTGCTTGAAGTTTAATTTATTGTGATAAACAAAGCGCCTGTCACATGCCGAAGGTGTTTTTCGCACATGTTACGCAGGTGTCTCATTCCGCGCCAACAAATAAAAAATCGTATTTAATATGTTAGAGTTGCGCAATACTTACACTATAATGCAGATTGCGAACTCGTTTCCGGGCCTGATTTGACCGGTGGGTGGCTTGCAACGGCGGTTTGACGGGTTTCATGGTTTGATTATGCAAGAAAATAAGGTGTGAAACCGGGTGGTGTTAGATGCCTTTGAAAGGCTTGATCCGTGTGCGCTGAAAGGCGCAAGCACGGTTCTTGGGGGGGGGGGCAGGGCACGGGTAACCGTGCTCAGCTACCCGACACCGCAGCAGCAGGCGGTTAAGTTCAACAGGGTTTATCTTCCGCGACTACTGCGCGGCTCGCTTTTGCGTTTGTTGGGCAGAAGATAAACGCTATTCGTTAGGCAAACCGTTGCCGAGCATTTTCAAAGGAGATTTCAATGAAACAGAAACATATAACCGTTCTCGCAGCATCAGCTCTCATCATCATGTCCATACAAGGATGTGCTGTTAATAAGCAACTCACCCCAACAGGCGGTAGTCGTGCTGACGGAACCGTTAAGTTGTCTTATGAATATGGCGCGTTTGAAGTTCCAAAGTTGGACAGGCAACAGGGCATGAGTGCTGCACGACAGCGTTGTGCAGCATGGGGATATACAGGCGCAGAACCATTTGGCGGATCAACGAAAACGTGTTCTAGTGGCTCAAGAAGTGCGTGTGAAAGTTGGCTTGTGACTGTTGAGTATCAGTGCACGGGCACGCCCCCTGCATCGAAATAGTGTCAACAAAAATGGCAGATCAAACTCGAATTGCTGGAAAGTCGGCGCTGGCGAGACGGCAGATTCGAGTTACGAAAAAATTTTGATAATTTGGGGCCTGAAATGGCCAGTACCATACTGAAAAATTACCAGTCCTGCAAAGTTGAGAAGCGCTTTTCCAATTTTCATAGAAACAAAACCTGATGGTCATAATGGAATTTACAAGGCCTGCCAAGCTGAGTTTGATAAGAAAGACAAACCGAAAAAGAGCGCCTAACCCGGCCACACGGCCGCTGCGCGATAAAGCCGCGCAGCGCCGGTGACTTCTACGTTAGGCAAATCCGTGGAAACGTCCGTACGGCATAATTAAAAGAGCAATTCATATGAAGTCATTTTATGTAGTAGTGAAAGATAACGAAAAACGCACATTTTCTATTTCTGGCCCAATGAGTGATGATACAAGAATCACTAACCAAGTATGTGAAGAGCAAGACAAAGGGCGGAACATTAACTGCTTCTCAACGGACGAAGGCAGGACAATGGATGAAGTTCGTCTCGCAGTAGAAAAACAACTTGGCTTAAAATACTCAGACAAATCAATCTTATAACTTAATTACACCGCCTAACGAATAAGGCAAACCCTATAAATAACAGCATACAGGGTTATGGGCTATGGAATTTGCCCGGAACGGAGGATATGACAAATGAACCAAGCTTCGAAAATGTCGGCGATTATGAAGAACTTGGCGCTGTCGATTTTTCGCGATCCAACCCGTGCGCCATCTTCCGAAGCTGCGCTCGCCGCACTCTTGTTGGCGCATGTCGCGTGGAACAGGGCATTGGGCCTCGACTCGAAAGACTACAGCAAGCTGTTAATGGTTTTCTCACGCAAAAACCCCAACTTCTGGTCGGAATTTCGGTTACGGGATGCTGAGGCGCTCATCGACACATTGCGGCAAGCAAAGGCGGAACACTATCCAATGGATCGACGGGTCATCGTGGTCTGTGGCATGCGAGAGGGAAATGTTCACGTCGAGTGGCGCAAGGAGTAACTTTCCTCGTGAAGCAGAACTTGCCAAACAGCGCCTTGACTGGGAGAGGCAACATTATTTATCAAGGTAAAAAATGAATCTGGAATTTGAAGCAAAGTCCGTAAGCTACGAAGAGGCACTTGACGGTGACATTGTTCAAGTTCATTTTGAGGAAAATCCAGATGATGATCCACTCAATCCAACGTCATGTTCACTTTGTCTTTCGATAAATTATGAATTTCCACCAACCAGTATAGCCTGTGAATGGTGTGATGGAAATGATTATGATGGTGGCGCTGAAGCGATTAAATATTCGATTTGTCATGGTGAATTTGTCGTCTGGCTAAATAATGGCATGAGAATAAAAGTAAATTTTTCTACTGATACGCCGCGCATTAAAAAAATTGAGCGATTATTACGTAAAGAGTTGGGTGAGCCAGTCAATGCATAACTGGCCAATCGATCAGCCTGGCCGTGATTCGGCGGTGTTTTTTAAATTTGTGGCCGGCCGCCGCCTTAGCAATTGTGTCACGAAATACTGATATTTGCAGGCGTAATTTCCCATCGACTGTTATACAATCGCCTGTGTGCCGCCGCTTGCCGACGGTTAAGTTCAAGCCGGTTTATCTGGCGCGATTGCTGTGCGGCTTGCGTTTGTGGGGTGGTAGATAAACGCTATTCGTCAGGCTTTATAACTATTAGGGGGCACATTCAATCCACCCAAGTTTAGAATATTGTTGTTTTAAAGTATCAAAAATAAAATAAATCGAAAAATATATTGACATTTTGAATTTAAAAAGGCTCAGCGATGAGATTTTTTGATTCTCACTGCCAATCATGTCTTTCCCCAGGCACGCGTCAAGCTGGCCCTTGACGCCATTCCCAAGCGCAACGACTGGCTACTCGAACGGGCTGAACACCATGGTTTTATACCGCGCTGGCGTGGCTTGCGCCTGGTCGCTGCCGATGCCTCCACAGTGCGTTTTGGCTTGCGCGCTAGCCATGTTAAATGCGCTGCCTTGCCCGACCAAATCCTGTTTGGCTTGTTTCTTCCCGGTGCCGAATTTATGCTAGCGCACTCATTGCGAGACAACTTGGGAGGATTGGTTGCTTGCCCCGGGTGCTCAATACCGTTTTCTGGCAATCTGGTTGGCAGGGCATTGCCAATCACTAACTGGTGCACAGGGGTCACGCCTTCACCCCCATCAGGTGCCAAATTCGTTCCCGGCAGCCTCGCCCGCTTCGCGCAAAATCAAGTGCATAAGATTGGTAACTGCTCAGCCCCCGCCAACATTCCTCCTTGACATTCATGCAACTGTCGCCAATAATTGCTTGTAGAGGTATATTCCTCATACAGAATTATTGTGAAGACACCATATGGCTACTAGACACCAAT
>JACCDS011528087.1_pt1 | contig 11505 bp, 12 predicted proteins | sample 7446441 | NCBI WGS metagenome assembly JACCDS01 (sample SAMN15323445, study PRJNA562643) | freshwater metagenome | isolation source: river surface water | place: USA:Blue River Watershed | collected 2017-08-17 | reverse complement strand
TGATGGCACAAAGCGCACCCACCGTCAAGAAAATGAGCCTGGAACTGGGCGGCAACGCGCCGTTCATCGTCTTCAACGACGCCGACATCGACAGTGCGGTGGAAGGCGCCTTCGCCAGCAAATACCGCAACGCGGGCCAGACCTGCGTGTGCAGCAACCGCCTGTACGTGCAAAGTGGGGTGTACGACGAGTTCGTGACCAAATTTGCCGACAAGGTAGCGACCGCCAAGGTAGGCAACGGCTTTGAAGACGGTGTGAATCAAGGCCCGCTGATCGAAGAAGCGGCACTTCAAAAAGTAGAGCGACATGTGACCGACGCAATTGCGAAGGGTGCCCGTTTGATGGTGGGAGGCAAGCGTTTGCAAGGTCAATTCTTCGAACCCACCGTGGTGGCCGACGCCACCGCCGACATGCTGTGCGCAAAGGAAGAAACCTTTGGCCCGTTTGCCCCCGTGTTCAAGTTCGAGACGGAACAGGAAGCGATTGACGCGGCCAACCACACCGAATTCGGCCTGGCCAGCTACTTCTACAGCCGCGACATCGGTCGCATTTACCGCGTGGCCGAAGCGCTGGAATACGGCATGGTGGGCATCAACGTGGGCATCCTGGCCACCGAGCACGTGCCATTTGGCGGCGTGAAACAGTCCGGTCTGGGCCGCGAGGGCTCTCACCACGGCATGGATGATTACGTTGAAATCAAGTACCTGTGCCTGGGTGACATTCAAAAGTAAACCACATGAGTTCTGCGCCATCGCGTGCAGAACTCAAAGAACGGTGGCCGGGTAATCCCCAAAAATCAATCTGAACCCTCGCGTTTCCATGAGGTCGTCAGATATCGGGTTGCCTTCAATGGCCTTGCCGTATCCATCTCGTATCAGGATATCGGTGCGCTGTGGATGCCATGGCTTCAAGCACCAGCTGTTTCAGTGAAACTACGTACGCTTGGTCACTCAGCCACTGCCTATGATGGTGCAGAGACTGAACACGACAAGCGAGACAATCCTTCATGCCAGACATCACCACCTCACTATTCTGGATAGCCGTTCTCCAGATCATTGCCATCGACATCATGCTCGGTGGCGACAACGCTGTTGTGATTGCCTTGGCCTGCCGAAAGTTGCCTCCTGATCAGCGTAAAAAAGGTATTTTCTGGGGTGTTGTAGGTGCCATTGGGCTGAGGGTCGCCATGATCTTTTTTGCCCTTCAATTGCTTGCACTGCCCTATCTGAAAATCGTTGGAGCTTTGTTGCTCCTGTGGATTGGCGTCAAGCTATTGGTACCCGAAGATGAAGATCATGATGGCATTGATGGCGGCACCACCCTGTTCGCGGCCATCAAGACAATCATCGTGGCCGATGCTGTGATGAGTCTTGACAACGTGATCGCCGTAGCCGGTGCATCCCACGGGTCCATCGTCCTGGTCACATTCGGCATTCTGGTGTCGATTCCCATTGTGGTGTGGGGCAGCAATCTGGTCCTGACGCTCATGGATCGATTCCCAGTTGTCATCACATTCGGTGCTGCTTTGTTGGGCTGGATCGCAGGAGGAATGCTGCTGACCGACCCTGCGGTCCCCGATACCGTGGCAAAGTCTGTGCCGTATGCGAATTACGTTTTTGCAAGCATCGGTGCGATATTGGTTGTCTGCGTGGGTAAATTTATCGCAAGTCGCCAAACGCCTCCCGCTGCTCATGACGTGTCAACGGCGAACGCCAGTCAATGAACAGGAAGCAGGACATGGATACGAACACTCACTGGGTCATTCCGTTTGACGGCTCCGACCACTCCATTCGGGCATTGAATTTGGCAATCCAAGAAGGCAAAGAACGCCAAAACAAGCCCAAACTGTTGGTTCTCAATGTTCAGCTTCCGCTGTCAGCAGATATCACACGTTTCATCGACGGAAAAACCGTTGACGAGTTTCACAGGGAAGCGGGTGAAAAGGTACTGCTGGCCGCAAAGGCCCCTTTGGAAGACTCCGGGTTGACACACGATCAGTACATTCTTGTAGGCCAAGTGGCGCACACCATTTCGGAATTCGCGGCGTCACACAACTGTTCATTGATCGTCATGGGAACACGTGGGCACACCACAGTGGCTGGCTTGATCATGGGGTCTGTCACCACTCGGCTGCTACACGAAACCAATCTGCCTGTATTGCTCACAAAATAATCAGCTGAAATTTATATGTACAAACATCTTTTTGTTCCTGTTGATGGATCTGAACTCTCGCACAGAGCCATGGATGGTGCCATTGATCTGGCCAAACAGCTGGGAGCGAAAATCACCGGCTTTGTAGTTGAACCAGATCTGCCCATCACAGCGGCCACGTCGCGCACAGACAGTCTGATGCACAAGATGAAAGACAATGAAGACAAGAACGAAGCCCATGCTTCTGCCCTGTTAGGCCAGTTTGCGAAACGTGCGGAAACAGCAGGCGTCGAATTCATTGCGCATCATGTGACTTCGTACGTTGTCGATCAAGCCATCATGAATGAAGCTGATAAATCAGGCTGCGACATGATCGTCATGGTCACACACGGCCGCAACGCACTGGGCGAGTTCATTTTTGGTTCGCACACCAAGAACATCATTGCCAAAAGCAAGTTACCGGTGCTGGTTCTTCACTGAATAGCCAGCAACCCGCGGCAAACCGCATCACCTGTCGGCTAGAATCTCGCCCACCTCAGCGGGTGTCGTTCAATGGTAGGACTCTTGCTTCCCAAGCAAATAACGTGGGTTCGATTCCCATCACCCGCTCCACAACATTTGTGTTGTCAAAAATGGCTCTTTCTGAGCCTTTTTTTTTGCCAAACCTTTCTCGACCAATGGATAGCCCAGGCTACATGAGGGTTTCTGACCTCCATGCAACACTGGACAGCCACTACCATGGCCAAACGTCCATCAAATAAACGGAGCCCCTATGTCGTTGCTTGATCAGATGAGCTTGTCACGCAAATTCTTGGTACTGGGTGCGATTGCTTTGTTGATGGCAGCCATTCCCACGGCATTGCACGTGCGCAAATCGGTGGAAGAAATTCAAGATGCCAAACGCGAGGCGCGCGCCATGCCGCCGTTGATCGCATTGCAAAAAGTCATTCAATTCACACAACAGCACCGCGGCCTGTCTGCGGGCCTGTTGGCCGGCAATACTGCGATGAAGGAGCGCCGCCTCCCTATCAAGGACAAAGTAAACACGGCCATACAGGATGTCGATGCTGCGCTGGATCAAGCCAATGCAAGCGCGGCTGTCAAAGACCTGTGGGCTCAACGTAAACAAAGCTGGACGACGTTGGAGCAAGGCGTGGCTTCCGCCCAACTCAGCTCGCCTGACAGCACCAAACAACACACCCAATTGATTGCCACATTCATGGCATTCAATGCGGAGGTGATGAACGAATTCAGGCTGCTGGCCGACCCGGATTTGGCCGTTCATGACCTGATCGTGTCATCTTTTGTCAGTGCACCCTGGCTGACCGAGAAGTTGGGCATCCTGCGCGCCACGGGCACTGGCATCTTGGCGAAAGGCGAATTGTCTGCACAAACAAAAGGGGCGTTGATCAGCCTGAAAGATCGCAACATCGAGCTTCAAGCTGAACTGGCCGTCAACTTGCGTCATGCAGCGGAACGCAAACCTGCGTTCGCTGCCATCTTGGCAGAACCAGCCAAGGTCTTGCTTGCCCAAGTGGATGCCACTTTGGCCATGGCAGATCAGAAGCTGATCAACGCTGCAGACATGACATTTCCATCCACTCAGTACTTTGACGAGTTCACGCGAACCATTGACGCTGTCTACACCTTCAATGCCCTCGCATTGAATACCCTCAAAACGACTCTGGAAGACCGTGTACAAGCCTACACATTCAGCGTCATATGGATCTTGGGCATGCAACTTGTTGGCACTGTGCTGGCCATCTGGTTGGCGCTGGTTTTCATTCACAGCATCACCCGCCCAATGAGTCATGCCTTGAAGTTGGCCACCGCAGTGTCGAATGGCGACTTGACCCAGCGTGTCGAAGGTCATGGATCCAACGAAATCGGTCAGTTGCTGGCAGCACTGTCTTCAATGCAGGCGCATCTGAATGGGCTGGTATCCGAAGTGCGCAGCAAGGCACAAGGAGTTGCCACCGCAAGCGACCAGATTGCGCAAGGCAACAACGACCTGTCTGCACGCACAGAACAGGCTGCTGCCGCGTTGGAGGAAACGGCCGCCAGCATGGATCAGCTGCATGCACACGTACAAACCAACGCTGACCATGCCAAAGACGCCAACACCCTGTCCCATCACGCTCGGGATGTGGCGATTCAGGGCGGCGAAGTCGTGACTGAAGTGGTCAACACCATGCGCGACATCAATACCGCGTCCAGCAAGATTGCGGACATCATCGGCGTCATCGATGGCATTGCCTTCCAAACCAACATCCTGGCCCTGAACGCTGCTGTCGAAGCAGCCCGCGCAGGTGAAGCCGGTCGAGGATTTGCCGTGGTAGCCAGCGAAGTGCGGAGTCTGGCAGGGCGCTCAGCCGAAGCAGCCAAAGAAATCAAGGGCTTGATCTCGGACAGCGTGTCGCGCGTACAAGCGGGCACCACACTGGTTGATCAGGCCGGGCAGACCATGAACGATGTGGTGTCATCCATCAAACGCGTGACCGATCTGATGGCCGATATCAGTGCGGCCAGTGCCGCTCAGAGCCTGAGCGTGTCAGAGGTGGGACAAGCGGTGACGCAAATGGACCAAGCCACACAGCAAAACGCCGCGCTGGTGGAAGAATCTGCTGCTGCTGCTGCCAGCATGAACCAGCAGGCGCAGCAACTTCTGGCCTCGGTGCAAGCCTTCAAGACGGCCTGAACGCGGCAAACGTCTTCCCGCGACAAACTCGGGTCAGTTCACACCCATCATGGCCTTGCCGCATGTTGGCAAGCAAGGCCATGTCAACGCATCACACCGTGGCCAGCAGATCCAGTGCGTGCATGTAAGGTGTGTGCGTCATCAGCGCATCCCAACCCAGTGCAGGTAAAGTGGGCAACAAGGCTTGGCGGCGTTCTTCACTGGTTTCACGAGGTTCCCACTCGCCTCTGACAATGGCCTCGCTCAGGCCATTCAGCAATTCATCCACAGCCTCGCCACCACCATTCAACGACTGGTTGCACAGCAGCACCATGTCACACCCAGCCCGCAAGGCGGCCAATGCAGCCGTGGTGTAGCTGACGGGTTGCCCGTCTATGACGCGTGCGGCCGCCATGCTGAGATCGTCGCTGAACACGGCCCCCTGAAACCCCAACTGCCCGCGCAAGATGTCTTGCAACCAGCGCGCAGAGAAACCGGCTGGACGCTTGTCCACCTGACTGTAAATAACGTGCGCGGGCATGACACTGGTCAGGCTGCTGCTGAGCCATTGGTAAGGCATGGCATCGTCGGTCAGCACGGTGTGCAGGGGGCGCTCGTCCACCGGAATATCCAAGTGTGAATCTCCACGGACATGCCCATGACCCGGAAAATGTTTGCCGCAGTTGGCCATGCCGCTTTGCAGCATGCCGTGCATCAGGCTTTTGGCCAGCACGGTGGTCACGCGAGGGTCACGGGCAAAGGCTCGGTCGCCAATCACGCCGCTGGGGCCGTGGTCCAGGTCGAGCACGGGGGCAAAGCTCAAGTCCACACCGCACGCGCGCAACTCCGCCCCCAGCACGTAGCCGCAAGCGGTGGCCACGTTGGAGGCATGCAAATGCTGGCTGGTCTGATGTGCCAGATTGGCTCCGTCAGGAGCGGGGGCATCCCACAACTGCCCCAAGGCACGCATGGGAGGCAGATGGGTGAACCCATCTGTTTTGAAACGCTGTACGCGACCACCTTCGTGATCGACGGCAATCAACACGTCAGGGCGGATTTTTTTGATTTTTCGGCACAACTTGCTCAGCTGTTCACGGCTGTCAAAGTTGCGGGTAAACAAAATGAGGCCACCAGTCAATGGGTGTTTGAGTCGCCTCTTGTCGGCCTTCGTCAAACTGGTGCTGGCAATGTCAAGCACCACAGGTGCAAGGTAAGAAGTCATGAAAGGCGGCTCCTGTCGGGGGCAAATGCGTTCACAGCTCGGGCGTGAAATCAGGTGGCACACGCTCCACCACCACGAAACTGCTGGCATGGTCACCCTCGTCGGTCAGGCTCAGGTGTGCACGCAAGTGCTGTGCTTCAAACCAATGTTTCAACTCACCGTGCAACTGGACAACGGGCTGGCCACTGGGCAGGTTGACCACTTCGCAGTTGCGCCAGCTCATGGGCATGCGCAGCCCTAAACCAATGGCTTTGCTGAATGCTTCTTTGGCAGAAAAGCGGGTGGCCAGGTAGCTGTGACCCCGTGCCTCGCTGCGGGCTGTGCGAGCCCGCCAAGTGACCAGTTCGCCTGGTGCCAGCACACGCTGTGCAAAGCGGTCGCCATGCCGCGCTGTGGCGTTGGCGATGCGCCTCACGTCACAGACATCGGTTCCTATGCCGTAAATCATTTTAATTTTTATAGCAAACAAATCAATAAATACGGCGAATAGTCGCCAAATATTCCTTAACTGCCGCCCCATAACCCAGTTCCAGTGCATCGGCCAACAGCGCGTGACCGATGGACACCTCGCTCACCCCTGGCACACCCGAAAGGAATTCGCCCAAGTTGTGCAGATTCAGGTCATGCCCGGCATTGACAGCCAGACCCACTTCAAGCGCCGCACGCGCGGCCTCACGGTAGCGAGGTATCTGCTGCGCAGCTTCACCACGGGTATGGGCAGCGGCGTAAGGTTCTGTGTACAGCTCAATGCGGTCCGCACCGATGGCCCGGGCAGCAGCCATCTGCTCGGGCTCGGGATCCATGAACAGGCTCACGCGGGCACCGGCCATGTGTGCCTGGGTAATCAAGGGTGCCAGCCGATCCGCGTCCTGCGGAAAACGCCAGCCATGGTCGCTGGTGAACTGGCCCTCTGCATCCGGTACGAAGGTGACCTGCTGGGGCCGCACGGCCTCGACAAATCCCATGAGGTTATGAAACGGATTGCCTTCAATATTGAATTCACGCCCAGGCCAGTGAGCGAGCAATGCGGCCAGGTCGGTCACATCGTGGGCACGGATGTGGCGCTCATCAGGCCTGGGATGCACGGTGATGCCCTGCGCCCCAGCCTCCAGACACAGGGTGGCGGCCCGCGTGATGCTGGGAATCCCAAGGTGACGGGTGTTGCGCACAGTGGCCACCTTGTTCAGGTTGACCGACAGCGCGCACAGTTGACCTGGTACGGTGGCAGCGCTTTCAAGTGAAACGGACGGGGCAATAGACATGGGTCATGTATCCTGAATAAGGTGCACCCAAAGGCACTCCTTGCGTTTGCATGTGGGTGTTGGCGGTCAGCGCCCGCGCATCAGTGCCTGTACGTCCAGCATCATCTGGCGGGTTTTGAACGAGCGCACGCCGCTATGGTAGTGCAGCAGGTGACGCAAAGCCGGTTGCAGCGCAGACATGCAGGGGCGGCACGCATGCACCAGCGCGGTGTATGGCACATCTTGGCTCAACGCCGTTTGAATGCCCAGCCAGTGCGTGCCCTTCAGTGCACCGCGTTGAGGTGAGGGCGCCCATGCCAGACCGCCCTCGGTTTCCAGGACATACCAAGCATCGTGCTCCAGCGGCACCAGGCTGCTGCCCTCCTCCGACAATGAAGGCAAATAACCTACCTCGCGCAACAGCAACAACTCGAACGCTCGCAACACGGCGGCGTCTGGCACGGTGCGGTGAGCCAGTTGCTGCACGGCCAGGGCATAGCCGTCGTAGAGCACGGGGTGGGGATCATCGCGTGCCAGCAGTTTGAGCAGCATTTCGTTGAAGTACGTCCCCGACAACAGCGACTCGCCCACCGGCATGACATGCCCGCCTCGCCAATGGGCGGCTTTCAGTGTGCGCACCTCAGCGTCACCCCCCCACGCGAGCAACAGTGGCTGCAAAGGCAACAGTACCGGGCGCAATTGCGAGGTGGGTCGCTTGGCCCCTTTGGCCACCAGGGCCACACGGCCATGGTGCCGCGTGAACACATCGAGAATCAGGCTGGATTCACTCCAGTCGTAGCGGTGAAGCACAAATCCAGGTTCGTCCGCATAGCGTTTGACAGCCATGCTACCCCCTACCGCAAATGGTTTCGTCGATCGCGGCAATCACCGTCGCAGGAATGCAACCAGCGCATGCCACACGTCTTCACTCGTACCCGAAGGAACGCACACGGGCATCGTCGTCTGCCCAACCGGATCGCACCTTGACCCACAACTCCAAAAACACCTTGGCATCGAGCAGCTTTTCCAGCTCGACACGTGCCTCCGTCCCAATGCGTTTGAGCTTCTCGCCCCCCTCGCCGATGACCATGCCCTTGTGGCCATCCCGCTCGACCACGATGGTGGCCGCGATGCGTCGCATGCGCCCCTCTTCCTCGAACTTGTCGATGATGACGGTGGAGGTGTACGGCAACTCATCGCCGGTGAGGCGAAACAACTTTTCACGCACGATTTCGCTGGCCAGAAAGCGCTCGCTGCGGTCGGTCAGTTCATCGACACCGTGCATCCACGGCTGCTTGGGCAGGTATTTTTCGCAAATGCCCAGCAAGCGTCCCACATCACGCGTGCTGTTGGCAGACATGGGCACGATTTCGGCAAACGCATGGCGGCCCTGCATGTCGGCCAGCCAAGGGGCCAGTTCGGCGCGCCGGTGAATCAGGTCAAACTTATTGGCCAACAAAATCACAGGGATATTGGAAGGCAGCAAAGCCAGCACCTTGGCATCCTCAGGGTAGAAACGCCCGGCCTCGATCACACACAAAATCAGGTCCACGTCAGTCACGGCACCCAACACAGTTTTGTTGAGCGAACGGTTCAGTGCGTTGCCATGGCGGGGCTGGAAACCCGGTGTGTCGACAAACACAAACTGGTGCGTACCGACCGTTCGCAAACCGGTGATGCGGTGGCGCGTGGTTTGCGCCTTGCGCGACGTGATGCTGACTTTTTGGCCCACCAACGCATTGAGCAGCGTGGACTTGCCCACATTGGGCTTACCCACAATGGCAACCAGGCCGCAGTGTTGTGCCTCGGGCGGCACTTCTTTCACGGGCTCAGTCGAAGCTGCCCCCTCACCCGCCTTGGTGCCAGGCCGTTGCAGGGCTTTGGCCAGCATGGCCTCCAGTTGTTGTGCATTCTGATCAGGAGAGGTCATTTGATGGGGTTCGATTTGAGTTGTTGGAGCATGACCGCTGCCGCCGACTGCTCGGCTGCACGGCGTGATGAACCATGCCCTTGCGCGGTGCGCGTCAATGTGGCCACCTCGCAAGTCACACAGAAGTTCTGCTGGTGTGCAGCGCCCGTGATCTGTGAAACCTGGTAGGCAGGCAGCCCCAGTTTGCGACCCTGCAACCATTCTTGCAATTCGGTCTTGGGGTCTTTGCCCATGGCACTCATTGAGGGCGTGACCTTCACGTCCTTGAACAGTTGTCGCACCACCGCTTCGGCTTTGCCATAGCCAGCATCCAAGTAAATGGCACCGATCAGGGCTTCCAGCACATCGGCCAAAATGGAAGGCCGTTGCCGTCCACCGGTTTTCAACTCGCCATCGCCCAGGCGCATGGCTGCGGATACGCCCAGTTGTCCGGCCAATGCAACCAACGTCTCCTGTTTGACAAGGTTGGCCCGGATGCGTGACAAATCACCCTCGGGTGCTTGCTCCAGTTGTTGGAACAACAATCCCGAAACAGCCAGGTTCAAGACCGAATCACCCAGAAATTCGAGTCGCTCGTAGTGGTCAGACGAAAAGCTGCGATGCGTCAGTGCACGCTCCAGCAACTTGGGATTTGCGAAGGTGTGGCCCAGCTTCTGCTGAAGCGTTTGCCAGTGTGTGCTCAATGTAGAAACCAATCGTTGGCCATGACAAACCTCAACGCGAGGTGCCTTTGTACTTCATCACCAGAAATGCAGGACCACCCAGCTGGAACTCACGTTGGTATTCGAATGACACCACGACTTTGTCCCCAGACTTGGTGATCTCCAAGTCTTTCGCGCTGATGCTGCTGATGTAATCAACGGCGGCTGCCTTCTCGAATATTGAGCGCACCTCCGCTACCGTCGAGCCCGCGGCGGCCTTGTTGACCGCCTTCTGGATGGTCAAATACTCGGTAAATGTTGGGAACACCTGGGCGCCCATGATGCCCACAAACGCAACGATCACCCCAACGATGATCAGGCCCAGAAAAGTGACGCCACGTTGATGCCGCTTCATGTTCTGCACTCCTTGGGAGAAAGTCCCCTGCAACGGACTCATTCGAAGCCGCCAATGCGCTTGAAATTACCGAAATTCATCCACACAAAAAAGGCCTTGCCCACGATGTTAGCCTCGGGCACGAATCCCCAATAGCGGGAATCGAGCGAATTGTCGCGGTTATCGCCCATCATGAAGTAATGACCAGGAGGCACCTTGCAGACAACGCCTTCTACGCTGTAGCGGCAATGGTCCCGGAACGGGAAGTCGCTGGCACCCTGCACGAATGCCGGACGATCGTTGTCGTTCAACGTGTTGTAGGTCTTGCCGTTCTGTTGTTCCTGAAACTGCTTGCCATACCGCATGGTGTCAGCGTCGAAAAAATCAGGCTGAGCGGTTTTGGGCACAGGCTGACCGTTCACGGTCAATTTCTTGTTGAGGTAGGCCACCTCGTCACCAGGCACACCCACAACGCGTTTGATGTAGTCCAAGCTGGGCTGTGGTGGGTAGCGGAACACCATGACATCGCCACGCTGCGGTTCGTTGTTGGCAATGACCTTGGTGTTGACCACGGGCAAGCGCACGCCATAGTGAAACTTGTTCACCAGAATCAGGTCGCCAATCATCAGTGTCGGGATCATGGAGCCCGATGGAATCTTGAACGGCTCGAACAGAAACGACCGCAGCACAAACACCACCACAATCACCGGGAACAGGCCTGCCGTCCAGTCCAACCACCATGGCTGCATCAACAGTCGGGTCTGCGCATCGGCGGACAGGCCACCATCCACCTGATTGATGCCTTGCGCCTTCAGCTCGGCCAGACGTCGGTCTGACTGTGCTTGCGCATCAGCCAGCGCCTTGCGACGGGCCGGCAGGAAATACAGCTTTTCAGCCACCCAGTAAACGCCGGTGACCAGTGTCGCCAGGAACAGCATGAGGGCAAAATTGCCCTCGACCAGGCCAAAGTACCATGCGCCGATGTAGCCCGCAAAGGCTGCCAGCACAAAACCCGTGAGCGTTGCCACACCGTTGTTCATCAATCTTCCACCTGCAAAATGGCCAGGAATGCCTCTTGAGGCACCTCAACCGAACCGATCTGTTTCATGCGTTTCTTGCCCGCTTTCTGCTTTTCCAGCAGCTTGCGCTTACGGGTGATGTCGCCGCCATAGCACTTGGCCAGCACGTTTTTGCGCAGCGCCTTGATGGTTTCGCGCGCAATGATGTTGGCCCCGATGGCCGCCTGGAT
>JACCDS010223960.1_pt1 | contig 11510 bp, 7 predicted proteins | sample 7446441 | NCBI WGS metagenome assembly JACCDS01 (sample SAMN15323445, study PRJNA562643) | freshwater metagenome | isolation source: river surface water | place: USA:Blue River Watershed | collected 2017-08-17 | reverse complement strand
GGCGCCGCACCGCGCCAGGCCCCGGCCAAGGCGGCCAGCGGCTTCGAGGACATGGACGACGACATTCCGTTCTGAGTCCCCGGACGCCCCGGGCCGTAAGCATATGTAACCAGGGCGGCCTGAGCTTACATCTTCATACATCCCGCCCGGCCGGTTTGAGAATTCGCATTTGATCTGGATACTCCCACCCCTATTCTGACCTCCATGGGCGATGCCTTCGCATCGCCACGCATCGCATGGAAGGAAGAGTGATGGATCGCAAACAGTTTCTGCGCTACCTGGCGGCAACGATGGGGGGCGCGGCCCTGGCGCCGGTGCTCACGGCCTGCGGCGGCGGCGATGACGTGGCCGCCGCGGGCACGTCGAGCAGCGCGGCCAGCACGAGCACCAGCAGCAGTACCGAGCTGCTCTCGGCCGAGGAGATCGCCGGCCTGATGTTCATGCGCGAGGAAGAGAAGCTGGCGCACGACGTCTACGTGGCCCTGTACGAGAAATGGGGCCACCAGGTCTTCTACCAGATCTCCCTCAGCGAGACCGAGCACACCACCGCCATCCTGGGCCTGATCGAGTCGCATGAGCTCGACGACCCGGTCGACGACAACCCGCCCGGCGTGTTCGAGAACGACGACTTGCAGGCCCTGTACAACCAGCTGGTGGCCATGGGCCAGCCCAGCCTGATTGACGCCCTCAAGGTCGGCTGCCTGATCGAGGAAAAGGACATCCAGGACATCAACGACAAGAAGGCGCTGGTCATCGACGAGCCCGACATCGTGGCGGTCTACGACAACCTGCTGTGCGGCTCGCGCAACCACCTGCGCGCCTTCAACGACACGCTGGTGAAGATGGGCGTGCAGTACGTGCCCACCGTGATCAGCCAGGAAGAATGGAACGCGATTGCCAACTCCCTGCAGGAGACCTGCGGCGGTTGAGGCGGCGCTGACGGCTGACCCCGGTTGAACTCAGGCCCGGCTTGCCCGGGCCTTTTTCATGCCTGTACCAGCCAGGCGGTCAGGCCGAAGCCGGCGTTGTACCAGGCATGCACCAGCACCGCCGGCCAGACGCTGCCCTGGCGCTCGCGCAGGTGCCCGAACACCAGCGAGGGGATGGCCACCGAGAGGGCCCAGCCCACCGGCTGCACCGGCAGGTGCAGGGCGACGAAGCCGGCCGTGACCAGCCCATTGGCCAGCGTCAGCGGGCCCAGCCGGCGCGGCTGTCCCTGGCGCAGCGTCAGCCGCAGCGCCAGCCCGAGCAGAACGCCGCGAAACACCAGCTCTTCCAGCAGCGGCTGGACCAGCACCAGCGAGGCCCAGCCCCAGGCGCTGGCGGGTGCGCGCAGCGACGCGCCGGCGGCCAGGCCGAGCGCAAGCCAGACCGGCAGCGCTGCGCCCAAGGCCCAGGCCAGGTGGGCGTCCGGTGGCCAGGCCAGCAGCGCGGGGCGCGGCCGCGTCAGGCCGCACTCCTGGGCCAGGGTCGGGGTGGGGGCGGCGGCGCTCATGGCTGCTATCTTCCCACGGCGCGGCTTGCGCGCCGGTGTCGGCCGGGCAAAAAAGAAGGCGCCGCCCCTTGTCGGGCGGCGCCTTGCCGGAGACCTGGCCCCGGTGACTACGGGGCGTAAGGGTCGCGTGTCGGCCTGGGCTTAACGGCCGCGACCACCACCGCCACCACCGCCACCACCGCCCATGCCACCGCCGGCCCCTTTGCCCTTGCCGGCACCCTGGCCGTTCGGGCTGCCCTGGTGCAGGCGCTCGCGCTCACGTTCCCGCTCGCGCTGTTGCAGCTGCTGGCCGTTGCCGGCGCCCTGGCCGGGGCCGGCGTTGCTGCGGCTGCGATCCTGATCGCGCTGCTGGGTCTGGTCGCGCTGTTGGGTCTGGTCCTGCGTGGCGGTCTGCGCCACGGCCTGCGTGGCCATGCCGGCCGTCAGGGCGGCCAGCAGTACGGTGCTGGCGCCGATGCGGGCAATTCGCTCAAGAGTCATCCTCATCTCCTTGGGTTGAAGACCGTCGGGCACGTGGCCCCGGTCGAAATCATTAGACGTCGCCGCTGTGGCCCGGTCATTGCGAATCCGCAAGCACCGGCGCGGCCCTGTCGTCAGCGGCCGCGACCGCCGCCACCACCGCCCGGGCCCATGCCGCCGCCCGGCGCCGTGCCCGGCGTGCCGCGCTGGGGCGGCGCGTCCGGCAGGCTCACGCCGCGCTCCTTCGCACGTTCCTGCATGCGCTGGTGATGCTCCAGCCGGAACGCTTCGCGCTCCTGCTGCGTCTTCATGTTGCGCATCTGGCTGCGGTATTCGTTGCGCTCCTGCTGGGTCATCAGCTGGCTGCCGTAGATGCGCTCCTGGGTGCGGCTCTGGGTTTGCGTCTGCTGCTGGGTGCGCGTCTGCGTCTGCTGCTGTTCCTGGGGGGCTGTCTGTGCCTGGCCCAGGCCCGCCATGCCGGCCAGCAAGGCCGCGGCCGCCATGGCAGTGGTCAACTTCTTGAACGTCATGCTCATCCTCCGTAATCGAAAAGCCCATCGAGATCCGATGCCCTTCTCAATCTAGTGGGAGGCCGGTACGAGGCCTTGATCCAAATCAAGGAATGCCAAATGCCTGCGCTTGCACCCTGAGTCCGGTCCACCCGGCAGGGCGAGGCTGGCAAAAATTTGACATATATCATGTTCGCGGCATGCCCAGGAGACTAGAGTGGGTCAGCAATGTGATTGCCGTTTCGGTCAGATCATAAGGAGACTTAACATGAGCAAGCTCAATCGCCCTTTCAGGTCCTCTCCACTCGCCTTGGCCCTCCTGGCTGCACTGGCCGGGGCTTCGGCGCAGGCCGCCACGATCCTTGTGGATCCGACAGCGGTCGACGAGCCCCTGGCCATCATGGGCACACGCGACGGCAAATGTTCCTTGCGCGAAGCCGTGAACTCGGTCAATGCCGGCGCGGACTTGGGCGACTGCGTGGCCACGGTCACCGAGCCCTACGGCACCAACGACACCATCACCCTGCCGGCCGGCGCCTACCGGCTGACGCTCACGGGCCTGGATGAGTCGGCCAGTGGCACCGGCGAGACGGCCGTGGTCGTCAACGCGCCCAACGCCGACATGGGCGATCTCGACCTGCTCAAGAGCGTGCGCATCATCGGCGCCGGCTCCGGCACCACCACGATCGACTGGGATCCTGCCGCCACCGATGCCAGCGGCGCCGACCGGATCTTTCATATCTACACCACCGACACGCTGACGACCAACGTCAACGTACTGATCCAGGGCGTCACCCTGAGCGGCGGCAAGACTTTTCAGGTGGATCTGGGCGCACACTCAACCGATACCACGCTTCATTACTACCTTCGTCGTGCCGGGGGGGCCTTGGCGCTGGGTGCCGCGGCCAATGTGGTGGCGATCGATTCCGATGTAACGGGCACGGACAACGCTGCCAATGGGGGCGGCCGTGGCGGCTCGACGGGCGAGGAGACCGCGGTGGCCTACACGCTGGCGCTGTCGGACGTCGTGGTCGACAGCAACAGCGCCCAGGGTGATGGCGGCGGCCTGTACATTGCGGCGCAGACCACGGCAACGAACGTCGTGATCAAGGACAACATCTCGACCACCAACGGCGGCGGCCTCTACAACGAGGCCAACACCACCCTCACGACCTCGACCCTCAGCGGCAACAACGCCGAAGGCGGTGGCGGTCTGTTCGCCACCGGCTCCAACACGGTCAACATCAGCCGCAGCACGCTCAGCGGCAACCAGGCCATCGGTGGTGGCGCGATGAGCAGCCGCGCCGGCGTGACGGTGCACATGGTCAACACGACGGTCAGCGGCAACACCGGCTTGGACGTCGGGGCCGGCGTCTACACCAACGGCATCGTCAATCTCAACTTCGTGACCATCGCGAAGAACATCGCCAGCGCCGACAGCCCCAATGCCGGCTCCGGCATCAACATCTTCCCGGCCGGCGCGGCGACGATCACGCTGAAGAACGTTCTGCTGCAGGGCAACCTCACGGGCTCCGACCCGCTGAATCGCACCTCGGCCAACTGCGGCCGCACCGGCAGCGGTGGCACCGTGACATCGCAGGGGCACAACCTGAGCAGCGATGCGAGCTGCAACACCTCGCCCATCCTGTGGCTGACCGATACCACGGACCAGAACAATGTCGATCCGAAGATCGACCTGCTGGCCTTGAACGCGCCGGGGCAGACGCAGACCCACGCGCTGCTGGCGGGCAGCCCGGCGCTGGGCGCGGGCCTGGCCACGGCCGGCGTCACGGTCGACCAGCGCGGCATCACCCGTGACGCCACGCCCGACATCGGCGCCTACGAGGTGCCGACGCCGCCGAGTTCGGGTGGCGGTGGTGGCGGCTGCACGGCCAATCCGGCCGCGGAGTTTGAGCCGGGCCTGCTGGGCCTGCTCGCCGCTGCCCTTGGCAGCTTGTGGCTGCGTCGTCGCCGCCCGCTGGCGACCAGGCGCTGAAGGGTAGGGACAAGGCGCCCCGTCGCCGGGAGATGGCGGGGTCGGACAAGTTTTTCTCGACCAGAGAGAGCAAGCATGAAACACATATTGAAGCAGTGGAGTTCAGGATGGGCCTGGCGCCCCGGTCTGGCGGCGGCTGTCGCCGCGGTGGCGCTGGCGGGCTGCGGCTCGTCGGGCGGCGATGGCGGCACCCTGCAGATGGAAGCCAGCATCGACACCCAGGCAGCCCAGATCGGCGGCGCCACCACGGCCGTGGCCTATTACAACGATGGCACCAACGACTGGACGCTCTACAGCATGGCCAACCGCCTTGCCATCACGAAGATCGGCACGAGCAAGGACGCTGTCGTCGAATTGCCGGATCCCGTTCCCGGCTACATCCAGCACATCACGGTGCTCAAGGCCTATGGCGGCAAGGACTACGCCCTGCTGTCCATGGGCGGCAAGGGCATCGGCGTGGTGGACATCAGCAACCCGGCGGCGCCCGCGTACCTGCGCACCATGACGGTGGAGTATCAGCCGCAGGCCTATACCTACTCGGACGGCGGCGGCACGGTGTTCACCGAGCCCGCAGCCACGGCGCCGCTCGGCGGCGGCGTGGTGCATGACGTGCTGGTGGACGACGCCGGCACGCCGGCTGACACTGCGGACGACCAGCTGTTCATCGCCAACGGTTCCTACGGCATCCAGAAGACGGCGCTGGCCAATCTGATGGACGCCACGGGCAACGGCGCGCTGCCGGTGGCCGGCATGAGCGTCCAGCGCTGGACCCTGCGCTACGCCGGCGAGAGCGCCTGGGGCGGCCCGCTGAGCCTGAAGCTGCACGGCGGCAAGCTCTACGCCGCGCTCGGTTTCCTGGGCATCGGCATCTACAACCCGGCGGACCTGACGCGCACTGGCGGCTACAACCTGTACGCTGACTGCGCCAGCCGCGCCGGCCTGCCCGCGGGCAAGCAGGAAGACTGGTTCGGCTTCCCGCAGCGCAAGATCAGCTGTCCCGACCCGGCCCTCGACCCGGCGATCAATGTGGTGGCCAACGGCTATGGCACGGACGCCACGGACGAGGCCTTCGGCATGCCGACCTACGCGCAGGCCGCCAACGAACTCGGCAACAAGAACGACCTGACCTGGTATCCCTGGGCCGAATTCGACCGCTACGGCAAGTACTACTACTACGCCCGCACGCTGGACCTGGTGGACCTGCCCGGCAAGACCCTGGCCTACATCGCCTACTCGCTCGGCGGTCTGGTGGCGCTCGACGTGACTGCGGCTCCGAGCTACGCCGGTTACGTGCCGGCCGCGCCGGCCCACGGCCCGGACGAGCCGCCCATCAACGTCGACAAGAAGGGCATCCTGTCGCACTTCGGCTCCGGCATGCTCAAGGAAGCCGGCGTGATGGATGTGCGCGTGGTGCCCGACACCGACGCCGGTGCCGGCAAGTTGCGCGCCTTCTACACCGACCACTTCGCCGGTCTGGTGGTGGCCAGCGGCGCGGAAGACCCGGGCGGCCAGTGGCGTCAGGGCAGCTACAACAACGATACCGATACCCGCGTGTTCTGGCCCGACTACGAATTCGTCGTGTCCTACGACATGACCCCGGTGCCGGTGGGTGACGAATCGATGCCGGCCTTCCTGGTGGGCAATGCCAATGGCAACTACACCGCCCCGGTGCAGCTGGTGACCGGCGAGATCAACGGCCACGGCGGCGCGCTGTTCCTGCTGCCCACGCGCGACGTCGCGGCGGCCGGCCAGGTCGACCTGGTCGAATCCTCCGGCGCTGGCGGTGTGAGCTTCGTGGACATTACCGACCTGACCAGCAGCGTGAGCGCGGTGAGCCAGCGCTTTGCCGTGCCGGTCAACCTGGTGAGCACCAACGAGATCGGCGCCGCCATCGACGGCTCGGCGACCCAGGCCATCGCCATCGGCCACGCCGAAGGCGCCACGGTGGCCGGCAACTTCCTCTACCTGGCCGACGGCCCGCACGGCGTGAGCGTCTGGCGCATCGCCAATGGCACCACCGCCATCGACACGCTGCGCCTGGTGGCCAACACGCTGGCCGACGAGTACCCGACCCCGGGCATCAACGTCACGCCGACGCCGCACGCCTTCAAGGTGGGCTTCACCGGCAACCCGAACCAGGCCTACGTGATGAGCCAGAGCCTGGGCATGCGCCGCATCGACGTCTCGGCCGTGAACAACGGCACGGCGAAAGAGGGTGCGCCCGCGCTGCTCAACGCCTACCAGAACGTGTTCGAGCACAACACCGAAGCCGGCAACGTCGGCCTGGTGACCATCACCGGGCAGGACCATGCCTATGGCGTGACCTTCAGCGGCAAGTACGCCGTGGTCGCCGACGGTGACAACGGCCTGACCGTGTACGACACCACGGCCACGCCGGGCTCGGCCGCGAGCGTGGTGGCCAATATCGGCGACTCGCTGGGTACCAGCGGCAAGCCGCCGGTGGGCCGGGCGGCGACGGTCAAGCTGTGGACCCACCCCACCACCGGCAAGACCTATGCCGTGGTGGCCGCGGGCGCCTACGGCATCTCGGTGGTCGACCTGACCGCCTTCCTGGCCAGCGGCAATGGTGCCGACCTGACCATCGCCAGCCTGGTCAAGACCTTCGAGCCGCTGAAGGCCGACGACGACAACGCCTTCGGCTCCGCCGACGGCAAGAGCGTGGACGTGCACATCATCGGCGACCTGGCCTACTTCAGCTACGACAGCTTCGGCCTGGTGGCCTACCGCCTGGCCGACCTGATCCGCCCCGCGACCGAAGAGCGGCCGCTGGTGGTGCCGGTGGGCCAGGATCCGCTGGTCTGCGCCACCCTCACCGACGTGACCAAGCTCAGCGCCAAGCAGGGCGGCGTGGGTGAGTGCCGTCCCACCGCCGTGGGCTACTACAAGCTGCAGAAGGACACCGCCAACCCGGCCTATGCCACGCTGGACGGCGGCGCCCTGTACATGACGCCGCAGTACTTCCCGGCCCACGTGCCCTACCTCGATGCCGACGGCAACCTCAAGTCCAGCGACCAGCCGCGCCTGCTGTTCTTCGTCGCCTACGGCGACGCCGGCGTCATCAAGCTCGACTGGAGCAACGTGGCCGCCCCGACGCTGCTGGGCCTGAAGGAAGTCGTGGGTGGTGCCGTGGGCACCGCGCTCAACAACGGTCGCGTCTACGTGCCCGCGGGCGCCGGCGGTCTGACGGTGCTGAAGCGCTGAGTGCGGCGCCAATTGCCACGACCAAGGCCGGGCCAACGCCCGGCCTTTTTCTTGTGTCGCCAAGCGGCACCTCAGCGTGGCCATGCGACCCCATCGCACGCGTGCGCTCCAGAAGTTGACATTTATCAAGGTGCGCCATGCCGCCGGGGCATTACATTGGCTTACCGAATCTTTACGTCCCTTTTCCCTCATTCCGAGAGGAGTTTTTATGAGCTTCAAGAAACCCAAGGCGGCAGTCGTGGCGGGCATCGTGGCAAGCGGGATCGCCGTGGCGGTCACGGCTTACGCGGTGGTCGGCGAGCTGCTGCCCAAGAACCTGGCGCAGAGCATCGGCCTGTCGCTTGGCGTTAACGCGGCGCCGACAGTGGCCGAGCACGTCTTCGTCAAGTACCACCGCTACTACCGCCCGGCGCAGACGGCGGACGGCGCGCTGACCACGGTGAACTACAACAACGCCGACGGTAGCCTGAACAAGACGCGCGACTTCGCCAAGCCGCTGATCAGCGTCTTCATGTATGGCCCGGCCTATACGCCGGATCCGCAGGTAGGCACCACCCAGAACACGGCCGGCTTCGTCGGCCATGGCCGCCGCGACATCTACAGCACCTTCAGCCTGGACGACGGCAACACCTGGAAGCACTACAACCTGTCGGATTCGGCGCTGGAGAGCTCCATCCAGGTGAAGGCGCTGCCGGACCCGGCTGACCAGAACACCAGCATCACCGACTACCCGGGTGACGCCATCAACGTCGTGCACGCGGTCTCCGGCCGCAACGTGGTGGCCGCCTGGCCGAGCCGCTACTGCAAGAAGGGGACGCCGGCCTACACCCTCGACACCACCACCACCGATCCCGATGACGGCAGCACCAAGCCGACCCGCGACGCGCTGGCCACTTACCTGGGCGTCGATGTCACGAAAGACCTCTACCTGACGGACCTGTTCGGCGTGGCCGGCAGCCAGGGCTCGGTCGACTATGCGGCGCTGACCAAGGACCCCTATCCCACCATCGGCGAAGTGCCGTACAGCTGCCTGTGGACGGCACGCGGCGTGGTGGTGGACGGTGACGATCCGCGCACCGCGGGCGTGACCGAGTCGACCCACATCGTCTGGTTCAAGCCGGAGCGCCTGACCTCGGGCGTGCGCGATGTCAACCGGGTCGAGATCGACATGCTGGCCGGCGCCGGTGCCGTCGTGACCTGGCAGGAAGATCCGGAAGGCCTGCGCCCCGGTGGCGGCGACGGCTCGGGTGAAGGCTGGAGCGGTGCCACCGCCGGCAGCAAGACCGACGTCTGGTACTCCTTCCTGCCCTGGCAGCATTTCGACACCGTGATCGGCACCGATGGCGCGCCCGTCTCGCTGGCCAGCTACTGGACCGCGACCGACGTCACGACCAGCCAGACCAAGCCCAAGGTCTACGTGCCGTTTGCCGTGCCCATGCGCCTGACCAACAACGACCGCTGCCAGGCCGACGGCATCACCGGCAAGCCCTACTGCTACGCCGCCACGGCGGCCGCCTACGGCGTGAAGGACCAGTGCGCCACCAAGGTGAGCATCCCGCAAGGCAGCGGCAGTGCGACCCAGGAAGTCTGCGTCAGCGCCAGCGGCCTGCCCAACGTGGCCAACACGGCGGCGACGCGGCCGCGCCTGAACCTGCGGCCCAAGCTCGACGCCAGCGGCGCCACCATCGGGGCCTGGGTCGTCGTGATTGCTGAAGAGGACAAGGGCCTGGGCAATTTCGGCTACCGGATCAGCGACCCGACCGTGAGCTGCGATGCCGACAACACCGCCGACACCGACTGCGCCGTGGCCGATGACGGCAAGAACATCTGGTACTTCTCGTTCGACATGGGCAAGCCGCAGACCTCGGCCGACACCGCGGCCACCGGCCTGGTGGCCAACCTGGTCGGCCAGGGCAATATGGTCAACCAGCCGGAAGTCGACTGGCGCACCGGCACGACCTATCCGCCGATGAACACCGCCGACCTGTGGAACTTCACCACCGGCAATTTCCAGATCTACCGCACCGAGATCGCCCGCCGCGGCGCCCTCATGACCCAGCCCACCAGCAATGTGGGGGGCAGCAAGCTGATGGCCATGTTGCTGTACAAGCAGGGCCTGATCAACTCGGGCGGCCCGGCCGACATCATGGCGCGCCGCATCGTGAACGCCGGCACCTCGGCCAACCCGTACGACTTCAGCAACCTGGTGTGCAAGAACCGCCTGTTCGCTGACGGCAGCAACCCCTACTACCCCAAGGGCATCTGCAACGACCCGGCCATCAACCTCTCCGGCGTGACGCCGCAGACCTGCGCCACCATGGGCGGCGGCACGGAAGACACCAGTGACGGCCAGTGCCCGACCATCGACTCGTCCGGCATCGCCAGCAGCGATCCGGCCGACCAGAAGGTCTACGACAAGCTGACCACCTGGATCCAGTGCCCGGGTTCGCCCGAGTGCGGCAGCAACGACCTCAGCACCGCGCTGGGCAGCAACCTGGACGACCAGTCCTGGTACAACCCGCTGGACGTCTCCAAGGGCCACCGCGGCTACCTCTGGGGTGATCAGGTGGTGATGATGTACGCCTGGTCGCCGAACTGGAAGCTCAACAAGAAGGGCTCCGACCGCTACGAGCTGTACGTGCGCCGCTCCTTCGACGGCGGCAGGAACTGGACCACCACCCCGGCCAGCTGGGGCGGCGTGGGCACCACCACCTGCGAACGCATGCGCGATGGCGCCACCGCCGGCGAGGCGACCGAGGTCTGCACCAGCTACGCGGCTGGCGCTGCCGAGCAGGCGCGCAACGTGTCGCAGCTGCAGTCGGCCGACGGCACGGGTACCTACAAGTACACGGTGCTCGACCCGCGCTACACGCCCGAGCCGGTCACCATGCCGAGCATCAGCGGCACCGGTACCGATCCGGAGTCGGACACCCACAACCCCTCGCGGTTCTTCGTGGTGTTCGAGACCGGTGACAACACCACCACGGTGGACGGCGAGCCCGAGCCCATGGATCTGAACTACGGCCGTGCCGTGAACTTCGGCGACCACTACCAGATCACCAGCGAGGAATCGACGCTGCGCAGCTCCAATACCTGGATCAACGAGTTCGCCCGCCTGACCACCGGCAGCAATCCGGCGGCGGAGGAGGCCAGCCTGGCGATGACCCCGGCCGGCGACACGCTGTACTCGGTCTGGGCCCAGGAGCAGGGTGGCGTGCACGAGCCGCGCTTCAACCGGGTCTGGTACACCGACGCCAACTTCCCGGTCAGCGTGCCGACCTCGACGTCGACGACGGAGCCGGTGATCGGCAGCCCGGCCACCAGCAGCTCGTCGAGCAGTGGTTGCAGCATGGGCCGCGGTGATGCACCGTTCGACCCGACGCTGCCGCTGCTGGCCGCAGCCGGCCTGATCGGCCTGGGCCTGCGCCGCGCCCGCCGCAGCTGATCGACCCGGAGCCGGGGTCAGCCCCCGCCCATCCGGCAAGAGCCGCCTGTCCGCAGGCGGCTCTCTTTTTTTTTGGTCCTTCGCTCACATCCGTGAAGAACCTTTTCTTGCGTCGTCAGGCGGGCTGGCCTGTCCAGCCGCCGTGGCCGGCGCAGGGCGATCGGCCGGGGGCTGGAGGGCCCGCCGGGATGGCTGCTGCCATTGGCCCGCGCGCGGCCCCGCGCCCCGGCGAAGCGGACGTCGGCCTGCTGCACGCAGCCCAAGGGGCCTGGCAAGCTGCGTGAGCTGTGGGCGTGACCGCCATGGCGCTGCAGCCGCGGCCCTTGCCGGGCCCCGGGCGGCCGAGACCCCTGGCGCCGGCGCCCTTGCTCCCCCGTCCCCCTG
>JACCDS011946047.1_pt1 | contig 11520 bp, 7 predicted proteins | sample 7446441 | NCBI WGS metagenome assembly JACCDS01 (sample SAMN15323445, study PRJNA562643) | freshwater metagenome | isolation source: river surface water | place: USA:Blue River Watershed | collected 2017-08-17 | reverse complement strand
TTTGGCCGCTTTCTGAGCCACGCGTCGAAACGGTAATATTTCCCCAAACACTGGTCTGCCCTTGCCCAGCAGTCAATGATGGCGTGCGGGTGATCGTGGGTTTGTAGCGAAATCCGGCGGTGCGTGGCGGCGCTGTACCGATATTAAATTTTTTGCCGCGTCCGGTGGTCGGTCGCCCTCGAAACAAAAACGCTAGCACTGCGGTGATGCCGAGAATTGCAATCGCTTTGGCGAGATGTTCTGCGGCGAGATCCAGTTCTTGCTCGCTGCTTGCCTTGTATGCGTGCGCGGCAAACTGGTAAAGGTGCTCCAGCCCGGAAAATATGGCAAGGCCAATCGCGCCAATGCCGACTACGGCCAGGATGATGTCAATGGCTTCGCCCACGCCAAACGCATGTGATAACGCCCATGCGCTTAAAACGGCTGCGATGGTTTTGAGCGACTCGGGCGTAATAATGGCGGCCAATGCCGCTCTCGCCTCGGGGCCAAGCTTGGGGAGGGCGCGCTTAAAAACTCCTTCAAGGTTGTGCTCAAATGACCATGATTTTACTAAACTCATAACAAACTTTCTTTGTGGAAGGGCTGGGGTGTAGGTAACGGGCGGCGAAAAAGTTGCGTTTTTTCATGTAATTGGCATGAAGTCCTTCTGGACAACCAATTAGGCACTAATCTTACGCCGGGACAACAATAGGGTGCAGATCACGGTTGTTTGTTTTCAATTCCAAGAAGCCGTGGACTGCCTCAAATAGTTTTCTTTAGCAATAACAGGGGATAGACCACAAATATTTCTCACTCCAAATTTATTCGAATTAATTGTGGTCTGGTCTGTACCCTATTGCTACTTGATCAAAATTTGATCACGATACGCAATGGGTTTTGGGTGATCCTTCACACAACGTGAATATCACGCAAAATCAAGCAACTAGTCATCGTGGCAGCCCCAGACCATCACTGATCGTGATCAAAAATGGAAAGAAACCCATCAGGTTGGATGACCATATTCACCCAGAGCCTTCCCTTTCGCGTTTGATTGCAGCCAGATGCTTCTTCCATGCTTCCGCTTTTGCCGCCATGATTACGCCGTTTTGGTTTGTATGGCGTTAGGATGACCGATGCGGAGTTAATTGGCTAGTCTGGGGTTGATGACGCTTTTACGCTTGACAGCTACCATTTTTGACGCGGGGCAGGATGTTGATACCCTTTGTCAATGAGCGCAATACCTAAATCGTACATCTCATCAATCTTCTTCTTAATTGTAAAAAGAGAGCCATTTTCTGCGCGAGCTTTATCCTTGATATCTCCTCGGAATGAAAGCCAATTGAAGCTTCCCATCGCTGCAAAAAGATCGTCGCAAATCAAAAATTTACTATGTACGTTTCCGACATAGTGCAGCTTGAAATTATCGAAACGCTTTGATAGTTTATCCAGTTCTACTTGAGCTTGCGGGGTAATTGGAATTTTGCCTTTGTCGTTCTGCTTTTTAGGGTTTTCCTCCTCAAGCCCATAAATCAATTTAACATCAACCTTTTTTGTTAATAATACTTCTAAGTTCCTAATGAATTGCGCATCTACGACCTGATGACGAATCCATGGTGAAACGATAAGAAGCCTTTTCTCACTTCGAGTAAGCGCTCTTTTAAGCAATGCGGGAAAGTGATGTGTCCATAAAAACATTTGTGTAAGAGCTAGCATCTCGTCAACGCTATTCTGGGGGGGGGAATTTAAAGCGGTTGTTTTTTTCTGATCATCGGGCGATGCCGTGATGCTTGTATCACGGCGATCAGGCGCAATTACCCATTTAGATAAGTCATCCATTCCCGCAATTTTCGTCGGTTTTTTATCCAATTCAAATACATGCGCGAAAAACCTGGCACCACCCAATTTTTCAAAGAACTGTTCATGCAATAGCGACGATCCTTCATCCATGTATAGACCAACACATTTTTCTTCATTCGTTGCGTTAGCATATAACATCAAAATCGAAGGGGCAAATTTAAGCTCGCGCCGCTCAATTCTTTTGATTGCCAGTAACTCTACGATCTCTTCTTCATTACTTGCCCCCCTACGAATTATTGCGTCCAAATCTTTAAGTTGGATATCCTCGATTTCGGGCCGCTTTGCATTCCCAAGAGGAATTTCTACCATTGCGAGGTCCTTTAACTCTTGCGGCTTAAAGAGCGTCGATCCATGCACGAGAAGAATTTTTTTTAAAAATGGGTCAAAAGAAACTTTTACTATCCGCTCCATCGGCTCCACCCGCACTAAGTCATTTAGTATTTTCTTTCCTTTTATCGATAATGATATGATGGCTGGGTCGCTACTCGTCTGCCGTAAATAATTAATACACTCCTGCGAATTCAGCCCCGCAAGGATACCCGTCAAAATGCGCTCTTGCAGGCCAAGAAATTCGCTAATTTCACGTAAAGAGTGTAAGCCAGCGTCAATCGCACGCAAACAACCTTCTTCTATTGCGCCAAGTGGCTTTCGGCTAAGAACTAGTAACGACAACGACAACATATAAATCGGCAAACCAGCCTCCTTGAATGCCAAAAGCTTATAGCCGGGTCGCGCATTGGCGGCCTGCTCAAGCACGTCTTCTAAATTCATGCTTCTACCTCTTTTATTTGGCAAGTTTCAGGATTTAACTGGATATACTTAAGTACATCCCTTAAAGGGTTTTTCTTCTCATCCGCCTCTTCACAAAATGCATGATCGCCGAAGATGGCGAGCAATTCCTTCCCGCGAGATAATGCCACATTAATTCGCTCCATCTCACGAAGAAACCCGATACCTTTTGGGTCGGATCTCGTCACTGAGAAAATTAAGGCATCTGCTTCACGCCCCTGAAATGCATCAATCACATTCACAAAAATTTCTGGGAAACTCTCCCATTTTGCTTTCTCGCGGTCAATTGCGGACTGAAGCCGCTCTTTTTGCAATGCATATCCACTTAATACTGCAATAGTCATTTTTCGAGGTTTTTTACTATTTTTGAGCGAAAAATCCAACTTGCCAAGATACTTCATAATCTGATTGACTTCTAATTCGTTGTAATATGACTTGTCAATATTCCGCGCCGCACGCTGCTTACAAGCCGATGTACTAAACCAAGTAACTGGTCTGGGCATTACCGATGACAGCCCATCAATTGCTGGCCTTGGGATGCTATTAAGCTCGTCGTCATAGAAGCAATAAGACACCAAATCACCAATAGCTGGCGTCATTCGGTGTTGTGTGTTTAGTGTTTTGCATATTGCATTAGGTAAGTTTTCTCGCAGGATATTGAATAAAGTTTGTTTTTGGTCATCGGCTGAAAGATAGAAGCGCTCTAAGAGAGGTTTTTTACGTAATTCCGGGTCTTGGAATGGCGACAGTTGGCGATGATCGCCAACGAGAATAGTTCGATGCGCCCGCGACATTGGCACGAGTGCTTCCGTGGGCGTTGCAATAGATGCCTCATCGACGATACATAAGTCATATTTGATTTCATGACGCCCAGGTATACTCATCACGCCAAGACATGTCCCCGCAACCACCTGTGAAGACAATATTAAGGCTGCATGAAATTCCAAACTACGCCCAAATCGCGCTACCCAAGCTGCATGAGCAATAAATAATTTACGCAACTTAACCGCCTCTGGTTCTTTAGACGCATACGAATCCGCCCACTCGTTCAATTCTGCGGTTGAGCATGTTTCAAAATGAGCAAGCGTCTCTTTGTCCTGTTCAAACTGCCGTACTGCACTAAAGGATTCCTTAAGGTCTCGCTCCAAATTACGTTGCTCATTGGTAAAGGCAGCAAGCCTTTCTATGACATCTTGCCGATTTGGTTCAGGCATGTTCGTTACGGCGAGTTGATTTTGGCAATCAGTCAACCCTTCCGTTACCTCTTCAAATCGTTGCCGATATCCTGCATGGCGCTCAAGTGCAAGGGAAATTTGGATGTATTTAGCATCGACAGAAGTCTTTGCAGCCACCTCATCAATAAATTTTCGACCGATTTCCAATGCGGCTTTTCGCATTACTTCCAACTTATTTTCAACGAGCAAAGGCACTGCGGATTCTGAAATTCGTTCATTATCTTCTCGGCCTATCCGAACACAATCGATCTGCCCCTGGCTTAGTTTACTAATTTTCTCTAATGAATTGTCCAAAGCTACATGCGTTTGCGATGTCAGTAAAATTCGCGCAAGTGGATTACGTTGTAACGTCTGTAATACAACCTCTGTAATAAAAGTGGTCTTCCCTGTGCCCGGTGGACCTTGCACCACCATTAAAGGCGGTTCACTAAGGGCGGCCTCTACTGCCCGCTTCTTGTCATCGTCCATTTCCTTTTGTATGAATTCAATCGAGCACTTTGGTGGCACCGGAACTGATTTTGGGTCTAAAAGATATTGACTGAGTGACGTACAGACCGATCTGCCATATCTGACCGCATCTACGGCGGTACGTTGTTTTTCAAGCGCCGCATCAGATTGCGTAGTATCAATGCTGATATCACCAGTAGATAATAACTCGTCCTTTTGGCTTCTGCTCCGCGCAGACTGTTGAACGAGGAGCCAGCCTTTTTCTGAAGCAAAAGCTTTGCCTGTGAAAAATTTTCCATTTTCAACCGCTATTTTCACATCTTGTTGCAATAATTCAGATAAAAGCTCAGGTGCGTGAAGCTTGAACCGCGCATTGCTCTCGCTCAAATCGACTTGTATGTAGCCAACGGTCTTTCTTTTTGATCGTTCAATATCAATTTTTGCATTGAGCAAATTGAGCCATGTTGTATATAACGCTTGCTCCCTTTTTTTTTGGGAGGCCAATTTTTGATCTGCGTCAAATTCATCCAATTGATCCTGAAGCCCCTCAATGTGTAACCTGGACGCGTTTAGCGAAGCACCTTGATACGCGAATAAACAAGGTGACGGCATTGCCAAATTTAGGGTGCGTTCCATATCAGATACACGCATGTCCCTTGCTGAAACAAGAAGCAACTTCTCATTTTCATCAATTGCTTTGGCGATATAAGTATAGCGATTGCCTGTAAGAGCAATTGTCTTTCCTATTTGGTCGCCCATACCGTGACCACCATCCTTACTATCTAACTTATGTTGACAAAACGCATGAGCCAAATCTTCGCAAATGAAGGACTGAATTTCTGTATCGGTCGTAAAAGAAAAGTCGGCCTTGAGGATTCCTTTGACACGATCCGTGTTTTTTATAAGTATGACTCCAAGCGGAACTTTAGGTAATGCAACACTTATAGAGCCTAATTCGGCGAGTAAAAGTGCCGCAGTGTTAGGTCTGGCACTTGGATCTGATAAGTTCAGGCAGCGACTAAGCAGCGCTTTGATTGCGGTTTCTAAATCTAATGCATCAAGTGAGGCTAACAATGATTGATGATCTTTTGGCTGTCCCTCGTGAAGCAGGCTGACGGCCAAAGCAGCGAAACCAAATACATCCCGACTATATGTGTATGAACCATCGTCAATTTCGGGCGGTGCAAAAGGCATCGATGCAAACTGCGAAAGCGTAACGCCAGGCTCCAGAAAATCCCTTATCTTCGCAATCCCAAAATCGCATATTTTTATCGTACCATCGTCGGTAACGAGTATATTTGTTGGCTTAATGTCACGATGCGCTGTCGAACGCGTACTGGCGAAAGCCAACGCCTCAAGAATTGACTTGCCAACTCTCACATAGAAATCTTGCCAATCACGAAATGGTTGACGTTTTGCTAAAGCAGCTAGGTCGCTATCGATCCATTCCATGGCAATAAAATGTTCGTCCGTTTTTTCATCGCGGCCAGAGTCGAGTATTGAAATAATGTTTGGGTGCTGTAGCGCAGACAATGCTTGTGTCTCACGCCGAAACGATTCTTCAATAACATCGTCCTTAAAACCGGCACGAAAAATTTTGATCGCCACTAATGCATCAGTATTGATATCCCGCGCTTTATAGACATCGGCTGTCCCACCTGTGCGAGGGCTGCCTCGAAGGACATATCGCCCTCCGGCAAAATGGCGAACTCGTGAATCTTGATTGTCCATGATTGGATTTAAAGCAAGTGTGCTTCTTGATTCGATCATATGTCCACCAGAAAATAAGTATCAACAAAAACTTGATAACAGGGATAACATAATAAAAGGGATAACAGGGATAACAGGAGACAGACCACGGTTGTTTCCTAACATTCCAAAAAATCTGCTGAAATGTATAAATGATAGAACTGACCCCGTCCTCCCAAATATTTCTCACTCCAAATTTATTCGAATTAACCGTGGTCTGTCCCCTACTATTGCTCAGCCAATTTCCAATACTGAGCCATTACCAAATTGATTCGCCATCCATTCGTAATCGCCGGTGGACTCAAACATATGCGATTCGTTTCCCCACATCCTTGGGTACTGCTCTTTGGACAGTCCGGGTACTTGTCTTGTTTCCATAATCAATCCTAATGCAATTTAAAGTAAAGTGCAGCTTAATAGAGCGATGTTAAATAAAAAGACAATAGGGGATAGACCACGGTTGTTTGTTTTTAACTCCAAGAAACCGTGGACTGCCTTAAATAACTATTTTTAGCAATAACAGGGGGTAGACCACAAATATTTCTCACTCCAAATTTATTCGAATTAACCGTAATCTGTCCCCTATTGTTTAATTTCTCATTGCTGTGCCTAACGGCTGAATTAACCGGCTGGCGCGGTTTTAACGCGCCAGTCCGGGTTGATTGATGGGTTATGCCACATCGTCGCTGCCTCGTATGCCAAGACAATTCGAAACATTTGCTGATATGCGAATGTTGTCTTCCATGGGAAGTGATAGCCACTTCCATATTTCGTTCAACCCAGAATAGCCAACAGAAAGAAATTCAGCGACTTTGTCTGTGTCGTAGGCAATTTGCTTGGTAACGGTCTTCGTTGATCTGCCGGCAACCCATGAAACATTGGTCTGGCACAACGCAAATGTTCTCAGGGTTGAGGTTGGTTGCTTCGTACGTGCGAAAAAGAACAATTCCGACAGAACTGGTGTAAGAATGGATATGTATTTTCGAACTTCGGGAATCTCGAATAGTTCTCGTGAATCGCTTTCGTAACCAAAAAAGCTGAATTCAACTTTCCCTTGGTTCGCCAAAGCAAGTTCCTTTGTTACGCGAAGACGATTAAAAAATTCACGTGGCCTAGTCGTGTCCATAGCCTCGACTTCAGGTCTGGCGATAATGAAGTGAATGTAGTCAGAGTCGGCAATCAATTTGTTTACAAGCCAATATGATTCAAGAGCCTCTCGATGATCCTCAATGGGTGGAAGCAACGCCTCAATCTTTGCCTTAGATTGGTCAAGGAAGTTCTCAAGCGGTACTGTGATCTTCCAGTTGTCACCGGCTTTCTGCGTTTCTTGTGGAATGAAGCGAACCCAATAGCACTCTTTTGTTTCAGGGTGGCAAAGAACGATCAAGACCGGAATTGGATAGTTCGCCAAGTAGTTGAAGTGTTTTTCTTCTCCTCGATATACATAGCCCCACCGGTTCTTTTCTTGAAAAAAACTTTTTCCATACTTGATTTGTACCGCGAGGAGTTGGCCAGTGACGTGCCCATCTTCCGTAACCACCTCGACCTGACCATCGATGCCGAAATCATGCTCTTGATGGTTTCGCTTAAAAATCCAACCAAAGTCATCGAAGATGATCCTCGATACTGCTTGAATGCCGCGCTCGCCTTGTTGTGCTGCTTGGGAAAAACGGGGAAGGGCAGTTTCCATGGGGCATAACGAATAGCGTTTATCTGCCGCCTCACAAACGCAAAAGCGAGCCGCGCAGCAGTCGCGGAAGATAAACCGGGTTGAACTTAACCGCCTGCTGCGGCGGCAACTAAGGGGATTGTATAACAGTAGATGGAAAATTGCGCCTGAAAATATCAGTATTTCGTAACGCAATTGTTAAGGCTGCGGCGCAAGGCGCGATTTGTGGTATTTGTTCAACAGGTCGCTTGGGGCGAATCGGCCACTCAGCCCGGCATAAGGCCAAATTTGCCCCTGGCCCAACCAAGTGCCATATGAACAACCGGAATTTCTTGATGAAGCCAGCTTGCTTTTTCATGGTGGCGACCCGGTTTGGTGTGGATTGGTTTGTGTTGCGTGGCTGCGGTTTGGCGCAATCGCCGCCGTGCCATGGTAATGCCCGGTATTGCAGCAGATGCCGCAAGAAATATCAAGCAGCGCTATCCGCTGCATGAAGGCGGCACCTCAACGACCGCTGGCTCTGTTGCTGGCCCACGCGCCATCAGCGGCCAATGCGCCCCTGCGATTCGTGCACGAAGGTGGCGCATTAGCGTTTTCGGGCACGTGCGAGGCAAAAGGCAAGGCCCCCTAGCCCCCCGCATGCCCCCCCACCTTTGTTGACGGAATAGGATGCCGCCTCGAATTTACGGATTTCGAACATGGTTTCACTCAGGCTCATCTTGAATGCTAGAACTGCCCCCTATGCCGCTTAATTATGCTGAACGGGATTTCGCTTCCTTGAAACGCTCAATCAGCGCTTGGATAAAAATCAAGTCATTCCCGGCATCTTCCATCGGTTCAGCTTCCATCTCCAAAAGCTCCTTTTCATACTTGCGCAATGCAATTAACGCATAGGTTAATTCTTTATTGCTCATCTCAACGGTTTTCACACTCATAGACTTCTCCAAAAATTAAGCCAATGGCCCGTATAAATCCAATTGGCGCGGGCTAAACGGCACCGATCCAACCAGCAATAGAAAAGCACTGACTGTCATGGTTCTTGTAACGGTTAGCGTGCAATGTCCGGGAGGTTGCCCATCGTACAGCAAAGAAAGCCCGCTGGGAATGGGGTGCCCTTGGTCGATCCCCAGCCCCTGCCGCGCCAGATGTATCAGCGTTTCCGGCGAATTGGCACTCGCACGCGCAGGTGGCGAGCCTTGCCAGCTTTGCGTACCGCGCGTCAAGCTCCACAGTGCTGGCTCGCCACTGCGCGTGAGGATGCGCAAGCTGTCATGTTCCATCAGCGGCCAATGCGCCCCTGCGATTAAGTGCACGAAGGTGGCGCACTAGCGTTTGCGGGCACGTGCGAGGCAAAAGGCAAGGCCCCCCTGGCTCCCCCCACGTGTCAACACCCACCTTCGTTGACGGAATATGCTGCCGCCTCGAATTTGCGGATTTCGAACATCGTTTCACTCAGGTTCATCTCGCCAGCTGCCAAGAGCTTGCCAACAAGATGCTCGGTCAACGGCTTGAACTTGTCCAGCACAGCCTTGGTTTCACCATATAGGCGCTCACTCTGTGCTTCCATGATGCTGCGCGTTTCTTCGTCAACTTCGCGGCCACCGCCTTGGCTGTCGCGCACGAGCGCACCGAAGTTGAGACGAGTCTTGCGGTACATGCCCAGCCCACCTACGGCGTGGTGCAGCAGTTCCGTTACACGGGTGATGTCGTTGTACGCCCCATTGGTTGTGCCTTGCTCGCCAAAGAACAGTTCCTCGTTGGCCATACCGCCCAGCAACACGCGAACATCGTGTTCGATGTCGCCCTTCGTCTTGAGTAGGTTGGCCCCCTGTTTGTGAAAGACGAAGCCCAATGCGTTGGTGCGCGCATTGGCCTTGAGCGAAAGTCAGGACGAAGCAGCGTAACCAATTTCACCGGGGTTTCGGCATTTGCCCGAAAACTTGTTGCTACTACCCTGACCATCGTTGCCATACTTGATTTATACTTGGCGAACGTCCACTCTCACAAAGAAAGCGCATCATGGCCCCCGATCACTGGCAATTATTGCAAGACGTGCAAGCCAAACTGACCCAGCCCACTGATTTTCCGGTCGGCATGCTACCAGCATTGGCTGACCGCCTGGATGAAGCCATGGGTGCCGCCAGCCGTGCCCCGCTTGCCACATTAGGTGGTCAATTAAGTGAGTTATTCGAACAATTGCTGCTTGTTTCCCCTCCTGCCGCAGTAGCGGTTATTGAACAAACACTACCGCCAAAAGCGGCAGAAAATGCAGCCTACCTGTTGGGGCAGGTAAGCTTTGCACAATTGCTAGCGGCTCAGGCCGCTGGCCGTCGTACCGATGACGATTTCGTGCCATTGTTGCAAGACAGTCGCTATTCTCGCTATATCGCGGCCTTGTACAGACAGGAATACACTTGTCAGGAATTGGCCAACATGGAACATGAAAATCAGGAAACCGTAAATGGCAAACTAAGGCTGCTGTGCGAGCGGGGTGCAATCGATTTTCGATGCGAGGATTCACGAACTCCATACTTTCTCACCCCCGCTGCCCGCATGGTTCAGGCCGACCTACAATCGCGGCAACAGCAGCTGGCAAAAGCAAATTGGAAAGAACTGCCTGTGGTCACCCAACCGGAATGGATTGAAAACTTCACCCAACAAACACCAGAATACATGAGCCATTTGCCACGATTCAACCCGCAAGCAGCATAACATGACCAACCCTGACCTTCCATCGACCGCACTGGCAAGCCAGATCATCACTTTTTATTCATTCAAGGGTGGCGTCGGGCGTACCATGGCCTTGGCCAATCTGGCTTTTTTGGCGGCCATGAACGGCAAACGGGTTTTGGTAATGGATTGGGATTTGGAAGCACCGGGTTTGCTATATTACTTTCGTGGCTTGCTCGACGCTGCCAGCATTGAACAGCAAGAGCAAGTGCCCGGCATACTCGATTTGCTATATGGTTGGCGTGCCGACATCAGGCATGCAGCCTCCAGTACCAGTCTGACCGACTTACAACAACGAGTCAAACAAGGCGAGCCATTTCAAGCCTGTGTTCGGCCATTAAACGCCAGTACTGCTCACTGGTTCCCGGCAACTGCAAAACTGGACTTCATTGGCCCTGGCAGCAAAAACGGGCTTGGCAGCGACCAACTTGCCTATGAAGACGCATTGGCCCAATTTTCCTGGACCGAGTTTTTCGACGATCTGGGCGGTGGCTTTATGCTGGAACAATTACGCCAATGGGCCAAGCGAAACTACGACCTGATTCTGCTCGATAGCCGTACCGGCTTGGCCGATACGGCCGGTATTTGCACCATGCAATTGCCGGACAGGGTGGCATTATGCTTTGCCTTAAATCAACAAAACATTGATGGCATCGCCAAGGTCGCCCGTGCCATCACGCACCAGCGCGGCACTGCCGTGCAATTGCATTGCATGCCAATGCGGGTGGCACGCCGCCCCAGCCGCGCCGATGAAAGCGCGCAAACACGGGCGCTTGCAGCACTGGTGCAAACAACGGGTTTAAACAGGGAAACTGTCAAAACAGACATGGCCGAGCTGGCCATTCCGCATGAAGAACACCTGCCGTATAACGAGACACTGGCACCATTTTTGAGCAAAACACCGGCACTTGATCCGATGACACTGGCCTATGTGCGGGCGGGAAGGCGGTTGCTTGATCCGACACTTGCCATGCCTGCATTCGATCCAGAATTTCTGACGTATGCCGAACATACCTTTGCACCTGTTATGCGGGCTATTGAACTTATTTCCAACGTACATGACAC
>JACCDS011399737.1_pt1 | contig 11523 bp, 5 predicted proteins | sample 7446441 | NCBI WGS metagenome assembly JACCDS01 (sample SAMN15323445, study PRJNA562643) | freshwater metagenome | isolation source: river surface water | place: USA:Blue River Watershed | collected 2017-08-17 | reverse complement strand
GTAGAGCAGCTGGCCGCCGGCGGAGGCGCGAGCGGCGGGCGTCTCGGCACCCGTTTCCGCGTCTCTATCGCGGATCGCGATCAGTCGCCAGGTGCCGACAAAACGCGCGCTCGGGTCGGCGCCGAGCGGAGGAGTGAAGGAAGGCGGGCGGCGGTAGAGCGTGGCGCGCTCGTAGGCGTGGCCGTAGGCAATGAGGCGGGCGTCGCTCCACGGGCGGCCCACGAGTTGCAGACCCAGCGGCAGGCCCTCGGCGGTAAAACCGTTGGGCACGCTGAGGCCGGGCCATTGGAGCATGGAGGCGACAAAGGTGAGGCTGGAGCCCAGGCGGGTGGGCGCGCCGATGGCCGTGCCGCCGACGGGCGTGGCGGTGATCTGAGTATTGCGATCACCATTACGCGCAGGAGGCTGGGCCCAGGTGGGAAAAACCAACGCGTCGACGCGGGCCTTATCCATCGCGGCGGTGAAGCTGTCGCGGAAGCGTTGTTCGTCGGCGCGGCCCTTGAGCGTGGCGGGGTCTTCCGAGGCGGGAAGCGCGGTGGCGGCGGCCTCGGTCGCGGCCTGGTGAAGTGGATGCAGCAGGCGCGAAGCGGCCAGCTCCTCGGCGGTGGGGTAAGGGACTCCCGGGTGGGAGGCGGCCCATTTGGCGTAGTCGGCTTTGAAGGAAGCGGGCGTCTGCGGCGGGCGCGGGATCGTGTCGAGATCGGGTACGAGGAAAGGATCGATCAACTCGGCCCCGGCTGCGCGCAGCTCGGCCAGGGTGCGCTCGAAATTGGCGATGACTTCAGGGGCGGCGCGTTCGGGGGTGAAAACCTGGCGGAGCACGCCGAGGCGCGCGCCCTTGAGCGCGGCGGGGTCGAGAGAGGCGGCGTAACCGGAGGGAAAAGGCGAAGGCGCGGATACACGGTGAGGCGGCTTGGTGGTGGCGACATCGGCCGGATCGGGCCAGGCAATGACATCGAGCAAGAGGGCGAGGTCGGCGACGGTGCGGGCCATGGGGCCGGCGGTGTCGCGGTGCGCATCGAGTGGCACGACGCCGGTGCGCGAGACCAGACCGACGGTGGGGCGCAGGCCGGCGAGGGCGTTGTGCGCGGCGGGCATGCGCACGGAGCCGCCGGTATCGGTGCCGATGCCGACAACTGCAAAGCTGGCGGCGAGCGCCGCGCCGGTGCCGCCGGAGGAACCGCCGGTGGCGTAGAGCGGGTGGTAGGGATTGCGCGCGAAGCCGGGGAGAACGGAGTTGATGTTGTCGCCGCCGCCACGCGCGAATTCGGAGAGAGAAGCCTTGGCGATAATGAGTCCGCCAGCGGCTTTGATGCGGGCTACGACGGGCGCATCGCTTGGCGGCAGGTAGTTTTTCCAGCCCTGAAAACCGTTGGTCATCGGCATGCCGGTGGCGTCGAGATTGTCTTTCACCACAACGGGAATGCCCCAGAGCGCGCCGGGTGGGAGCTGGCCGAGGGGGAGTTTTGCGCGGGCGGCGTCGAGGGCGTCGGCCTCGGCGAGCGCGGCGGGATTGAGATTGATGATGGAGTTGAGCACGGGCCCGCGCTGGTCGTAGGCGTCGATGCGCGCGAGATGGGCGGCAACGACCTGGCGCACGGTGGCCCGTCCTTCGCGGTACGCAGCGTGGAGGTCGGCGATGGTTGCTTCTTCGACGGGAAATGGAGTCGCCGCCAACACCGCGCCGAAGATCAGGCCGAGGGAGCAGAACACCCGCACGAGGCGGCGCAGATTTGTTGGAAGGAAAAGGCTCACGGGGTGAGAGGATCAGTTGGGAGCGGAGGCGTGTTTTTCGGGAGCACGAGTGCGTGGGTCGCCTGCTCGTAGTCGTAGGCGAGAGCGAGCAGACGGCCCTCGGTGAAGGCGCGGCCCAGAAGAGAGAAGGTCACGGGCAGGCCGTCCTTTGACATGCCGGCGGGCACGACGAGGTCGGGAAAGCCAGTGAGGTTGGCGATGTTGAGCGGGTTGCTGGCCCCGGCGCCGCCACCGCGTTCCGCCGGTGCGTCGATCAAGGCGACAGGTGTCGGGGAAGTGGGATACAGCAAGGCGTGGAGCTGGTGGTTGGCGAAGACGCCCTCAATGGCGTTGAGCACGTAGGCGAGACCTTCGGTCTTGGCGGCGACATAGACGGGATCGTGGAGCGTGAGCGACGTCGCGGCCTGATACTTCAGGCCAAAGGCTTTTCCGGGGCTGCGGTAGCCAGTGGCGGGGTCGTTGGCCAGGCGGGCGAGGTCGTGGATGTTTTTGGGAAACTGCGGCGAAGTCGTCGCGAGGTAGTCGCCGATCTGGGCAACAAATTCCGCGGATCGCACGGTGTTGTAGAGCGGGCCGCGCGCGGCCTGCACGGGCGGAGGGATGCGCACGTCTTCGATGATGATGGCACCGAGCGCGCGCAACTTGGCGATAGCTTCGTTGACCACGGCGTCGACGCCTGCGTCGCGGCCAAAAAAATCGCGGGCGATCCCGATGCGCGCGCCTTTAAGGGAGCCACGCTGGAGATATGAGGCGTAGTCGGCGGGGACTCGTCCGGCGGATTTGAGCGTGGAATCGTCGTCGGGGTCGATGCCCGCGAGGACGTTGAGCGCATAGGCGAGATCGGTGACGCTGCGCGCGAGCGGCCCGACCGTGTCGAAGGTCAGGGCAAGCGGCACCACGCCATCGCGGGAGACGAGCCCGTGGGTGGTTTTCAGGCCGAAGACGCCGCTGGCTGCGGCGGGCCCGCGCACGGAGGCGGCGGTGTCGGTGCCGAGGCCGAATTGCGCGAAGGCGGCGGAGATGGCGGCGCCGGTGCCGCCCGAGGAACCGGCGGGGCCGCGGTCGAGCGCGTGCGGGTTGCGCGTCTGTCCGCCGAGCGAGGAAAAGCCGTTGGGAACGTGTCCGGAAGCGAGGATACCGGGATCGGTCGCGCCGGAGACGGAGCCGCCCCCGCCGGCCCACTCGGAGAGATTGACCTTGGCGAGGATGATGGCGCCGGCGGCGCGGAGTTTTTTGGTTACAAACGCGTCGTCGGGCGGGATCGATCCGGCGAGCAGCTGGGAGCCGGCGGTCGTGGGCAGATCGAAAGTGTCGACGTTGTCCTTGAGGACGATCGGGATGCCGTGAAGCGGCCCGCGCGTGCGACCGGCCTTGCGCTCGGCGTCGAGGGTGCGGGCTTCATCGAGCGCGCGCGGGTTGAGTGTGATGACGGTGTTAATCGTCGGCCCCTTTTTGTCGTAGGCCTCGATGCGTGCGAGGTAGGCCTGGGTGAGTTTTTCGGAAGTCAGGGAGCCGCTGTGAATCGCGTTCTGGAGCTCAGGGATGGTGGCGGTGGCGAGGTTGAGCGATGAAGCGTGAAGCTGAGCTGGACTGAGTGTAGTTAATAATAACGCACTCAGCGCCAAAGGCAGGCGGAGGCTGGGGCGTGAGCTAAGATATGGGATGAGTGAAGACAGGCGCATGGTGAGAAAAGTTTTAGAAAGTCGCGGTGGGTTTGGCGGGAAAACGGAAGAGCCAGCGCGTGCGCAAGGCGGGCGCGCCAGACAGCGCGGGCGGCTGGAAACGCCAGGCGCGAACGGCCTCGACGGAGGCGCGGGCGAAACACGCGGCGCTGAAAAGCCAGCGACACCATATTTGAAACCGAGTAATGGATACACGAACCATGCGGGGCTTTTTAGATCGGAGGCATTTTCCAGCCGCCGGAGCGCGCCTCGAGGGCGGCGGCGACGGCGAGGCAGATGTCCTCGCGCCACGGTGCGCAGACGACCTGCACGCCGATGGGGAGCTTGCCATCGGCGGAGGAGCCGCAACGCACGACGACGACCGGCCAGCCGGTGCTGTTGAAGACGCCGGTGTAAGGCCAGCCGTTGATCGGGCCGGAGGAACCGCCGGCTGCGGTGCCGGGCAAGGCGTCGATCGGCTGGGCGGGTTTCGCGGCGACGGGGCAAAGGAAAACGTCGTAGCCCTGCATCCAGCCGAGGAGCTTGCTCTTGGCGGCGTCGTGTTTTTCCCAGGCCTCGATCGTCTCGGCGGTGGAGATGGGCTTCATGTCCTTCATGCGATCTTTGACCGACGGCGCGAAGTTGACGCTGCCCCATTTATCGGCGGCGCGTTTGAAGAAGGCCCAGGCGTCGCAATTCGTGAGGTTGCGACGCGCCTCGGTCAGCTCCATGAGCGCACCGACGGGCGCGGTTTCCTTCACGCTGGCGACGAGTTCGCCGAGCCACTTGGCGGCTTGTTGGACGACGGCCTTGGTGTCGGCATCGGTGGCCTGGGGGCCGGTGGCGCCGTTGTCGGACGCGAAGGCGACGCGAAGTTTTTTCAGATCGACCTTGGCCGGATCGGCCCAGGCGACGGGCGCGCAAGAAGCATCTTTGAAATCTGGGCCACTGATGAGCGGCGTGATTAGAGCGACGTCCTCGACGCGGCGGCACATGGGCCCGAGCTGCTGCCACATGTCGTAGATGCCGCCGTAGTCGACGATGTGGCCGGTGCGAGGGACGCGCACGGACGTGGGCTTGATGCCGGCGATGCCGTTGTTGTGAGAAGGGCCGCGAATGGAGCCGCCCCAATCGGAGCCGATGTCGAAACTGGCGCCGCCCGCAGCGACGATGGCTCCCGCTCCGCCTGATGAGCCGGCGGTGGAGCGGCTGAGATCGTAGGGATTGCGCGATGCGCCGAAGAGGAGATTGGAGGCGGTGCTGATGCCGCCGAGGCCACCGAGCGTGAACTCGGGCGTGTTGGTTTTCCCGAGGAGAATCGCGCCGGCGGCCCGCACACGGGCGACGCAGGTGGCGTCTTTTTTGGGAACGTAGCTCATGCGGCCGATGGTGGCACCGGTGGTGACGACGCCCTCGGTGTCGAGTGAATCTTTGATCGCCATGGGGACGCCGTGAAGCGGGCCAGCCCAGTCGCCGCGCGCGGCGCGTTCATCGAGGGCGCGGGCCTCGGCCTCGGCGCGCTCGTAGCAGTTGGTGACGACGGCGTTGAGTTTGTCGTTCACGGCGATCTGGCGCTTGATGTGGAGGGCAACGACCTCGCGGGCGGAAATTTTTTTCGCACGGATGAGGCCGGCCAGTTTAGCCGCCGACATGTAGAGTGGATCGTCGCTTGGATCGGTCGAAGTGACGGGTGAAGTGGAGGCTCGCGCGGTGGGGGCGGTGGAAAGCGTGCCGAGAAACGCGGTGGGGGCGGCGATGAGGGCGGAACGCAAAAAGACGCGCCGCGACGATGCTGAAGATTCAGGCTTAAGGCGTGTGAGTGAGGAAGACATAGGGCGATGAGTGATGAGGTGGTGGGAGTGATTTGGGTTGGAGCGCGTGCGGGTTTAGGGAGTTTTTTCTCCCGACAAAGACCGACGGGGTTTCCTTGGTTTTGCGCTCGCGTGTGGGTGGAGGCGCGGCGAGCGCGGCGCCGCCCAAGCTCAGGGGACGGCGTTGGCATTTCCGGGGCGCGTGCACGGACTCACGTTCCTTTTTTCACCAGCGGTTTTGGTGTGTCGGGCGTAAGCGGCGGCTTCTTTTTATGCCAGTCGGTGGCCTGCTCGTAGGCGTGCGCGAGTGCGAGGACTTTGCCATCGGCGAAGCGCGGGCCGGAGATCATCAGGCCGATGGGCAGGCCGTCTTTGCTAAAACCACAGGGAATCGAGATCGAGGGCAGGCCAAAGAGATTGAACGGAAAACAATTCGAGGTGAGCCATGGATCGGTCGGTTTCGTGTCGTAGGCGCGGGCAATCAAATCATCGAGCTTGGGCGGAAGTATCCGGTGCGTGGGCACTACGACGAGGTCGACCCCGGCGGAGGCGAAGTGATCGTCGATGGTGCGACGGAGGAGTTGGTACTCCCACATGCCTTTGACGTAATCGGCGGCGGTGCCGCCGCCATCCTTGGCGAGCGCTTCGAGGCGGCGACGCTGCGGGATTTGGTAGAGAGTGGGTGAGGCTTTGAAGTATTCCGCGTGCCAGGCGAGCGTCTCGGCCGCGCCATTCAATGGACGCACGGCGGGCGGCAAAGTCATTTCCTTGGAGCCGGCGGTGAGTTTGTTGAGCACAACCAAGGCGTTTTCGAAGGCAGCCTTTACCTCGGGATCAAGGTGATCGAAGTAGCCGACGGGCAGGCCGAGCTTGAGGCCGGAGACCGGCTGTTGAAGTGCGGCAACGTAGTCTTCGCGCGGATGCTCGGCGCTGGTGATGTCGAGTTTATCGTAGCTAGCGAGGACGTTGAGCATGGCGGCGGAATCGGCGACGGTGCGTGTCATCGGACCTGCGTGATCCATCGAAACACGCAGTGGGATGATGCCGCGAATCGGCACGAGGCCGTAGGTTGGTTTATGGCCGACGATGCCGGAAAAGGATGCGGGCATGCGAATCGAGCCCCCCGTGTCGGTGCCAATGGCTCCGTAGGCGAGCATCGCGGAGACTGCGGCGCCCGAGCCGGAGGAGGAGCCGCCGGTGTTGTGGGCGAGGTTCCAAGGATTGCGCGCGGGGCCGTAGTAGGTCGATTCGCCGCCGCCCATGGCGAATTCCTGAAGATCGGTTTTTCCGATGATGACGGCGCCGGCGGCGACGAGACGCGTGACGATGGGGGCGTCTTCCTTTGGCATGCGTTCGGCGAAAAGCGCGCTTCCGCCGGTGGTGCGCGCGTTGGCGGTGTCGACGTTGTCCTTGAGTGCGATCGGCACACCGTGCAGCGGGCCTCTAAATTTTCCGGCCCGGGCTTCTTCGTCGAGGGCTTTGGCTTGGGCGAGCGCCTGCGAGCGCATCACGGTGATAAAGGCGTCGAGCTTTGGGTTGTACGTTTCGATGCGCGCCAGCACCGCTTCGGTGAGCTGCGTGGCGGTGACCTTGCCTGCGCGGATTTCGGCGGATGCTTCAGTGAGCGAGAGTGACGCGAGGCGGTCTTGCTCGGCGGTGGCGGCTGCCAGAGCCTGTGGCGCAAAGGCGATTGACCCGTGTGCAAGCAGCAGCGCGCTGAAGGCGCGGGTGATCGATGATGAAAGGTTTAGCATGATGGTGCGGGGAGCTGTGGTTGTGGGTGCGCGCGTTTAGATCACGGGCTTCACGTAGCCGCCGGTTTTGCTCTCGATGAAGGCGAGGGCGGCGACGACGACATCATCGCGCCACGGCTGGCCGACGACCTGGATGCCGAGGGGCAGGCCGTCTTTTTCCGCCGTGCCGCAACGCACGACACCGGCGGGCCAGCCGGTGGTGTTGTATTGGCTGGTGTAGGATGCGCCGGTCCAATTGCGCGGGCGCTCGGAGTCGAGCGTGACGGGCGCTTGGTTGGACGCGGGGCAGATGATGAGATCGTACTGTTCGAGCCAGGCGAGTTGCTCGGATTTGATCGCGTCCATCTCCTCGCAGAGTCGGGTGAAATCAGCCGAAGGCACGACCTCGCCATCGAGGCGCAGGCCGGGCGAAGCCTGAGTGGTGCCGTGGAGCTTGAGCAGGCGGCGCATGTGCTCGCGGCCGTCGGCACCGTTAAACTTGGTGCGGATTTCGGCGAGCTCCTTCATCTTGGGAGGAGCGTCCTGCTTGATCGAGGCGACGCCGAGTGACTCGAAATAGCCCAGGCATTGTTTGACCGTGGCCTGGAGCTCGGGCGTGGGATCGACCTGGCCGTTGGTGGTGTAGAAGGCGATACGGAGTTTTTTCAAGTCGACCTTGGCGGGATCGCCGAACGGCACGGGGCACATGGCGGCATCGGCCCAGTCGGGGCCACTGATGATCGGCATGAGGAGCGTGAGGTCTTCGACGCGACGGGCGAGCGGGCCGGTTTCCTGAAAATTATCAAATGCGCCGCCGTAGCCGACGATGTGGCCGGTGCGCGGGACGAGGCCGTAGGTGGGCTTGAGGCCGGCGATGCCGTTAGCAAAGGCCGGGCCGCGAATCGAGCCGCCGTAGTCGGAGCCGAGGTCGAAGCTCGCGCCGCCTGCGGCGACGATGGCTCCGGCACCGCCGGAGGAGCCGCTGGGTTGGTAGTTGGTGTTGTAGGGATTTTTGGTGAGGCCGTAGACGAGGTTGACGGTGCCTTTGCCGCCGCCGCCGAGGGTGAATTCGGGGGTGTTGGATTTGCCGATGAGAATGGCGCCGGCATCGCGGCAGCGGGCGACGATGGTGGCGTCCTTGCCGGGAATGAAGAATTTGCGGCCCAACGTGCCGCCAGTGGAGACGACGCCGGCGGTGTCGAATGAGTCTTTGATCGTCATGGGGACGCCGTGGAGCGCGCCCTTGAGTTTGCCGCGTGCGAGCATGGCATCGGCCTCGGCGGCTTCGGCCAGAGCGCGCTCGGCGCAGAGGGCGACGACGGCGTTGATTTTGGGGTTCACAGCGTCGATGCGGGCGAGGTGAAGTTTAACGACCTCGGAGGCGGAGATTTTTTTAGCGCGGATGAGCGCCGCGAGTTTGGTGGCCGACATGTAGAGCGGGTCGTCGGATTTGTCGGACGAAGCGAGGTAGGTCGCGGCGGAGGATTCGGCGGCGCGCAAACGCGAGAGAAGCGAACTGGCGACGAAGGCGGTGGCGAGCGCGGTGGAGGAACGGCGCAGAAAACTGCGGCGGGAAGAACTGAAAGGCTGAAGGGCAGGTGAGCTGAAGGAGGCGCGTGCGGTGGGTTTCATTGGGAGGGTGGTGAGTTAAAAGTGCGGACGGGAGGGCGGGGTTTTAGATCGGCGGTTTCTGCCAGCCGCCGGTTTTGGCTTCGATGAAGGCGGAGGCGGCGAGGACGAGTTCGTCGCGCCACGGGGCGCCGGTGACCATGATGCCGATGGGGAGTTTTTCCGGGCTGGTGCCGGCGCGGACGACGGCGCTGGGGTAGCCGGTGGTGTTGAACATGCCCGTGTAGCTGGCGCCGGGTTTCCAAGTGTTGGGGCCGAAGTTGATCGGGAGGGCTGGCTTGCCTGCGGCGGGGCAGAGGACGATGTCGTAGTTTTTAATCCAAGACAGCCACCTGGCCTTGTTGGCGTCCTGTTTTTCCCAGAGCTCGATCAGCTCTGCGGTGGGGACGACGCCGGTTTCGTAGCGGGCGACAACGGTGGGGGAGACGGCCTTGCTGTCCCATTTTTCGGCGAGTCGTTTGAGGTAGGACCAGCCGCAGCCGGACATGAGTTTGAAGCGGATGTCCTCGAGCTCGCTGATGAGGGACTTGGGGCAGTCCTCGGTGACCTGCGCGCCGGCGTCGGCGAAAAACTTGGCGCACGTTTTGACGACGGCTTCGGTCTCGGGCGTGGTCTCGGCCATGCCGTTGTTGGGGAAAAAGGCGACGCGGAGTTTGGTGATGTCCACGGTGGCGGAGCTCCACGGCACGGGGGCCATTGCGCAGTCGCTGAAGTCGGGGCCGCTGATGATGGGCATGAGCAGGGCGAGATCCTCGACGCGGCGGCACATGGGCCCGAGCTCCTGCCAGGAGTCGAGGTAGCCGCCGTAGCCGACGATGTGGCCGGTGCGGGGCACGCGCCCGTAGGTGGGCTTGAGGCCGGCGATGCCGTTGTTGTGAGCGGGGCCGCGGATGGAGCCGCCCCAATCGGTGCCGATGTCCAAGGGAGAGCCGCCAGCGGCAACGATGGCGCCCGCGCCGCCCGACGAGCCCGCGGTGGAGCGGGAGAGATCGTAGGGGTTTTTGGATATACCGTAGATGATGTTGGCCGTGGTGCCGACGCCGGGGATGCCGCCGCCGGCGAGGGTCCATTCGGGGGTGTTGGTTTTACCGAGGAGGATCGCGCCGGCCTTGCGCAGGCGGGCGACGACGGTGGCGTCTTTTTCCGGCACGTAGCCCATGCGGCCAATGGTGCCTGCAGTGGAGATGACGCCCTGGGTGTCGATGGAGTCCTTGATCGTCATGGGCACGCCGTGGAGCGGGCCGAGTGAACGGCCCTGCGCGAGCGCGGTGTCGGCGGCCTGGGCCTCGGCGAGAGCGCGTTCGCGGCAGAATTGCACGACGGCGTTGATCTTGGGATTCACCGCGTCGATGCGCGCGTAGTGGGCTTTCACGGCCTCGGTGGCGGAAAGTTTTTTGGAGGCGATGAGGCCGGCGAGTTTTGTCGCCGACATGAAGACTGGGTCGGACTCGGGGTCGCTGGATTGAGTGGCGGCGTGAATGGCGGGGGCGGCGCCCACGAGGGAGGCGAGGAAGGCGCGGCGGGAACGCGGGGCTTTGCGGGCGGGGATGGTGGGAGAAGGGAAGGGAGTGCTCATGTTTTTTGGATGGGTTGAAGGCAGCTCGCGCCCTGGCATTTCGGGTGGGGCAAGAGGCCGCGCTAATGGGTGTCGAAGATGGCTTGGTAGAGTTTTAGTTTTTCCAGGATGGCGGCCCGCTCTGCGGGCGTGGGCGCGGCGGGATTTTTGGCGGGAGGAAGCGCACCGAATTTGAGCAGGCAGGCCATGAGGAGGATGCGGGCTTTGGTGGCGGTGAGGTTGTTGGCCTCCAAGGTGAGGTTGGTGGCGTTGGCCTGCATAAAGCCGTGAGCGTCGCCGCGCGCGGTGCGCACGACGGGGAAACCGCTGAGGGCGGCGAGATCCAGGGCGGCCTCGACGGGGGCGATCTGGCTGCCGTAGGGGGCGAGGCCTTCGCCGACGAAGCCGGCCAGCTGCGGCGGGCCACTGAGCAAGGCTTCGAGGCGGGCGAGGATTTCCACCTGCGAAGACGGATCGCGCGAGGTGTCGTCGTCGGTTTGCCAGCGGGCGGATTTCACGAAGGTCACGTAGGGAATCGCGCCGGGCAGGAGCAGGCCCGTGGAGTCCTTGGTGGCGAAGGGCACGGTGGTGAGACCGCTGGCGGCGCGGGTGACGACGGGCAGGCTTGAGGGCGAAGGGGAAAGGCGCACGTCGGAGCGGTGGGTGGATTTGCGAACTGAGACGAAGGTGAGTTTCGGGCCATAGCCCATGCTGCCGACGAGGCCGCCGTATCCTCCGGTAACGACATAACCGCCGGGACGGGCGTCGCCTTTTTGAATTTCGCGGGCGTTGTAGATGACGTTGTCTTGAACCATGACGGCACCGACGCGGTCGCGGCCGGACTCATCGGCCCAGACGCGGGAGCGGATGTAGTCGATGGAGTCGATGATGTTGGCATCGCCATCGGCGCCGACGGTGCCGCGCATGCGCTGGGCGGAGTTGCCGAGGAGGGGGCGAGGCGTGTCTATGACAAGGCCCAGCCAGTAGGTGGTGTCTTCGACGCTGGGGCTGCCTTCGAGCCAGATTGCCCCGGCATAGTCTCCGGAGGCGAGAGCCTGGGTGACGATGTTGGTCGCGCGGGCGAGGTGTGGCCGCGAGCCGGAGGCACCGTAGGGCCCGTAGGTGAAGAAATCGTCGCCGAGTGTTTCGGGTGCGATGTCGCCGGAGCCTTGGTCGGTGCGGAGCGCGGAGGGCAGGCCCTTGGTGTAGCCGCCGGAAGGGGCGGGGCGGAAAAAATCGAAATCGGCTTTGTCGTGAATGCGGCCACCCGCGCGCTCGATTTCCTCGAGGATGCGCGAGGCGTCGGGGTAAAAGGTCTGGCGCGACTGGGCGAAAGGAGCGCCCCGTTTGGCGGCGGTGGAATCCCAGGCGGAGCCATC
>JACCDS010359811.1_pt1 | contig 11523 bp, 13 predicted proteins | sample 7446441 | NCBI WGS metagenome assembly JACCDS01 (sample SAMN15323445, study PRJNA562643) | freshwater metagenome | isolation source: river surface water | place: USA:Blue River Watershed | collected 2017-08-17 | reverse complement strand
TAATATCTAATTTTTTTAATAAACCTTCTAAATAAGAAACACCAGTTTTACCTTCTTGTATTTCAAACATATGACCATCTGGCAACCAAGGATGTCCTTTTATTTTTTTTATTTTATAATATGCATTTTTATTGCTCTCAAAGTTTTTTTCAACATAACCATGTATATAGGATTCAACATCCTTATAATCTTGAGCACTAATTCCTCTTTCAAATCCAAAATAAATTTTATTAGGTATCAATAATAATTCTTGTTCTTCTTTAGTTAGAGCCATTATTATTCTCCTTTTTTATTGTTGGAATAGTTCCATTATTTAAATTCTGTTTTGTATCAGAATTATCGGAATCATTATTCTGTTTTTTAATTTCTAAAGATTCTTTTTCTTTTAATGCTTGTTCTTCTAATAATTGTTCTTCTAATAATTTATTTTTTAATTCAATCTCTTTTCTTTTTCTTTCTTCAATTATCTTTTTCTGGTTTTCTTTTTGCATTAATTGCTTTATTTTTAAATTTTGCTGCTGTTTAATTTCAGACTCAAAATCAGCAAAAACACTTACAGTTGGTCTTAATAATAAAAACATAGAGCTTCTTGTAACTTCTAAATTACGGCTTGCATTATCTCTATCTAACATAAAATTCAAATTAGATCTTGAATCAGAAACGACATCATAAGTAATACCACCTACTATAGCAGCTTCACCAGGTCTTATTTTTAAAACGCTATTAAATTCTTGACTCTGAGTTTGAGGTTGTTTAATAGTACCGTTACCATTGCCTGCATTTAAATCTACAAATCCAATTAAACTTTTTAATTTCATTTTTATTTCTAAAGTAACTAAATCTTTAGCAAAATCATAAAATGGTAACGCTTCAATATCAAGACCAACTTCAATCTTTTCAGTTTGTGCTCCATTAGAAACAATCCCTGCACCTCCACCTGTAGTAACATTGGAATTAATACCAGAAGTATAAGGTATTTCTTGAACAGATTTAACTTCAATAGTTGTTCCAGAAGTGCTTTCTGCATAAACAGATTGTGTTGTATCTGTTGTTCCATAAGAATTTAAAAGGTTATACACAGCTTTAAGACTAAAATTGTCATTTTTCATAATAACACCTGCATTATCACCTGACAATGATACTCCACTTTTGATATCCTTTAAATTTGAACCATAAGAAATACTTTCAGTAGAAGATGAACCTGTAGTAGGAGTTGTATTGGTTCCTGTACCTGTATTAATTATATTTTGTTCTTCTTTAGATAAATCTTCTAAAACTTTTAAATCACCTAACTGCATGGTGAATTGTGACCAATCAAATCCCTTATTATCTTTTTTATTTAAACTTAAAGATATAACTGCTAATTGTAATTTAACAGAAGCAAAATTTTTATAAAAACTATCCAAATATTCTTTAATTATTTCTTGTTCTAATCTACTAGCTTTATAAAGCAAAAAACCACCAGTTCTAGAATAATTAATTTTAGTTGCTCCCATAGTATCTAAATGTTCACTAATTTGTTTTATAACTTCTTCATTTTGTGGGACAGAAGCAATATATAATGTTTTTCTTTCTATCGTTATAATATTGCTTGATTGGTAATTAAAGCTTATATTATAAGTATTTTCTAACCATTCAATTAAATCAGATAAATTACCAGTATAATTATGAATTTTTAAAGGAGTTTTATCTATAGGCAAAGCATCATCATTAGTAGTCTGCTCAACTTTAATAGATAATTGAATTCCTAAAGAAGAGAAAACACCAATTAAATCTTCAAATGTAGTATCTGAATACAAATTCAAATTTTCAATTTGTATTTCTTTTATAAAATCAGGAATTATATTTTTTCTAGTGATTAAAAAATTATTATCAGTTTGAATAAATTGTATAGGTGATTGAATTTTTCTCCATTCTTCAACAATTTTATCTTGTTTTTCTTTTCCATTATTCATTTTATCATCATTTGGTATATTATAACCTGTTGAACATGCATTTAAAAACATGGATACAAAAACCATTAAAGCTATTTTACTTTTATTAAACATACAATCTCCTATTAACCTTTTTTATTATTTTTTGTTTGTAAATCTTGTTTTTTTGAATCTATATCTTCTGTTGTTTCATATAAGTAAACACTTTTATATTTAGAAATTAATTCATATCTATAATCATTTGTAACTGAATTAAATATCATATAATGTCCATTTAAAGTACCTCTAATAGATTCATTTTTTTCTAAATACAAAATATGTGGATCTTTAGATAATTGATCGGTAAATTCAGAAGTTGATTGATTAATTATATTAGGAGATAAATTCAATACAATTTGTCTGACAGCCTCTTCTTGTTCTGGTGTTAATGGTTGATTAACATGTTGCTGCTGATTATTTTTAGGGACTGGTGGTGGCGCTTTCGCAAAAGGATTACCACTTTGTCCTACAACAGGCGCTTCTTGAGCAAAAACAGAAAAACTTAACAACATGAGAAGTGTTGATAGTATTATTGTTTTTTTATAATTATTTTTAATATACATAAAAAACCTCTTTTTAGTTTCTTTTTTTAATATAATGATTAAATGAAAAAAATCAATAGAAAAATAAAAAAAAACTAAAATTTAATGGTTATTAATTTAATAAAACATATTAAAATATCATTTAATAAAAATATAAAAGTAAAAAAATGTTATAAAAATATAAAAAAAATCAAAAAAAAATATATTTTAATACTTGATTTTTATTTAATCTATGTAATCATTGATATTGTAGATAAATATAAGGAAAAATATCATGAGTCAATTAATAGGAATAATAATAGCAGTATTTCTTGGTGCGATAGTGACAGCCGCCGCTGCCATATTGTTAGGTGGTGCTTATTCAGAGCAATCAACAAAAGCAGAAGCGCAAAAAATATTAAACCAAGCAGAACAAATAGAGGCCGCTTTAATAGCTTATAAAGTAGATAATGGCGGAGTAATCAAATTAGGCCCTTCTAATGAAGCAGATCCTTCTGCTGAAAATGAAATATTTAAATATTTAGTTCAAGATGGTTATTTAAAAGAAAGTGTAAATAGCGCAATAGAAGAATCTTCAATGTATTGGCACTTAAGTGATCCAACACCTGCATTGCCTAACAGTGGTGATGAAACTATACAACGTGTAGTTCAAGATGTTGATCAATGTGTACTTGCGAACCACTTAAGAAACAATACTCCTAAAGAAGGTATTGAAGAAGGTTATACTTTTAATAGTGGTGCAGTTGTAGGTGCTTCTGACGTTATAGATGGTGTTATAACATGTGAAACAAGTCCAGGTGTTTCTAACCCTCTTGCTGCTAACGTTTCTTGCTGCATAAAGTAATATTGCAATAAAAAATAAAAAAGACTCAATGAGTCTTTTTTTATTTTGATAAAATATATTCTCTAAAATTTAAATAATCATTTGAATTAATTTCATTTAATTTTTGATAATCTATTGTTAATTCATCTCTATAAAGTTCATTTAAAAATGTATATGAGAAAAATATACATACATAAATATCAGTGATTTCTTTTTTTTCCCAGTATGTTTCATCTTTAATACATTCTAAATTTAATTCACCTTTTTCAACTTTATCTTTAATTGCTAAAAATTGACTATTAATAGCTAATGAAATAAAGAAAGCATCTTGATATGAGATACATCTATTTTTAAGCATATTATGAACAGCAGCTATAGCATCATTAAAAATAATATTTTGATATTGATTAGAACACATCTTTATATACTGATATACAGTATTTAGGCATTTATGAAATAACCTTGTTTTTTCTTCTTTCTCTATTACAAAATTTTCTTCAATCATCAAATATACCTCTTCCATTATGACTATTCTAACTTAAAATGAAATAAAAATCAATGTTTTTTTATAATTAATTATTTTTTAATTTAAGTATTTTTAAATTATATTATTATATATAAATTATTTTAGAAATAAAAAAAAGCGAACAAGTCGCTTTTTTTAGCTTAAAATTTATTTTAAATTATAAACCCTGAATATCGCCAAAGAATGCACGATTATGATCAGCAACTTGTACAATATTACGTTTTGCAATAGTTGAAGAATTTAAAGCATCAGTTTGATCAAACATCAATGTATTGATCATTTTTTGCAATACGAAAGAAGTTGATTCATTTGTTTCTACTGTATAAGTATCCATTTCAGTTAACATATTCCAAACATCAAACTTAGTTAAATGCGAAGGTGCAATGTTCGCTAAATTTGAATCTGTAAATACTTGTTGATTATATGTATCTTTCGGTATATGTAAATATGGATTAGATACATAAGAAATAGAATATAATCTTTGTTGATGTGGTTTATTCACATCTTCTTTTACACGTAAATTCGCATGTTTATTTACAAATAATGCTTGTGATACAGTTGCCGTAGAACGAACTAACTGTTCCAAACGTTCTTGCAACAATAAAGAAAGATTATCAGAAATTTGCATTTTAGCAATATTTAAGTGTTCTGCAATATTGTTAACAATAGGAATTTGATTTCTTAATAATGGTGACATCGCAACCATACCATTTGAACAAACTAAACGTACAACTTCAACTTGGCTTGAAATTGTAGATTCAAATGGAGACCAAGAAAAACGTTGTTGCGCTGCAAATTGACCACCTTCATTAACTCCATTAATATGAAAATCAACTTTATGTGGATCACCAGAAAAATCAAAACCCTGTTTATTTGTTCTGTGTTTAGCAAACAAATCTGCTACACGATTAATTTCTCTTCTTTGATGTTGATTGTTTTTAGAAAATCCAATATGTTCAACAAATTTTTGCATATTATTTTCTGTCTGGATAAAACCTTTATATAAGTTATCTCTATAATCAACTAATTCCCATTCACGAAAACTATCAGTTTTAGCAAAAATAAATGGCGCATTAATATAACGCTTCTCTATTTCTTGTAAAGTAAATGAGTTTAATAATTTAACCATTTTACTTTTCTGATCAAAAGAATGGTAATATTTATCATTAATAATACAATTTATTTTATATTCATTTTTTTTGTTTAATTCAAGTTTTAATTCAATTTTATCTGCAAAAATTAGCTTGATTTCCATTATTTATTACCTCTTAATTAGTCTCTAAATTATACAACGAAAAACAACAAAAGTAAAGTTTTATTTTAAAAATATTTAATTTTGAGTCTTTATTTTAACTCTTGACGTAGCTTCTTCTTTAAGAATTTCAAAAGAAGTCATATTATTTGCTTTCTCTCTTAATTCTGATACATTCACTAATTTAACTTGCACTGAACTTTCTGCGGAAGTTTTTAAAGTAGTATCTATGTAATCTTTTTTAATTAACCAACTTGATAATAAACTGGATAAAATAAATCTATATTCATTTAAATATCTTATATTTGTTTCTTTATAACAAGCTGCCAAAAACCAAGCTAAACAATCTTTAAATGTTTGATCTATAGGCGTTAAATTACGAATATGTTCTGGAATACTATATAAATTAACTGTGTTTAATCTTACTAAAAGACCCTCTAACTCTAAAAAAGAAATTGCTTCATAACCTAAAGACTGACCAACATATTTTGCCGATTCTAACGTAAAGTTTAGGTTGACATAATATTTATTATCAAGTAAATCTAAATTTTCTACCATGTCAGTATTTTTTTCTTTTGATAAAATTTTAAATGTAGGCGATAAAGCAGTTACATATTGTTGAGTAACTGGATGTTTAACGTGATAACAATATACAAAACGTTTAGATTCTTTTAATTCTTGTGGTGCTGTAATTCTTGTTAAATTATATGAATCACAATTTAAAAGAAAAAAGTTATCTGTCGTTGATGATTTAATATTTGTATATGGAAAACCATTTTCAGGTAATTCAGGATTTTTAGGTAATACAAATACAAATTTACCATCAAAAAATAAATCATTTGAATCTAATTTAGCTTGCAATTCTTTCTTTAATGATTCAGTTTTTGTGGCAATTGTAGAATTCCAAGTTAAATAAAATTCATCTCTTTTGATAGAATCAAAAAATTTAGCAGAAGGAGTATCTAAAAGAATAGGAAATCCATCGTAAAAAAGAATACAAGATTTTTTTGGTGCTGCTAATTTTAAACATCCAGCTTTTTTAGAAAACATTTTAGCAATAACTTTATTCGCATTAATTTTTTTATAATTACCTTCGTCATCGAGATATGTAATAGTTCCTAACATTGTCATTTCTGTAATATTGTAATAAGCATATGTCAATAAATCAACGTTAAATTTAATCATAAAATCTCCTTTAAAATAGTTATTTATTTTATCACAAAAAAAAATAATAAACAAGTATTTGGTTTGAAAAAATTGACTTGTTTATTTTAAATGATATTATTAAAGTATAAAAAAAGGAAAAAAATATGAAAAATATAATGTTATTAATCGTACTAATATCAAACGCAGTATATGCAGAAGAATATTTATTTAAAGTAAATAGGACTCAATATGATTTTAAAGTAATAGAAGGTCAAACTAATCCAGAAAATCCTGATCCTAATAATTGTGCAGCACAAGAAGTAACTTGGAATAATTGTACTGCAACAACATCTATTATAAATAATGGTGAAACAATAGAAATAGAAAGTAGTGATGAAGAAAACTCTGGTACAGTATCTTTGACTTGTACTAACGGTTTATTAAGTCAATCAAATCCTACTTGTGAAACAAAAGTAGATTGTTTTGAACCTTCAAGTGTAGGTTTAACAGGAAATAATGGTGAATGCAAAGATAAATTAATTGTTGATAACGCAATGTTAGTAAATTTAGTAAATAGTTCAGGAGATTATTCTTCAAGCAAAATATTTACTGGTCAAGTAACAAATATGGCAAGTTTATTTTCTGGAAAATCAGTGTTAAATGACATTACAGGTTGGAATACAAGTAATGTAACTAACATGGCTAACATGTTTAGAGGTTCTTCTTCATTTAATCAAGATATATCAAATTGGAATACAGGTAAAGTAATAAATATGGCTGGTATGTTTAATACTGCTATTTCTTTTAATCAACCAATTGGAAAGTGGAATGTATCAAATGTACAAATATTTGGTCAAGCTGGTGGTGCATTTGGTATGTTTAGGATGGCAACTTCTTTTAACCAACCTTTAAATAATTGGAATGTATCAAAAGCAATAAATATGACTTCATTATTTAACGGTGCGACAGCATTTAACCAACCTTTAAATAATTGGAATGTATCAAGTGTAACAAATATGGGTTATATGTTTAATGGTGCGACAGCATTTAACCAACCTTTAAATAATTGGAATACTTTAAATGTAATAAACATGACGGGTTTATTTAATGGTGCTTCTATCTTTAATCAAAACATATCTAATTGGAACGTAAATTCAGTAAGTTCTTATACAGATTTTAAAACAGGTAGTAGTTTAACAAATGAAAATACACCTTCTAAATTTAATTAAAAAAGCGCTCAAAGCGCTTTTTTATGCTACTTTTTTATCTTTAATTATCTTATCTTGACTATTAAAGAATCGTTCAATAATATTTCGTTTATTAAAAGAAATTAATCTATGTGTTTCAGGTTCACCGACAATATCAGTTGTATCTAAATTGTTTTTTGTAGGATTAATTAATTGCCATACGTTACAATCACTATCAGGTCTTGACGCTCTACCAACCGCTTGGTTAATTTCATTTGCAGAGTTATATTGTCGTCCTAATATAATATGTTCGCAATTTTTAACATCAACCCCTTCATTTATTTTTTGACAGTTAATTAAAAATTGATATTTACCATCAGAAAATAAATCTAATATATGATCTAATTCTTGTTCTGATTGATCTAATAATGCAATTGCCGCCACGCCTTTTTCTAAAAGAAAAGTTTCTATTTCTTTCACTTCTTTTTTAGTTCGCATAAAAATAATAGTTTGTCCAAATTCTGGTAAATAGTTATCTAATAATTCTTTAATTAAAGGTACTTTATTTAAACTACCTGTATCAATCACACTGTTTAAGAAAGTTTTAGCTAAAAATCCTTGTTCAACAGCTTGCTTTCTTGAAATCTCACAAACAATTTTTTGGAATTTTAATAAGAAACCATCTTTACGATTAGGTGTAGCAGTTAAACCTATCAAAGGTCTTTGTTTAATACTATCTAATAGTAATTGGAAACTATACATAGCTTCATGGTGTGCTTCATCAACGCAAGTAACATCCCAACCTTCTTCAATAACTTCTTGAGGAATAGGGCTATATACTGACTGTTTAATAAAGATAATATTACTTTCTTTATCATAAATTCTACTTGCTTGTGTTGATAATCTATGTTTATGAGTAACAAAAAGTAATTTTAATGGTCTATTTTGAACGCCTAAAACATCGCGTAATGTTTTACTTTTAAAAAGCATACGAGAAGTATGAGTTTTACCAGCACCAGTAGGTAATACAATTAATACACGTTTAAATCCATCATTTAGAAATTTAATAGTTCGAGCAACAGTTGCTTTTTGATACCAACGTGCAATAACTTGATCTTCTGTCTCTTTTTCTTCATTTTCAATCAAATCATAAACATTACTAAAATCAGAAAAAAAACTATTTAAATCTTCTTGTTCTTTCGTTGTCAAAATCATAATAACTCCTATAAATAAGAAGCTTATTTTAACATAAAAAAATTTAAATTACAATAAAAATTTAAAGATTTAACAATAAATAAATTATATAATAATATAATATTTTTATTAAAAATAAAAAAAGAGACTTTCGAGTCTCTTTTTAAATTCATTTTATATAATTATTGAGAAGATTTTTCTCTAATTAATTTTAAAGTTGCTTTACCAATACCAACTAAAGCAGTCAATTGTTCATCAGTTGCAGATTGTAATTTATTTTTTGTGTCAAATCCAGCTTCTGCTAATGTTTTTTCAACACTTTCTTTAAATCCCATCTGGCTAATATGAATATCTGTAGGAACATTTGGAGTTTTTTCTGTTGTATCTTTAGTTTTAGTAACTTCTTGATTATCAGTTTGTGTTTTTGTTTCAACTTGATCAGTTTGTTGTTTTTCTTCTTTAAGATCAGTTTCTTCTACTTGAGAATCCTCTTTTTTCTCAGCTTCACCATTTTTATTTAAAAATTTTTCTTCAATAATTTTTTTTAACTTTTCATCACTTTCTTCAACAAAAACTTCTGCTTTTTGTTTTAATTCGCTTGCGCTTTGTTTAACTTTAGAAATTAATTCTTTTGTTTCAGGTTTTTCTAAAAAAGTTTGCGCTTCATTAACAGCTTTATTGAATAGATCTTTAAAATTCATAATTATCTCCTATTTATATTCTTAATAGCAATATAACATATATAAAAATAAAAATCAACCTAAAAAATAAACAAATTATATCTTTTTATAATAAATCAAAAATTTTTTATTTCAATTTCCGTTAAAGCTCTTTGAAAAAAAATTTTATTTTGTTCATTAAACTCAAAAATTAAATTATGTAACTCATTATTAAAGTTATCTATTGTCTCAATTAAAGATTCATAAGAAGAATATTTTAATGGATTAAATTTTGAAGAAAAAATAAATTTTTTTCCTGACAATTGATGATTTGCCGAAGTACAAAATGTATACATAGAATTCAATAATGTGAATTGATCGGTCATAGATTTTTTAAATAATTCTTTTTCAATATCATTTAAAATATTTTCTTCATATGGAATTATATTTTTTTCTTCATATAAATAAGAACTTTGTATTTCTATGTCTTCGAATTTATATTGTGAATATACATATATATTATTATTTTTATTTTTTAAATAATTATAATGAGTTCCAAAAAATATTTCATAATCTTTATTTAAACTTAATAATGCAAAAATATATGCTTGACTAGACTTAAAATTATGATTAATAGAAAAATTATCTGGTATATTTATATTCGTGAAATATTCATCTTCTTCTACATCTATGGATATAAGTTTATCTAAAATATTAAATACATATAACATATCAATAATATTTTTATCAATATTTGTTTTTTTGTTTATAAAGTTTAATAAATTGCTGTAATCTTTACCTAAAAATCTATCTTCGTATTTTCTTGTTATGTAAAAAATATTTTTATTTTTAATATGCATAATTAATCCTTTTTTTTTGAAAATTTTATATTATTTTTTTCGAAAAATCAAGTTAAAAAAATAAATACTCTTAAATTAAAAAAATTAATTGAAAAATAAAAAAAGCTATGTTATAATCATTCAAAATAAGGAGAATATAATGCAAGTAAATTATAAATCTGTATATAAGTTTGAAAATGGTGAAATTCATTATTTAGGTGATGGTATATTTGAGGTATTTCCTCTTGAAAAAGAGTTTCCTTTATCTTATAAAGTAAAAAAAGAAGATGTTTGGTGTGTTTTCGGAAATCAACTATTAAAAGACGGTTATAAAGTCAATCAAGAACTTCAAAGTCAACTCAATGAATTAATGGCAAGAGAATCAAAATACACACAACAACTTAATTAGGATATAAATATGATAAATCAAAACACTCCAGCAAAAATTCAAGGTACAGTAACTGTATCAGATAATGTAAAAGTAGAAATAGTTTGCATAGATAAAGATAGATTTCAATTAATAGATCAAAATAATGTAACTTTAGATGTATTTAATGACGAATTAGGTTTTTATACACTACAATCAACAAATGATATGGTAAACCCTTTAAAAGTTAGAATAAAAAATGAAGAAATGATCAATATATTAAATTTATTTAGAGAAAACCATATAAAAGAAGAAGATCTGTTTGAAGTTGAATATATTGATGACGTAGAGGATTACGATGACGAAGATTATTCAGATTCAGATGAAATATATGTAAGAGATTATCATGAAGTTGATGAAGATGATGATGATTTTTATTAAAAAAATAATTAAATAAGAAAAAGTGCTACATAGTTAGCACTTTTTTTTTATCTACTCTTGATTAAATTAGGTTCTTTATTATATTGTAAATATAATAATATTAATTATTGAAATAATTAATAAAAAGGACATAAAAAAATGAAAAATTTAGAAATAATAGTAAATAACAATGAAGTATACATATATATAAAAAAATTAACGAATAAAATAAAACAATTAAATTTAAAAAATAATAAATTGACATTAACATATCAAAGTGAAAATAAAAGAGAATATATTTTAACAGAAGAACAATTGAATGTGTTAAAAAATAAGAAAAATATAAAAATAAATGAATTATCAGAAGATAATATTATTTTGGATGTATATTTTGTAAATTTATTTTTTGATTTTTAATATTTATGTTATAATATAATTAGATAGAAATTTATAAAAATTTAGGAGATTTTATGGAAAATAAAGAAGAATTAAAATTAGCAAGAAAAAAAGAACTTATAGAAAAACAAAATAATTTAATTAATGACGTTAATTTTGAACAAGAAATAGAAAATTATTTATATAGAACTTTATTATT
>JACCDS010139299.1_pt1 | contig 11524 bp, 9 predicted proteins | sample 7446441 | NCBI WGS metagenome assembly JACCDS01 (sample SAMN15323445, study PRJNA562643) | freshwater metagenome | isolation source: river surface water | place: USA:Blue River Watershed | collected 2017-08-17 | reverse complement strand
CCCAATGATATTGAGTCAATGACCATCTTGAAAGATGCATCTGCCACTGCCTTGTATGGTTCTCGTGCATCGAATGGCGTAATCATTGTCACTACTAAAAAAGGTACAAAAGGAGCGCTTCGCTTCAATTTCAGTAATACTACCTCTGTAGGGATGATCACTGACTACGTTGATGTGTTAACGGCGGATGAAGTTCGTAATATCGTTAACAAAGATGCAGTTGCAACAGGAAGCAATATGTACAAAAACATGTTGGGTACTGCAACTACTGACTGGCAGAAAGAAATTTACCAGGCTGCTATCGGAGCAGATAATACCATCAGTGCTTCCGGAAGTTTGGGTAATATTCCTTTCCGTGCCTCATTGGGTTATCTAAATCAAAATGGTATTCTTCGTACCAATAATTTCAGCCGTATTTCCACTGCTATCAATCTTTCACCAAAGCTGTTGAATGATAATCTCTCCTTGAACATTTCTGTAAAAGCTTCCCAAACTCGCAATCGTTTTGCCAATGAGGGTGCTATCGGAAATGCAGTGAGTTTTGATCCTACTAAACCCGTAATGAGTGGTAATAATAACTGGGGTGGTTATTATGAGTGGTTGAACGGTAGTGTGCCAAATGATCTTTCTAACCGTAATCCGGTTGGTTTATTAATGTTACGCGATAATCGTTCTACGGTAAACCGTATGATCGGTAACGTACAAGCAGAATACAAACTTCCTTTCTTACCAGATTTAAAAATTCAGGCCAATGTGGGTATGGATTTTGCATCTGGTAGTGGTAATGATAATACTGATTCTGTTTCTGCAACCAACTACCGAAACGGCGGTCGTCGTCAGTACTACGAGCAACAAAAAACTAATCAGCTGGCTGATGTGGGTCTTTTCTACTCTAAGGAAGTAAAAAGCATCAAGAGTAAAATTGATGTGTTGTTAACGCATAGCTACCAAAGTTTTGTTACCGATGTGTCTAATTTTCCTGCTTTGAGCTATCGTGCAATTTTCGATCGCGCGAATCCTGCTAAAAAAGATACCATCATTGGAACAGAACCTGTATTCCTGACTGATCGTCCGGAGTATAGATTAGAATCTTATATCGGAAGAATCAACTACACGTTGATGGATAAATATTTGTTGACTGCTACTATTCGTAGTGATGCAAGTTCTAAGTTGAATCCTGATGACCGTATTGGTTACTTCCCTTCTCTGGCATTTGCTTGGAAGGCGCGTGACGACTTTTTCCGCAACTCCAGCAAAGTGAATGATTTGAAATTCCGTTTTGGATGGGGAGTGACTGGTCAGCAAGATGGAATCAGCTATTATTCTTACTTGCCACGCTATACACTGAGTAATAATACTGCTATGCAGCAGTTTGGTAACTCATGGGTAAACTATCTGCGTCCTGCCGGTTATGATCCTTCCATCCGTTGGGAGACTACTACAACCACCAACTTCGGGGTGGACTATGGTTTCTTCAATAATCGCGTGAGCGGTTCGGTAGATTACTACAAGCGCAAAACAAAAGATCTTTTGGCTAACGTGGCCGTGGCTTCTGGAGCCAACTTTGTAAATGAAATTGTTACTAACGTAGGTAATATCAATAGTGAAGGGGTAGAGGTTACGTTGAATTTAGTGCCCATTCGCAACAAGAATGTTACTTGGGATATTAACATGAACTATACGTATAACAAAGCCACAATTACCAACTTGTTACGTAATCCTGATCCTAAGTTCAAAGGGCAAGAGGTTACAGGAATTGGGGGTGGTACCGGTAATACAATCGGTATCCATTCGGTTGGGTTTGCTCCTAATAGCTTCTATATGCTGAAGCAGATTTATGATCAAAATGGAAAGCCCATTGAAGGTTTGTTCGAGGATACTAACCGTGATGGTTTGATTAATAATGACGATCGTCAGATCAGTCAAAAGCCAGCGGCTGATGTTTTGTTGGGCTTCAGCACTTCATTGAGCATTAAAAAATTCTCTTTTGGTATTGCAGGCCATGGTATGTTGGGCAACTACCTCTACAACAACGTAAATTCTAATAACGCAACCATGCGTTCAATCAAGAATCCCGTTCAGTTTATTGGAAATGCAACCCGTGATCTACTGACCACTAATTTCAACAACAACTGGTATTTGTCTGACTACTATTTGGACAACGCTTCCTTCTTCCGTATCGACAATATTAATTTCGGTTACGAGGCAGGACGTGTGTTCAACGATAAGGCAACACTACGTGTGAACGCTAGCATCCAGAACGTTTTTGTGATTACAAAGTATGGTGGACTGGATCCAGAGAATGCAGGCGATGGTGGAGTGGATGGCAACTTGTATCCTCGTCCTCGTGTGTACTCAATTGGTTTCAATCTTGACTTTTAATTTTAAAATCAACGCATCATGAAAAATATAGTCATCAAAAACACACTGCTGCTGGGAGTTGTTCTTTTTCTCAGTGCTTGTGCAAAAAAGTTGGATTTATTTCCACCCAATGACCTGACTTCTGCCGATGTATATTCTACAGCTGCCGGGTATCGTCAGGTATTGGCTAAAGTATATGGAGGTTTAGCAACCACTGGTAACAGTGGTCCTGCTGGTGCTTCTGATATTCAGGGTTTGGATGAAGGTTCACAGTCACCTTTTCTCCGCGGTTTCTTTAACTGTCAGGAGCTTCCTACCGATGAAGCAGTTGTATCCTGGAATGACCAAACCATTAAAGATTTTCATAACCTCAGTTACTCCAGCGCAGATCCTTTCTTAAAAGGAATGTATGCACGCCCCATCTATAATATCATGGTGGCCAACGAATACCTGCGTGAGTCAACAGACGAAAAATTAGCGGCCCGTAAATTGAGTGCTGATGAAGTGAATGCAATCAAGGCTACACGCCCTGAAGCTCGTTTCCTTCGTGCTTTCAATTACTGGGTGATGATGGATTTATTCGGTCGTTCAACCTTTATTACGGAGGCAAATGAAGTGGGCACCAATCTCCCCCAAGAGATTTCTCGTGCCAACCTCTTCAATTACATTGAAACTGAGTTGAAGGCTATTGAGAACGAACTAAAAAATCCTCGTACTAATGAATATGGTCGTGTAGATAAAGGTGCAGCATGGGCCTTATTAGCACGTATGTATTTGAATGCACAAGTATATACTGGATCTGCTCGTTGGAGCGATGCCATCACGTATGCTAGCAAAGTAATTGCTGGTGGCTATACATTACACAGCAACTATCGTGAGTTGTTCATGGCTGATAATGACAAGCGTACTGGCGAAATTATATTTGCCATTACCTGCGATGGATTGAAGGCTCGTTCCTATGGCAATACAACCTTCTTTATTCACGCAGCTGCAGGTGGAGACTATGCGGACTTCGGAACCAGCGATGGTTGGTTTGGTTACCGTGCTACAAAAGGATTGGCTGATCGTTTCCCTGATCTAACTGGTGCAACTGATCGTCGCGCTATGTTTACAACATCTCTTTATGGAACCAGCCCTGCACAAATCACCATCAATGATGTAGCTGATTTCAGCAATGGACTGCACGTAAACAAGTGGAGAAATATCCGCTCTGACGGACAGCCAGTTTCTGATGCTACGCGTTATTGGTCTGATATTGACTTCCCCGTTTTCCGTTTATCTGAAATGCATTTGATCTACATTGAGGCTACCCTTCGTGGTGGAACAGGTGGAGATGCAGCTACGGCATTGGCGTATATCAACGCAATCCGTCAGCGTGCACACAGTGGTAGCACTGCTGCAGACATCACAGCCAGTCAGTTAACGCTTGACTTTGTGTTGGATGAAAGAGCACGTGAATTGTATTGGGAAGGACACAGAAGAACGGATCTAATTCGTTATGGTCGTTTAACTACCGGCACCTACCTCTGGCCTTGGAAAGGTGGTGTAGCTTCTGGTACTGCAGTAGATAGCAAGTATAACTTATTCCCTGTACCTGCCTCTAACAGAACTTCTAATCCAAACCTGAGCCAAAACCCCGGCTTCTAATCAACAATAAAATTGATTGCCATGAAAAACATAGCAAAGCTTCTGTTGGGATCCTTCCTCTTGATGGGGATTGTTTCCTGCGATAAAGAAGAAAATCAAATCATGTACATGGGTGGAACCAACCCTGTGTTGTCTACTACAGCTACGGCACCTATTGTTCTTCGTAAAGAGAACAGAGACCAAGTTGGTCTTGTACTGAATTGGACAAACCCTAATTACCGTTTTACTACGGGAGTAAGTTCTCAGGACGTTACTTACTTACTTCAAGTTGATACCGTTGGCGGAAACTTCGCTAGTCCTAACAAACAAGAGTTAGCCATCGCCAAGGAGTTGGGAACTCGAATGACTGTTAAAGATCTAAATACGGTATTAGGTAAAATGGAATTGCGTGCAGGCGTAGCTTACAACATGCAAATGCGTGTAAGAGCTTCTTTGATCAACGGAACAGTTCCTTTGCTCTCTAACACGATCACTGTTCGTATTACACCTTATCTTGACTTTGCTGTAGAACCTCCTGGAACTGAAGCGGGTGGTTACAACGATGCGGGCCTGTGGGCAATCGGTGATGCATTTGCATCAGGTTGGAGCAATCCAATGGGTGCCCCATACAATGTAACACAGAAGTTCAGAAGGGATGCCAGTAATCCATTGCTTTATATTTTAGATGATGTAACCTTTAATGCGGGTGGTTATTATAAATTAATACAAGCTCAAGGCGTTTGGGGAACACAGTATCATGCCTTGGCACCGGCTGCTGCACTAGGTGGCGAATTTGAAAAGCGCGATGCTGATCCTGCTTTCCAAAGCCCAGGTGCGGGTCGCTATAAAATTGAGGTCAATTTTCAGACTGGTAAATATAAATTAACCAGACTCTAAACCTAAAAACGTACTGCTATGAAAAATATGCGTAAACTCTTTTATCTGGGTCTGGTGCTGGGAATCGCAGCTTGTACTAAAGTGGCTGATCTGCCCTTTTATAAACCAGGTAACTCTGTTGTACTAAGTTCAAACTTTACCAGTGTAACCTCTACATTGGCGGATAGTACCCGCAATGTGATCAGTTTTAACTGGACTAACCCACAACACGGAACAGATTCTGCTAATTACAAATATGTGCTTTCCATTGACTCAGCGGGTCGCAACTTTAGTCGTGAAGTAACTAAAACTGTAATGGGTGTTCGTAATACCGCCATCACAGGTCGCGAGTTGAATGGTATCCTACTTAACTATGGTTTTGCTTTAGGACGAACGCATTCACTGGATGTGAAAGTGGCTTCTTCTTATGGCAATAACAATGAGAAATTGGAGTCTAATGTACTCCGTATCACCGTTACACCATTTGAAGATCCATCTGTATTGGTTTCACAGAATGCAACCCTTTCTCCAAGCCTGGCAACTTCCAACGATCCTGGTAATACATTTACCTGGACACGTTCTTTTGTTGGTTACACTGGAGATATTACGTATACCCTGCAATATGATTCTGCTGGAAAGAATTTTGCTTCTCCTCGTGATTTTGCAGTGGGAGCAAATCGCTTGAACGTAACCTTGACCAATTTTGAAATGAATGAAACGGCTTTGAACGAAGGGGTTGCCGGTGGAAATCCTGGAAGAATTGAATACCGTGTTCGTGCGGTTACTGCGCAAGGGGCTACTTCTTTTTCAAACACTGTCAATGTGTTGATCAATACGTACATTCCAATTCTTCGTTTCTATATGCCTGGTGGTTATCAGTCAGCTACGGGAAATGGTAACAACTGGGATCCAGGAACCGCTCCTGAGTTGATTCGTGATATTCGTCCAGAAGCAATGAACAAATTGTACTACACCTATATCTATTTGCCTGCTAACGCTGAATTTAAAGTAACGCAAGGTCGTGACTGGGCTATCAACTATGGTGGTACCAACAATAACCTGGCTCAAAATGGTGCCAACTTCACTGTGAGCACAGCTGGTGTTTATCGCGTTTCTATCGATCGCGCTAACATGAAGTACGATATCCGCGAAGGCCGCATGGGCTTTGTGGGTGGTGCTACCGGTGCCGGTTGGAATCCTGGTGCTTCCTTCCCTAACTACGCAATGGGACATCCTGAGAAAAATCTATTTGTAGGATTAACTAACCTCAACTCCTCTGGTGGCTGGAAGTTGATCGACTTCAATAACTGGAACAGCGGTGATATTACTGCAGCCAATGCGCGCAGTTATGGATCAAACGGAGGTAGTGGTTCTGCATTGGAAGTGAATGGACCCAATATGCCTGATGTTAGTGCTACAGGACGTTACCGTGTAATTTGGGATGGTCGTAACGTAAATAGCATTCGTTATGAAATTTCTCCTGCCAACGAAATGCGTGTGGTTGGAGATGGTCTAACAGGTGTGTCTGCCTGGAACCCAGGAGCCAGTCCTCAAATGACATACGCTGGTAATGGCGTTTGGACAATTACCGTTGCCTTGGAAGCTAATAAGGATATTAAATTCCTGGCTGGTAATGCATGGGGTGCTTTTGATTACGAAGATGCCAGTGGTGGAAGTCAGTCCACAGGTTCTCCTCGCAGAATCAAGTGGGATGGAGGTCCGAATTTCAAAACACCAACCACAGCGGGTACTTACACTATTACATTGAATGAAAATACACAGACGGTTACTATCAACTAATCTTCCGTCTTACTGAATAGAAAACGGCTCCCTCGTGGAGCCGTTTTTTTTATCTTTAAATCAACAACCAATTTCATCTCCCGATGCGAAGCCGATTTGTTTTATTACCACTCTTATTTTTAGTCAGTACGCTCAGCGGCTGTGGTCAAAAAAATTCCCCCGCTCCTCCTGCGTCGAATGAACTCTTGATTAAAGGGGCAGATATAAGTTGGATCAGCGAGATGGAAGCATCAGGGAAAAAATTTTACAATGCAAGTGGTGTTGAAAAAGATCCTGTTTTATTGATGAAAGAATTAGGGATGAACGCAATCCGGTTACGAGTATGGGTAAATCCTGCTGATGGTTGGAATGGATTACAAGATGTGATCAATAAAGCAATGCGAGTCAGACAAGCCGGAATGAAGCTGCTGATTGATTTTCATTACAGTGATAGTTGGGCCGATCCAGGTAAACAAAATCCACCGGCAACTTGGGCTGGACTCGGGGTTGCTGCGATGTGTGATTCTGTTCGTGCTCACACGACCCGCGTTTTGTCAGCATTAATCCTAAGGGGGGTAACTCCTGATTGGGTTCAAATTGGCAACGAAACCAATGACGGGATGCTTTGGCCTTTAGGTAAGGCTTCTCAGCAAATGGGGAATTATGCAAGTTTTTTTAAGGCCGGCTATGAAGCTGTTAAGCAAATAGATCCTACCATCAAAGTGATGGTGCATATCTCGAATGGATATGACGCAGGTTTGTTTCGCTGGAATTTAGATGGGCTTAAACAATATGGTGTCATTTGGGATTTGATTGGACTCTCTCTCTATCCAACTCAATCAAACTGGCCTGAGTTGGTTACACAATGCAAGGCCAATATGCTTGAACTGGTCAATCGGTACAACACACCCGTGATGGTTTGCGAAGTAGGCATGCCCTGGGACCAAGCCGATGCCTGTTATTTATTTTTAAAGGAACTACAAACTCAGCTCCGTTCCATCCCCAGTCAAAAAGGGTTGGGAATTTTCTATTGGGAACCTCAGTGTTATGGAAACTGGAAGGGGTACACGCTGGGAGCATTTGATAATGCAGGTCGCCCGACCAGGGCAATGACCGCCTTTCAGTAAGGACCAAAAAAGTCAGTCAAAAATTTTATTGAAAATCAATACTTTGCAAAGGCACCTTGAAAAATTAATCCTCTTTTTCAAGGTGGTCTGCCAGGGCTCGCTTACCTTTGCGGTCCATTTTTAATCAGGTTCCGGGATAGCGGGATCTCAAATAAAACATCATGAGTAAACTACATTTCACTACCAAACATGCGAACGAGGCTACCGTTAAGCGCAACTGGTTTGTTGTGGACGGTACTAATCAAACCGTGGGTCGTATGTGTTCCCGCATTGCAGCTGTATTGCGCGGAAAAAACAAAGCCAGCTACACTCCTCACGTTGACACGGGGGATTATGTAATTGTAACTAATTGCGAAAAGGTTGTATTGACCGGTAAAAAACTGGATCAAAAAATGTACGACCATTTTACTGGTTACCCAGGCGGTTTAAAAGAAGAAGTTGCTTCTAGTTTGTTGAAGCGTCGTCCTGAAGTGGTCATTGAGCGTGCTGTAAAAGGAATGCTACCTAAAAACAGATTGGGTCGTAAAATGATCAAGAAATTATTTGTGTACCAAGGTGCTGCACACCCACATGGCGCACAACAACCAAAGGAACTTAAATTCTGAATTCAATCGTACAAATAACTAATCAATGGAAAAGCAAAAGAACAGCGTAGGTCGTCGTAAAGAAGCCGTAACCCGCGTTTTCGTTACTAAGGGTGACGGAAAAATTACGGTGAACGACAAAGACTACAAGCAATATTTTTCTCTGGTCTACTTACAAAACCAAGTAGAGCGTCCCTTCAAAACTGTTGAGGTGATGGGTAAATACGACGTAAAAATTAATGCCGCTGGTGGGGGTGTTAAAGGACAAGCGGAAGCTGCTATGCTGGGTATTTCCCGCATATTGGTGGATTTGAATCCCGAGTTTCGTCCTGCGCTAAAAGCAGCTGGATTGCTGAAACGTGATCCTCGTTCTGTAGAGCGTAAGAAGTTCGGTCACAAGAAAGCTCGTCGTAGCTACCAGTTCTCCAAACGTTAATCGCCTTCAATCAATTTTAAAGTACTTATACTTCATATGGAAAATAATACATCCTTACAACAGCAACTTCTCGAGGCCGGTGTACATTTTGGTCACCTGAAAAAGAAGTGGAATCCTAAGATGTTGCCTTACATCTTTGCTGAGAAGAAAGGTATTCATATCATCGACCTGAACAAAACGGTTGATTGCTTGCAGGAAACTGCAGCTGCGTTAAAGCAAATTGCACGCAGTGGAAAGAAAATCCTTTTTGTAGGAACCAAGAAGCAGGCTAAGGACATCGTAAACGAGTGTGCTAAGCGTGTAAACATGCCTTTTGTAACGGAGCGTTGGTTAGGTGGAATGTTGACCAACTTCAACACCGTTCGTAAGAGTGTGAAAAAAATGCAGAGCATTGAAAAAATGCTAGGTGATGGTTCTTTCGACAGTATTACTAAGAAAGAGCGTCTGACACTTAGCCGCGATAAAGACAAAATGGAAAAAGTATTGGGCGGTATCTCTCAATTGGGACGTATCCCTGCTGCCTTGTTCCTGGTTGATATCGGGCACGAACATATCGCATTAGCAGAAGCTAAGCGTTTAGGCATTACCACATTTGGTCTCGTTGATACTAACTGCGATCCTAACAAAGTGGATTTTGCTGTACCTGCTAACGATGATGCTACTAAATCAATTGCTATCCTGGTGAATTATATCACAGCAGCTATTGAGGAAGGTCTGGCAGAGCGTCAAGCCGCTAAGGAAGATGATACAGAAGAAATCACCGATGACGAAAAAGAAAGAAAAGCCGCTAAGCTTCTCGCCGAAGCAGAAGCTGAAGGTGGACGTGGTGGCGCTCGTCGTGGTGGAACAGGAACACGTCGTCGCACTACAGGTGGTAGCGTAAGCCGCGGACCTGGTGGAGCCCGCAAGTAATTTATTTTTTAATAAGTGTTGAGGTGTACACGCAAGTGTTCGCCCTAAAAATTATAAATCATTATGAGTACTGTAACTATTAGTGCCCAGGATATCAATAAACTTCGTCAGACAACTGGCGCCGGTATGATGGATTGCCGTAAAGCCCTGACTGAAACAAATGGTGATTTTGAAGCAGCTATTGACTGGTTGCGTAAGCAAGGACAGAAAGTTGCTGCAAAGCGTAGCGACCGTGAAGCAAAAGAAGGAGTGGTAATTGCACAGACAACTGCCGATAACAAAACAGGTATTGTGGTTTGTGTAAGTTGCGAAACAGATTTTGTGTCCAAGAATGCTGACTTTGTTGCCTTTGGAAAAAGCATTGCGGATGCAGCAATTGCTAGCAATGTTAATTCACTCGATGAGTTGATGAATGTAAAAATTGGCGCACTGACCATCGCAGGTTTGATAGATGAGAAATTGGCTACCATTGGTGAAAAAATCGGTGTTACAAAATTCGAGCGTATCGATGCCCCTTATGTGTCTTCTTATATTCATGGTGCTTACCGTATTGGTGTTTTGGTAGGTATGGACAAGCCTGCTGCTGAGGCTGGTAAAGACGTAGCGATGCAAATTGCTGCCTTGAATCCGGTTGCCGTAGATGCTGCATCTGTGCCAGCTGATGTAATTGAGCGCGAGAAGAGCATTGTAGTAGAGTTGATGAATCAGGATCCTAAAATGGCTGGAAAGCCTGCTGAAATGATCGCTAAGATTGCAGAAGGTAAAATGGGCGCGTTCTTCAAAGAGCAAACCCTCACGGCTCAGGCTTTTGTAAAAGATGCCAGCAAGTCTGTGGGCGACTACCTGAAGGAGTCTGGTGATGTAAAAGTGACTAGCTTTAAGCGCGTAGCTCTGGGATAATCCCCGCTTCCGCTAAATTATACAGGCGTCCGGATACCCCGGACGCTTTTTTTTGGCCTTGTAATTTGGTTATCTTCGTTCACCAAAGCCAATCGCATGTTACCTGTTTACAAACGCGTTTTATTGAAATTATCAGGCGAGGCCCTGATGGGAGACAAAAGCTTCGGATTTGATACTGCTATTATTTCTCAATATGCAAAAGACATCAAGGCCATTACTGAGTTGGGTGTTCAGGTAGCGGTTGTGATCGGAGGTGGTAATATTTACAGAGGGATGAACGAACAGGAAACGGGAATTGAAAGAGCACATGGTGATTATATGGGCATGTTGGCTACGGTCATTAATGGGATGGCCTTACAAGCAGGGTTGGAAAAAATAGGGGTATATACGCGTTTACAAAGTGCTATTAAAATGGAGCAGATCGCAGAGCCTTATATTCGTCGCAGGGCTATTCGTCATTTACAAAAGGGAAGGGTAGTGATATTTGGGGCTGGCACCGGTAATCCTTACTTCACCACTGATACAGCAGGTTCATTACGTGCTATTGAAATCAGCGCTGATGTAATTTTAAAAGGAACACGAGTAGATGGTATCTATACGGCGGAGCCTGAAAAAGACAAAACCGCTACCCGTTATGACGAAATCAGTTTTTCCGAATGTTTATCCAAGCAGTTAAAAGTGATGGACATGACTGCATTTACGCTATGTATGGAGAACAAGCTTCCCATTATTGTATTTAATATGAATCAACCTGGCAATCTGAGCAGGGTAGTGACTGGCGATAAAGTAGGAACACTCGTCAAATAAAAAAAAGGAAGCAATGCTTCCTTTTTTTTATTTGACGAGTGTTCCTACTTTATCGCCAGTCACTACCCTGCTCAGATTGCCGGGTTGGTTCATATTAAATACAATAATGGGAAGCT
>JACCDS010451970.1_pt1 | contig 11525 bp, 11 predicted proteins | sample 7446441 | NCBI WGS metagenome assembly JACCDS01 (sample SAMN15323445, study PRJNA562643) | freshwater metagenome | isolation source: river surface water | place: USA:Blue River Watershed | collected 2017-08-17 | reverse complement strand
GCCGACCTTCAGGCGCGACCGGTATTCGGCCAACTGGGGATCCACGTCGCTGAACCGGCAGGCAGCCCATTCCAAGACCAACCTCGCATCGAGCATTCGCGGGCTATTCGGGGCACCGCCCGCCAAGTTGACATTCCTGGCCAAAGAACACCTCCTGATCGTCATTGAATCCATTTCAACCTGCGAAAATGCTCATCCGTCGCCGAAGGCTCAGTCACGAGTGTGGATCGCGATCCCACGCTTTCCGACTCACCTCAAGGAGCCAACCGCAACAAATTCTTGCCGGTCACAGGCCGAGGTTTTCTGAACGACATCGGGATTGATCGACTGGATACCCGACAGAATCATCCGGGTTCCGCTTGATCCAAAGAATGGGGCATGGCACCAACTGACCTATTTGTCTTCGAGCTCAAGATTGTATGATTTGACAGGAATCAAAAGCCCTGCCACACCATACACAGAAAGCGCACACGCAAGATCATCAATGATATCGGGCCTGCTTCGCTCCAAATCTGGGGTCATGCCCCTGATCTGAATAATCCGTTTGCGCGAATGAACATTCCCATCCAAGTCCTGACTTACCGCCAAGTTATGCAAATGCACATCCAACATATATCCGCGCCAGTAGAATACCCAGAATTTCTCATCCTGCCGCCCCTCTGACCCATAGCCACCTCGATACACCAGAAACATTTCTCTTTCGCGATCCACCGTCCATTGGCCCGCACCCGCCCTGTAGAAATTCGAATGATCGGTGATTTGATATTTTTGCTTGTCTGCCTCAGGGATATATTCATTCACAAAAGCCATCTCATATCCTTCTTGATTGTGCTTCACGGAGTTGAGTCGAAATGACAGATTCAAGCCATCAATCACATGAAACATACTTTTAACCTCGTCGTTGTTGACGAAGGTGAACGTTTTGGTGCTGTCGTGCAGCACCGTTTGCAGCGCCGTATCGAGCGCAGTTTGGGCGGCTGCAGCGCTGGCAAACACCTTGTCACCCGACCTACTACGGACAGCATTGACGATCGTTTCGATGTTTTCTTCTGTAACTAGGGTTCCCGGAGCCTGGCGCTCAAACAATATTTTCAGGATGGATTCAGCTTGTGTGCGCACCAGAAAACCTGCACCGATCGCGGCTTAATACTTAGAGTCGACGTACACCTTGAGCGAGGGCAAACCTCCTTTCTCCTCGGGACCAAGAATAATCCGGTGAGTTTTATCTTTGTAGGTGACGTTACTCCACGCGATGCTGAACGAAATCATAATTTACCTCCAATTTATATTGGCAATGACTGAATAAGCAACTCAGCGTTCGGGCTTCCAGCGCTGGTCGCGGGTAAGGTGGCCGATCGCACCTGCGGGCACCCAGGCGATGCCGCAAACTTCGATGGGATCAGGTGACTTTGCCGATCGTGCAAGTCCCACCGTGACTGATCGGGCCGCCCCTTTGGGTGCAGGAAAGGTTTGATTGCCCCAGGTGATGAAGCTAGGTATCACACCCCAGTACACCGCATACGTGCGATTGGTGGCGCTGGAGTGAATGAGGTCGGTGTACCACCCGAAAGAAAAATGATCCCCTACGCCCCACAGCGGCACCTTGGGCTCGGCCATGAACCACAGGCCTGCAGTGGAATAAACGCAGTCGCTGGCTTGGGCAGCGCGCGACAGGTTGAAAAAACCGGCTCGCTCCACGCGGGCCACGGCATCGAGCTCGCCATCATGATTGACATCCACCTCCGTCATCCACATCTTGATTTCTTTGCGCTCCAGCGACGGCTGGATTTCTTTTCGCCATTTCTGCCAATACACATTGCCGAATGCCTTTTCTGCAACACCAACATCCAGCGGCACCTCCCGCCACTCGGGCCTGGAAAACTCGGGGTACTTGGGCGAAAGCCGCGGATGGCAAGCGTCGTATTCCAGGTGGCGAAACTGATTGAGGTTGCGCGTGAAGTTGGCGCACACTGGGTCTTGGTTGAAGAACAAAACGAACTCGCCCTTGGGCTTGATGTTGGTCTGTGCTATGGCCATGAATGGTGCTGTCGTCAGCGCCATCAGTGCAGCGATGCGTCGCAGATGGATAGACTTCATTTGGGGCGTTTTCATGCCACTTTCTCCTTAAGGAAGGTCTGCACAACTCCCACCCCGCCATGCTTGCCCCATCGACAAGCCCTTGAGACGATCGCTGCATGAAGCAAACAAGCCTCGGCCTGGGTCAGTCGGCCAAACGCACGCGACGCCGGGAGTTCCTCGGCGAGATGGAACAGGTGGTGCCCTGGTCGAACCTGGTGGCGCTGGTGTCGCCGTATCTGCCCGAAGGGCGTCGAGGCCGCCCACCGTTTCCGGCCGAATCGATGCTGCGCATCCACTTCATGCAGCAGTGGTTCAACCTGTCGGACCCGGCGATGGAAGACGCGTTGAACGACGTGCCGCTGTTCCGCGAGTTCGCCGGGCTGGGTGGTTGGGACGACCGCCTGCCCGATGAATCGACCATCCTTCGATTTCGACATGTGCTCGAGAAGCACCAGCTCGCCGACAAGATCTTCCGGACCATCAACGAACTGCTGACGGCCAAGGGTCTGATGCTCAAGAGCGGCACCGTGGTCGACGCGACCTTGATTGCCGCGCCGAGTTCGACGAAGAACGCGTCGGGTGAACGCGATCCGGAGATGAAGCAGAGCGAGAAGGGCAACCAGTGGTACTTCGGGATGAAGTGCCACATCGGCGCAGATGCCGAATCGGGGCTGGTTCATACCGTCCGTGGCACGACCGGGAGCGTCAACGACGTGGTCGAGGCCAACAGCCTGCTGTACGGCGAGGAAGCCGAAGCCTTCGGGGATGCTGGCGACCAGGGAGCGCACAAGCGCATCGACGCCAAACCGGGGGTGACGTGGCATGTGGCGATGCGACCGGGCAAGCGCAAGATGCTTGATCCGACTCAGCCGATCGATGCCTTGACCGAGCGGATCGAGAAACTGAAGGCAAGCATCCGGGCCAAGGTGGAACACCCGTTCAGGGTGATCAAGCGCCAGTTCGGATACGTCAAGGTGCGCTATCGCGGCTTGGCCAAGAACACGGCGCAGTTGGTCACGCTGATGGCGCTGTCCAACCTGTGGATGGTGCGCGTGAGGCTTGCGGGATCGAAGGCATGAGTGCGCCTGCACACCGCGCGCAAGGTGCCCGGCACCAGTTCTGCCGTGCCAATGCGCGGCAATTCGAGGTAACTCCAGGGGTTTGCCCGTCATTGAAAGACGTCTTCAGAGCGCCAAGCCGTGGTTCGGCGAATTGTGCAGACCTTGCCTAGAATCCCCATAAGGGGATTGATTACAATCCTTCTCTGTCCAAGCCAGCCCTGGAATACCCAAAGCCAACAGCACCCACGGCGAGATAAATGGCAGCCACCTCCTGAATTGGCATCGATTTAAACCGTGCGCTTCGTTTTTCATGTTTACGCCTCCTTTTTACCGTTTTGAAGGCGGATATCACATCAGAGAAGATGCCTCACAGTTAATAGATTTCCACTTCGTGATTGAGTGATTAGAGGACAAAAGCCTCCTAAAAGACCTTACTTCTCAATCGAGGCGGTGTCGGGGTAGAACACCCAACTGCAGGTATTTCCTTTTTGATCATCAAGCCATAACGATTGGCCATCAATGATGCTCGGCACGACGAGCTGGCCCCGGTAGCGGGTCAGGGCCCAGGATTGCGTGCGCCAAGAATCCTCATGCCCGGTAAAGGCGGTCGATGAGATGGAATTCTTTGGTTGGCAATCACCCTCGAGCGAGTACGCTATGAATGATTGGCTGTGATTCAAAGTCATGTCCACCGTGTAGCGCCACTCCGGGCTTGGGCGCTGGGCTTCGCTGAGCTCATAAAGGCGAAACGGCGGCAACAGGTGCTGCCGGGAATATGCGCTTTCGGCAAGGCTCAGAAATTTAGTGGAATCAAACTTTTCTTTGGCGTAAGCACATCGGTTCCACACTGCGGGCAGGCGGGGCGCATCCTTGTCCTGACTTGCCACTGCCGGATCGGCCGCTTCCCATTCGTCGTTGAGCACATAAACGGGTTCGATAGGTTCGTAACCCCTGCCCTCGCGCAAATCCTGCAGGCGTTGCTGGCACAGCGGCGGTGCGGTGTCTGTCTTGGCTTCGTAAGATTTTTTGTCGACGATGGCGCTGTAAAATCGGATCGTCTTTTGCCGGCTCAGGATGCTGCGCACTCGCGCCAGTCGTTTGACTTCGGTGATCGGCTTGCCGTCTGGCTGGCGCTGTTGTGCCACCAGCCGGGCGGCACCGATACATTCTGAGCTGTGCATCCAACCCGTGCAGCGAAACATTTGTCGGCTGATTTTTGGGGACTCTGCGCAAGAGAATGGGAGTTTTCCATAAGGCTCCGGTTCCTTGCAGTCTTTCTCCAGCCAGGCGTGCGCCGTGTGGCCACTGGCCGAAAGTGCCAGCGCCAACAGGCCTTGCCTGCGGCGGGTTTTAAAGAAGTGAAACTCATTCATGCCTGTGCTCCTTGATGCGACTTGGTTTGGGGATGGAGCTTTGGTCTTGCCTGCTTTGTACAAAGAAAGTGCGGCCGCACAATTGAAGCGTAATACCCCAATAATCTTAACGACCTGAATTTGCGACCATTAGATATAAAACCTGGGACTTGATTTTCCTGTGTTCCATACACAGATAATCTGGCTAGCCCAAAGAGCCGCATCGCCAACAGTGTGTGAAGTGATTGTCATAACGAATCTTTGATATTCGATTAATGGCTAGAGAAGCAAGAGTTCGTCCAGATCAAAATAACCAATGACAACTTTTCTCCTGACGAGGATCAGGATCGGCTTTCGAAATGGAGAAAGATGTTCTGTCAATGATGCTCACTGCCAACAATTGATCTTGATACTGCGTCAGAGCATGCGCTTGCTTAGGCGGACTGGACTCACCTGACAACGAGTCACGCTGTCGAGCCACATGCAAGCCCCCTGTCGTTTCACAGCGATCAAGCGACACAGCGCGAAACATTCGCTCATGCCCGCGCATCTTCAGTTCAATGATGTGACGCCACTCCGCAATGGGGTACTTTTTAGACTCGAATTGATACAGCCGATATGGTGGGATAGCGTTGCTTAAAACAAGAGGATTGAATGGGGTTGTAGGGCGGCGCTTTGTGTAATCGGGCAAGATGCATTGATTCCACTCAGAAGGTACACGCGTTTCTGGCGTTGTCCCGTCATGGATCCATTGGCTATCAAGGATTGCAATGGGTTCGATGGGCTTGAATTTCTCGCCAATCCTGAAGTCCTTGAAGAGCTTTTCACAGTATTGATGCATGCTTCCAGATGCCTTTTGACTGGAGTTAACAGCTTTCTGTTTGCTTAGAAGCTCCTTCACCAAAACCAATCGCTGCGATTCACTAGGCTGCTTATCGCCAGGCAAGGTCTGCTGCTGAACAAGCAACGATTCACTAACGCAATCGCTTTGCCCTGAGTACTCTGCGTTTTTGCAATCCTCTGTTGTCCAAGCCAGCCCTGGACTCCCCCATGCCAACAACACCCATGGCGCAATAGACAGTAGCCCTCTGTTGAATTGGTAACGATTCAAACAATTTGCTTCGCGTTTCATACTTGCGCCGCCTTTTGGTTGTTTTGAGGACAACTACCGCATCGACAAAGATGATTTACATCGAAAATCTCTCGATGTTTGAGCAATAAGGGCGCAGCATTTTCAAAGGTCATTGCCTTTGTCAAATCAACATAGACCACATCGCAGAGCAGGGCATTGATGTAAGTATTGGCAATGGCATTCATCTAGATTTTCCATTTTTGATCAATTTGTCGATTTCGATCATTTTTGAAACTTCATCTCTATTCTTCGGCCAACACGACCTTGTATTACCCAACCCCGCACCCATTTTATTGAGCACGAAGCCACCTTTGGTGTGTAGAGCGCTATACAACATGAATGCCTGCCCAGTTTTGGCATCAACCAGCTTTTCATGTTGAATTTTTATTGAAATAACGGTCCATTCAGCTTCGGAAAACAGCTCGGGGCTTGCATCACGCACCGCCTCCACGCTCTTCCAATTCGGACTCAACCAAATCACGGCCTCTTTCTCACAGAGTTGCTTGAACTGCCAGCGACCAATCACTTCATCCACCACTGGCGCAAAGAACACCAGCGGCGTGAACAGCAGTGCCCAGGCCTGTTTGAGCTTGAACCACCGGGGAAACTTGCACCCCAGGTAAATGGCGACGAGCGCCCACAGCGCGATCACGCCATAAAACAACAATGCGATCATGCTGCGCACCTCCATGAATGGCCGTTGGCCGCACAAGAATCAACGCAGACTTTCAGGCGCGATCGGTATTCGACCAACTGGGGGCCCACAGCGCTGAACTTGCAGGCAACCCGTTCCCAGTCCAACCTCGCATCGAGCATGCGCGAGCTCTTCCGGGCAACACCGCCCGCCAAATTGATATTCCTGACCAAAGAACATCTCCTGATCGTCATTGAACCCATTTAGAACCTCCCATACGCCCATCCGTCACCGAAGCCCCAGCCACCAGTGTGGAGCGTGACCACCTGCTTCCCGACCTACCTCAATGAACTGACTTCAACAGGTTCTTGTGGGCCAAAGGGCCGAAGCTTTCTGACAAATAACGGGATTGCTCGCTTGGATCCCCCCGAACGGTTGAGCGCCACTCGAAATCGATGTGCCGGACTGATCGGGCATACGCGACGAAGGGGCGGCGCGGCCGAAGAGGTCATCCTGGAATGGGGGGCAGTTCGATGCGCCCTGGCAGGCGTGAACGTGCTTGCGGACTTCGCATGGCTCGGGTGGGCCATGGATGAGGGTTTACTCATTGCCCAGCGGGGCATGGACCCCGATCAACTGCTGCAACTCGCGCGTTGGGCGCTGGCGCGTCAAAGCCTGGGCGGAGAGCCCTGGCGCGTCAGATTTGAAACTGGCGGCGTGCGCCACTGGATTGCCGCTCTTGCGCTCGTCGGACGCTGACGCCTGAGGCGCCCCGCCTCGCCGGCTGCACATCCTGCACCCCAGCCCAGCTGTAGAGAATCTGGTCAGGCAGTGCGGCAATCGCATCTCTCACGGCCACAGGGTTCAGGTCCACCGTGCGCAGGGTATCCGCCGCAAACCACACGTCGTTCATCTGGCGGCTGGTGCCGCTCGTGGTGGTGTAACTTCCTCGCTGACGATGTTGGTTGCCTTGCGCATCGGCGGCGACACCTGTGCCGTGGTCGGTATAGGCGACCTGAATGCTCTTGACGCCCGCCGCATCCAGCGTGAGCAACTCGCCCGCATCCGTGACACCGTTGCCATTGGCATCCTTCCACACCCTCAGGCTGGCCCATCCAGCATCTTGGCTGTCGACCACGCCATCGCCCCAGTTTCCGTAGGAACCACCGGCGGTATCCAGTTCCCTCAGCGCCTCAAAACCATTGGCGGCCGTATAGCCAGACTTGAGCAGGGTGTCACTGCCAAACAATTCACGCCCGCTGCTGATCTGGTCGTCACCGTTCAGGTCGCGCACCAGCAGACCATCGTCCGCGCCGACCCAGCCGGTTTGTTCGGCCAGGCCCTTGGCGTCCAGATCGAAGTGAACGCCACCATAGGCGCCTTTGACCAGCGCCGTGGTTTCCACCCCATCGCCATCCAGGTCCAGAATGAGCGGAGATGGGGCATTGTTGGCACCCCGAAACCGACCCGGCAACTCGTCGATGATTCCATCGCCGATTCCGTCGTCGCCGCTGTCGTCCTTGTCGTCCTTCAGGTCGATACCGAGGTCTTTTTGATCGGTGTTGTAGTTCTGAATCAACAGAGCGTGGTTGGACTTGTCCACCACGAACAGATTGCGGCCGATGCGCACATAGATTTCGCCACCCGCGCCTTTCCACTGCGCAGCGCCCAAGGCGGTACTGACGTCCGCACCGGTGAGTTTTTTGCCGCCGGTGAGGCTGATTTCCTCAAACTGGACCTTGCCTTTGCCATCGCTGTCGAGGATGGTGTCGCCGTTGTCGGCGATGTAGTGATCCGCCCCCGTGCCACCGATCAGGGTGTCGGCGCCTTCGCCGCCGTCCAGGGTGTCGTTGTCAGCATTGCCTTCCAGGCGGTCGTTGCCGCCCAGACCGGAGAGGGTGTCGTTGCCGGCGCCGCCGTAGAGATGATCGGCGAAGCCCTCGCCATGGAAAGAGTCATTTCCCTGACCACCAAAGATTTTCTGGACGCGATGGGCACTGCCTGAGCCCACGAGCACTTCCATCCCGGAATCCTCGTCAGAAAAGCGGATATTCTGACTTCCCGGCACGTTTCCGCCCAGGCCACTGAGTTTCTTATAAAGACTTGCAACGAACTCGGCGCGGTCATCAATCCAGTGCGAACTTATATTCCCCAGTCCAGTGGTGGCGTCCATAAGGCTGACCTCTTGAGCAACCGCATCGCTCACGTCAACTCGGACGACGCTCAACGCCAGAAGTGCAGCTCTAGCACTGGCGCCTTCTGCACCATGGACTTTGGCCAGTGCAGCCAAACTGGCCGCGTCGATAGGCATGAGCTTGGCACCCATGGATTGCAGGGTGCTGGACGAATAACCCCCAAAGAAGCTTTGCGCCGCGCTGGCAAAGTTTGCATCAGTGGTGGTGCCGATCAGGGCCCGGCCTTTCACCGCACCTTGTAGCATTTCCAGGAATTTCGTGGGACCGACATCGCTGATGACATTAACCAGCGGACTGATGTCGTTTGAGCCGGCGGCCACGTCCTTGACCAACCCCAAAACATTGCCACTAGCCATCATGATATTGATCTGAGCCATCAAATCAGGCATCGTTGTTGCCAGCAATGACCAACCACGAGACAATAAAACTGTTGCGAGATAGGTGATGAACTCCAAACCCCCTTGGGTGTATCCTGCAATCAGCGCCTTGTTATAAGATTGTACCGCAAACAACAGGTTCTTGAAATCATCCATGGTGTTGGGTTGCGCATGCTGGTGCATACCCGGCAGTTCAGACTGCGCATCGCCCGCACTCGTCAATCGCCAGGTCTCGAATGGTGCGCTGCCACCAAGGAGGTTGAAGCCGAGGGTGCCGGCCCAAGCTGCGTTGCGCGAAGTCGCGGTGTCGCTTCCTCCCAATAAATCTCTGTATAGCGCCTCCCCAATGGCTTTGGCATCGATGCCTGCAATTTGGTCGATGCGCGGCACAGTCCAGGGCGGCAGCGGGTCGGCGGGGTTGGAGTTGTCGCCATTGAGCAGGCTGTTGGCCAGGTTGCGCGCCACCACGTTTGAGGCCTTTTGCATCTCGTCTTCGGTGGGGTGCCGGTTCATGCGTAGATAAAACTGTTCGGCGGTGTAAGTGCGGATGAAGGCCGCGTGCATGCCCGTGTTGCCATTGGCGCCGATCGCGACATCAAGCCAAAGTTTGGTGCTATTGAGATCGGCCCAGGTGTCCTTGTTCCAGGCCTCAGGCGTGTTGAACTTTTGGGCAATCAGATTTGACAGAATGGTGTACAGAGGGACGGCGTTTGTGCCGGCGGAGCGGACCTCTTTATATTCCGCCTCATCTGCATTCCAAGTCAAGCCTGTGCAGCGGGCCAGTGCATCGCGGATCTGTTGTTTCTCGCTGGCGGTGAAGGTATAGCTCATGGTCAATCCTCCTTGATAATGGAATCAGACAAATATTGTTGAAGGGCCCGGAGAGCGGGAACGATGTCACGAAGTGCCTCTGTGCCCGTGCTGATGCGTGCCGCACCGCCTTTGAAAGAAAAGTGATTGATATCGCAGGGGAACGTCCGATTGCCGAAGTCGATTTGTTCCAGTTGGGTCGGCGTCATGAGGTTTACCTCATACAATTCCTCGTGAGACCAACAACTGATCACATGCGGCGTAATCCCATCCCGCCTTGGGAAGTCGGTGGTAAAAAAGCCCGCACTCGAAGAACGGCTAACTTCAGAAGGACTTCTTGGGAGCCGCATCTCCAGCCCCGGATACGCCTTGGGCCGCACCGTCAGATGCTCGGGCCAGGTCGGTGAAGGAAGAAGGGGTTTTTCATTCGGGTCCGGGCATTTGTTCGGATCGAAGTGCGCCTTGCACTGTTGGCCCAGCTTGCGGTTGCCCAGCCTGGCGGCCACCCTCAGAAGTCGCCACTCGGGCGGGACTTCACGCACTTTGAGGTTCGAATAGCCAGGTAGATCAACCCTCGGCACGGCGGCCTGCGTCACGATCTTTTTTCCGGTCCAGTAAAACTCCGCCTCGAACCCTACCGCTCCGCACTCGCCATCGTCCTTGACGCTCATGTGGGGCACGTAGAAGTCAAATCGCGAGATGTCGATCTCGCCGCCACCGATGATGTGCACCCGCCTGTTGCCAGCCACCGAATCAACGCAGGCCTTCAAGCGTTCCCGGTATTCGACCAACCCAGGATCTTCAAACGCGGGCTTGCAGCCATTCAAGCCCCATATCAACAACGCGGCAAACATCCACAGACTTTTTCGGGCAACCCCGCCCGCCGAGCTGAATTTCCTGACCAAAGAACATCTCGTGATCATCATTGAACCCATTTAGAACCTCCCATACACTCATCCGTCACCGAAGCCCCAGCCACCAGTGTGTAGCGTGATCACCTGCTTCCCGACCTACCTCAATGAACTGACTTCAACGGGTTCTTGTGGGCCGAAGGGCCGAAGCTTTCTGACAAATATCGGGATTGCTCGCTTGGATCCCCCCGAACGGTTGAGCGCCGCTCCAAATCGACGTGACGGGCTGATCGGGCATGCGCGACGAAGGCGCGGCGCGGCCGAAGAGATCAACCTGGAATGGGGTTTCAGTTCCATGCGCCTTGGCAGGCGTGAACGCGCTTGCGGAAGTCGCATGGCTCGGGTGGGCCATGGATGAGGGTTTTCTAGTGGCCCGGCGCTGGAGCTGGAATGTGCGAAGGCGATGTGGGGTTGACGTGAGCTCGAGCCGGGATCACGGGCTGATCCGGGAGCGTCATGACGTCGACGTTCATGCGGCCGATGCGCTCAGCACTCGACAAGCTGGGGGCTTTTTCCAACTAGCCCTATAGATATAGACTGGCAACCTCTGCGATGCCCATCTCATTCCATTGTCAAGTCACCCCTACCTCCCTCCCCTTTCCCGATAAACGTGACCAGTAGCACCAAGAGTATCGGACTCCATGCCACGAGTTGATTTAAGAACTCTCCCACAGGCATTGATAGCAATATAGTCTTTGTAATAGCGATCTTGCAACCCACGGGATTTCATGTAGTCCGGCGAAAGCTCGTAATTGATTTCCACCTCTGATATTCCCATGCCATCGAGCAAATCGAACGGGCCACCAATACGCCTGACGGCGCAACAGCGCGGATTGCTTTTCAGAATGGCTTCAGTGGAAGGTGGGATATCGTCAATGCGCACGATTTGGAGATGACCTGCAACAACCAACTCGATCAATTCGTCATCTGTCCACTTGCGCATCTGGTTGACGCAGAAGCCTGACAAGTCCAGG
>JACCDS012495643.1_pt1 | contig 11526 bp, 13 predicted proteins | sample 7446441 | NCBI WGS metagenome assembly JACCDS01 (sample SAMN15323445, study PRJNA562643) | freshwater metagenome | isolation source: river surface water | place: USA:Blue River Watershed | collected 2017-08-17 | reverse complement strand
ATCCCGCAGGCACTGCGTCCGCAACCGGCTGCGAGCAATTAGCCATTGATGCAGCACAGACCACGCTGATGGTTTTGGAGTTTCAGAGATGGCATGCCAAGCAAACCCAACAGATGTCGCTTGAAACGGGATCTGATCCATAGCGTACATTGATACCTTAGACCCCTTCTTCATCGTTTCCATTCAATTGGGCGCGACGAAGGCGGGGTCTTTTGTCGTTTCTGGCCACAATTGACTTGGCTTTTGAGGTGAACAGAGCGTTCATGCTGGTATGCAACCCGTTGAACCAGCCAAAACACCCAGAATCCTGAGCAGCCAACAAGCCGCTGACCGTCTCGGATTACCTGTACAAGTTCTCTACAAGCTGCGAGATGCAGATGAACGGCTCGCCATCTCACAGACAGGTCTGCAAATCGGCTATCAGCTTGATGATCTGCAAGCCTATGAGCGCAGCGAGATGCAGCGCTTGGTCGAACAGGCCTTGGCTGCAGACCGGCCCCTTCCCCTCATTCGAGCCATGTCGCAGTTGCTGCGGGCACCGTTGCCAAGTGAGCTGAAAGAACCTGCTCCTCTGGTTGTCGAGCCACCCAAGCCCGTGACCAAACCCACCGAGGTGGTCGCTGCCATCGAATCGCCAACTAAGGCAGCGTCGGATCGCCCCTCCATGGCGTGGTACCTGGTGCGCAGCAAGCCTCGACAGGAGGCAGTGGCATTGACGAATTTGGTACGCCAGGGCTACGAGTCCTATCTGCCCATGTTCGCGGCTGAAAAAATCGTTCGCCGCAAAAAAGCAACCGTGCAAGAAGCGATGTTTGCACGTTACTTGTTCGTTCGGCTCGATTCCACAGGTCATGGCCAGAGCTGGAGTCCAATTCGATCAACGATTGGTGTCAGTGAACTGGTTCGATTTGGCAGTCAGGCAGCCAAGGTAGATGAATCGTTGATCGCCATGTTGCGTGAGCGCGAAGCCTTGCAACGCGAAAACCCTGAAGCACTTTTTTCCTCGGGTGACCACGTGGTCATTACTGAAGGTGCCTTTGCTGGGCTGGAAGCGATTTATCAGATGAACGATGCCGAAGGCCGAGCGATGGTGCTGCTCGATCTGCTCAGCAAGCCCGTGCCCATGAAGATCAATCCAGCCAGTTTGCTCAAGGTGGGCTGAGGCGTGGAGCGCGTCTCTTTATTTCAACGATCTGGCCGAAATGGACTTGATAGCTCAATGCCTTCGAAGCAAACATGTCCGAAACAAAGAAAACCAGAAAGACCATGACCTTGAATGAAATCCAAACTTTCCGCGCAGCTCAATACGTGCGGATGTCTACTGAGCATCAGCAATACTCCACCAACAATCAAGCTGACAAAATTCTCGATTACGCGCAAAAGCGTGGCATCGAGATCGTACGCACCTATGCGGACGAAGGTAAAAGTGGCCTGTCGATCGGCGGTCGTGCCTCGCTGCAGAAATTGATCGCCGATGTCGAATCGGGTGAAGCCGACTTCAACCTGATCCTGGTCTACGACGTCAGCCGATGGGGGCGTTTCCAGGATGCCGATGAGTCTGCCTATTACGAATACATCTGCAAGCGTAATGGCATCAACGTCGCCTACGTAGCCGAGCAGTTTGAAAACGACGGATCGCCGGTCTCCACCATCGTCAAAGGTGTCAAGCGGGCCATGGCCGGTGAATACAGCCGAGAGCTCTCTGCCAAGGTGTTCGCCGGGCAATGCCGTTTGATTGAATTGGGTTTTCGCCAAGGTGGACCGGCGGGGTATGGCTTGCGCCGGGTGCTGGTTGATATGAACGGCGTGATCAAGGCCACTCTGAAGGCGGGTGAGCACAAGAGCCTACAGACCGACCGGGTCATCTTGGTGCCTGGGCCAGCTCACGAAGTGGCGACCGTCAATCAGATCTATCGCTGGTTCATTGAAGACGGCCTTCCTATGGGAGAGATCGCGAATCGCCTCAACGCCATGCCGGTCGTCACGGATCGAGACCGTCCCTGGACTTACGCGACGGTGCGGCAGGTGTTGACCAATGAGAAATACATTGGCAACAACGTCTACAACCGCCACTCTTTCAAGCTCAAGAAAAAGCACGTCGACAACCCGCCGCAGATGTGGATCAGAAAGCAAGGCGCTTTTGAGGGAATTGTCTCGGGCGAAACCTTTATGGCCGCGCAGGAAATCCTCGCAGAGCGTAGCCGCCGCTACTCAGATGAAGAGTTGCTCGAACATCTGCGGCAGCTTTTCCAAGAGCGCGGCACCTTGTCGGGCTTGATCATCAACGAGACACTAGCCCTGCCCAGCGCGGCCACCTACATCCAGCGCTTTGGCAGCCTTAGCAAGGCGTATGAGCTGGTGGGATTTCAACCGGGACGTGATCTGGCTTTTCTGGAAATCAACCGGCGGCTACGCCAGTTGCATCCGGAGATTGTTGAGCGGACCCAGCACACCATCGCTGAATTGGGTGGCGATATCTGGCGTGACCCCAAGACCGATCTGCTGCATCTCAATCAGGAACTGGTCATCAGCTTGGTGTTGGCGCGTTGCCAGCAGCTGCCCAATGGCCTGCAACGGTGGCGCATTCGTTTTGACCCGAGTCGGTTCTCTCCAGACATCACGGTCGCCGTCCGACTCGATTCACTCAACGAGTCCGAACTTGACTACTACCTGCTACCGCAACTGGATCTGCCTGGCCGCGAGCTGCAGGTCACGGCACGCAACAGTGCCGAGATCGAGTGCTTTCGGTTTGACGACTTGAATTTTCTATACGGCATGTCGGAGCGCGAGCGCCTGCACCGCCGAATCTGATTAACCCACGAAAGGAGCTTCCCATGACACCACACTGCCAACCACTCACCAGGAGAAAATCATGTTGACCGGTACCCCTGAATCTGTAGCGATGATTCCAATAGCTCGGATTGAAGTGCTCAACTCGCGTGAGCGCAACATGAAGATTTTTGAAGAGATCGTTGAAAACATCAAATCCATCGGCCTGAAAAAACCCATCACCGTCACAGAGCGGTCAGGCGATGATGGTCAGCCGAAATACCTGTTGGTCTGCGGTGAAGGACGGCTCAACGCCTTCCGCATCCTTGGAGAAACGCACATACCTGCCTTGGTGGTTGATGTCAGCGATGAAGACGCTTTCATCATGAGCTTGGCGGAAAACATTGCTAGACGTGGTCATCGCCCCCTGGAAATCCTGGCTGACATTGAGATCCTTCGCAAGCGCGGCTACGACGCTGAGACCATCATTCAGAAAACCGGCCTTTCACCCAAGTACGTCAAAGACATTGTTTTCCTGCTTGACCAAGGTGAAGAGCGATTGATTGAAGGGGTACAGCGCGGCGCGATTCCGTTGACCACGGCGCTGGAAATCGCTCGCGCCAAGGATGACGATGAAAAATTGGGGGATATGTTGCAGGAGGCCTACGAGAACGGCCAACTTAACCGGCGGCAGATCATCGAAACCAAACGGTTGGTGGAAAAACGCCAGGCCTACGGCCCTGGTTCTCCGAACCCCGGCCAGATCAAGCCGCCGACGTCCAGCTACAGCCTCGTTCGAACCTACCAACGAGAGGTAGAGCGGCAACGCAAGATGGTCTTAAAAGCCGAGCATGCCCATCAGCGCCTGCTTCTGGTCGTGCAGGGCTTGAAGAAGCTGTTTGCGGATGAACACTTTGTGACCCTGCTGCGTGCTGAGGGGCTGGACACCTTGCCAAAGTACCTCGCCGAGCGTATCGATAACCTGAGTGGAGCCCTCGCATGAATCCCGCAACCAATACACAACCGAACATCATGCCTATGTATCCCGGCATTCATCAGGCTGACGAAGGTGAAGACGGACCGAACTTGCCCAAGGCTCCGCTCAATACTTTGCTGGGCTTCGATCTCGAGACCTACCAAATCCCGCTGGAAACCTTGATGCCCAGCAAGCGCATTCCGGACGGGGTGATGAGCACCCGCAAATACAAGCAGATCGTCTCTTCCATTCACGAAATCGGCCTGATCGAACCACTGTCTGTCATCCAGCATGACCCGGCCAAGTCCGAGTTCATCTTGCTGGACGGTCATTTGCGGGTGCTGGCCTTGAAAGACCTCGGCATCAATGAGGCTCCCTGCCTGATCGCCAAAGACGACGAGACCTATACCTACAACCACCGCATCAACCGGCTTTCGACCATTCAGGAACATTACATGATCCGGCGCGCGATTGATCGAGGGGTGAGCAAAGAGCGCCTTGCGCGGGCCTTTGGCGTGAACCTGAGCTCGATTAACCGGCGCATCAATCTCTTGGAAGGCATTTGCCCGGAGGCCATCGCTCGGCTGCAGGACAAACAGTTCACGCCAGATGTCACCCGAGTCCTGCGCAACATGAAAGCAGCCAGGCAGGTCGAGGCGGTCGATCTCATGGTTACCAGTAACACCATCACCGTCGCCCACGCCGAGGCCTTGTTGAAAGCCACCCCACCTGAGCAACGTACCGACTTCAAACCTGCTGAGCGGGAGAAGAAAACAGCTCCGATCGAGCAGATTGTCATGCTGGAAAAGGAAATGAGTCAGGTGCAGACTCAATACAAGGATGCAGAGCAGAACTACGGTTCAGACTTGCTCAACCTGGTCGTTGCGAAGGGCTACTTGACCAAGCTGGTAGGCAACGATGCCGTCAAAAGCTTCATTTCCCGGCACGAGCCTGAAATTCTGGAGCAGTTTGAGTTGGTGGTGAATACCGTCAGCATGGAAGAGGCGGTCCAACAGCAGCAAGAGTTGGCCGGGGAAGTGGAGGATGACCTTGAGACCGATGACGCGCCAGCCGCTGGGGCGGAGTTAAGTGACTTTAAAAGTAATGAAATTGACAATAACGGAGACAAAAATAAACAAACTGACCTTACTTAAGTCATATGCGTTGAGGATTATTGGGCCGTCATCCGAACGAGGGTAAAATGCTTCCAAGAAAGATAACCTTCGGAGGTGGTGATGCACTGGTATCTCGTTCATACCAAGCCAAGGCAGGAAAAGTGCGCACTGCAAAACCTCGAACAGCAGGGTTATCAGTGCTACTTACCGACCCTTCTTGCGGAGAGGCTGCGTCAGGGAAGCTTGACAGTGGGGGATGAACCACTGTTTCCTCGCTATCTTTTCATACGCCTTGGTCAGGGCCAAACGGCCCAAAGTTGGGCACCAATCCGATCGACCAGGGGCGTTAGTCGGCTGGTCAGCTTTGGGGTTGAGCCTGCCAAGGTTGATGACCGTTTGATCGAAATCTTACGTACCCGAGAGGCGGCAGCTCAGGCTGAACCCGAGCGCTTGTTCACCCAGGGCGAGCGGGTTAGGTTGAGTGACAGGGCTTTTGTTGGCATCGAAGGTGTCTACCAAATGGCCGATGGGGAGCGTCGTGTCATGGTTCTGATTGAGCTTATGGGCAAGCCGGTGGTCATGAAGGTGGACGCAGTCAGTTTGCAAAAAGTAATTTAACCTCATCATGGGCGACAAATGAGCGGCATCACCAGACAAATTCATCGATTTGTCAAAATCTCTTCTTAAAGTTATCTGAATATGAGACAATCGTTCGTCTGATGAACGAAGGTTGGTACAACAGCCATCCCGCTGACTCACTCGGATTCCCTTACTGCGTCACCCCTGACCGCGCTTGCTGATCGTGAAACAGCACGGCGGTAGCGTGTCTAAACCGACTCGGTGTCGTCTTGAGCCTGATATCCCCTATACAACGACTTGCTGGTTACCTCAAGAATAAGCCTTTGAACTTGCGTGCGACTCTCGACAAGAATGAAGCCTATGAGGGTGCCGACTACGTCATCATCGCTACACCCACCGACTACGACCCGGAAACTAATTACTTCAATACCAAATCTATTGAAGCCGTTATCCGTGACGTCATGGCTATCAATCCTGATGCAACCATGGTCATTAAATCGACCGTCCCCGTTGGCTACACAATAAAAACACGCGAAGCGCTTGACACCCAGAATCTCATTTTCTCGCCAGAATTTCTGCGTGAAGGCCGTGCTCTCTACGACAACCTGCATCCTTCCCGGATCGTTGTTGGTGAACGCTCCAAGCGCGCCGAAATCTTTGCTGGCCTCCTCAAAGAAGGCGCCATCAAAAAGGCCATCCCCGTCCTCTTTACCGATGCCACAGAAGCCGAAGCCGTCAAACTCTTCGCCAACACCTATCTCGCCATGCGGGTCTCGTACTTCAACGAACTCGACACTTACGCCGCTACTCATGGTCTCGATAGCAAACAGATCATCGAAGGCGTAGGCCTCGACCCTCGCATCGGTACCCATTACAACAATCCCAGTTTCGGCTATGGCGGCTACCTGTATCCCGCTCAAGTGAATCGCACGTGATTAACGTTAGCCGACTCTATAACAAAAATAAAATTCAGGGGCTATGTGGCCTCAGTATCCATGACATCTTGATGTCAGGCGTCTTGTCAAGCAGAAACAGGTGCCCAAGGCTGTTTGATACCCAAATTTTCAACTTCTAACGTAACAATACTTAAATCGGACTGTTGAAAGTGAAAATATCCATCGTTACCGTCTCCGATGTGCGCGACTTGGACATTGATGACCTTTTGGGGCGCGAGCCGGTCATGCCCAACCACATCTTGTTGGCCAAGAATGTCGTTGGCAAGGTGGTGCTGGTTACCGGAGCGGGCGGGTCGATCGGTAGTGAGCTATGCCGCCAGATTTTGGCGGTTGGGCCCGAGAAGTTGTTGTTGATCGAGCAGAGTGAATTTGCGCTTTATGCCATTCACCAGGAACTGGAAGAAAAGCTCTCAAATAAGAAAACCATCCTGGTGCCTTTGTTGGCTTCAGCCCAGGATGAGGATCGGATGCGCGAGATCATGTCTACTTGGCACCCGGACACGGTCTACCACGCAGCCGCCTACAAGCATGTGCCCTTGGTGGAACACAACCCAGCCGAGGGCATCAAGAACAACGTGATGGGCACCCTACGCACGGCGCAGGCTGCTGCCGAACATGGTGTAGCCGACTTTGTGCTGATCAGCACGGACAAGGCGGTTCGTCCGACCAATATCATGGGAGCCAGCAAGCGACTGGCCGAGATGGCTTTGCAGGCATTGGCGGCCACAAACCCTGGCACCAAGTTCAGCATGGTGCGCTTTGGCAATGTGCTGGGGTCATCAGGCTCGGTGGTGCCCAAGTTCCGCCAGCAAATTCGCGATGGTGGACCGATCACGTTGACGCACCCTGAAATCACCCGCTATTTCATGACCATCCCTGAGGCTGCGCAGCTGGTCATTCAGGCAGGAGCCATGGCCAAGGGCGGCGATGTGTTTGTGCTAGACATGGGGCAGTCGGTCAAGATCATTGATCTGGCTCGGCGTATGGTGGAACTTTCTGGATTGAGCGTTCGGGATGAGACCAATCCTGATGGTGACATCGAGATAGAAATCACCGGCCTGCGCCCCGGTGAAAAGCTCTACGAGGAACTGCTGATTGGCGACAACCCGAAACCGACTCCGCACCCGAGGATCATGAAAGCCCACGAGGACTTCATCCCATGGTCAGAGCTGGAGGGCAGCCTGGGCGCACTTCTGATAGCGCTGGGTGTGAATGATGTGGGCGTCATCCGTCTGATGATGGCCAAACTGGTGTCGGGCTACACCCCCAATGGCGATATTGTGGATTGGGTGTTTATGGAGCAAGAGGCCGAGGCAGACCGCCTTGGACTGGGAAGTTGAAATTTTGGGAGGAGGCACCAATGAGTGAACAGGGATTTTTAGCACGACTGCGTGAGGGTGTGACGTCTTACCTGAACCCACTGCACGGCACAGACGACTGCCTGCTGTTCATGATTGACGAAAACGTCAAACCTCGGGACACAGGCACGCTGATGATTGCTTGCGCTGGCAAGATGCTGTGCGAAACTCCTAATCTGGCTTTGTACAACTCTGACGCTGAGCCCGTGCTCTCCCAGCTGCGGATCCATGCAAATGAATTGCGCGCTTGTCAGTTCCCCAGAATCGAGTTCAGGAATGTGTCGCCTTGGCTGCAGGGCGAAATCCAGAAAACGCTTGCCGATTTGCAGGTCGCCGCAACTGCTTGACCTAAGGCCTCACGCTTCCCGCTCTTCAATCCAATGAGTGTCGGGACCATAGGCCTCATTGCCCGACTCCATGATGATGGTCAGCTCTTTACGAATTTCGGGATTGTCTGGCGTCCACAGTCCACCTTGAATCGGCTCATTGACCAGGTTCTCTCTGCCCACAATGCTCCACGCGAGTCGGATTTCGTTCACGGTGACCTCGCCAGTTGTTCGACTTGAGTTGGGATTATCAACTTTTGGGGGAGGGAGTGCTATATGGCCGTTCAGACTTTGACTTTTGAGACTTATTTGTCGATTGGGACAGCAGTGGCCGCGTTCATTTCGGCTGTGCTGTGGGTCATCGCCGCTCGAGCACGCGTGCCTCATGATTCCAAGCCTGACAAGGACGGATGGTTCCCAGCTTCGATTTCGGTCGATGGCGATGACTTTATCGAAACCGTGAAAAGGCAAGGTGAGTTGAATCGCTGGGCTGCCTATGCGGCAGCGGTTGCTGCTGCTTTGCAGGGGACTTCAATTTTGGTTCCAGTATTGATCGAGTGGGCAAAATGAACGGCCTTCCAAATAGACAGAACGCCACCTGCGGGTGGCGTTCGTACGTGTTGCGCGATCGGTCACATCATTTGCGTAAGCCCAGGTTGGACATTGCCCAGATGGATGATTCGAGGCGTCGTCTGTTTTTTGCTTTCGACTTCTGTCGTGCGTTGACGCGCCCAACTCAAGATTTCATCTAGTTTGAAGCGCACCATTTTTCCGACGCGATAGTGCGGCACCTCGCTCTTTTTGCGCTCGCCTGGGTGAGTCAGCAAGTAAAGCGGGATGTCAATCTTTGCGGCAATTTCTCGAGCGGTCAGAAAACTCGGGTTGCTGAATTGTTCAGGATCGCAAGTAACCCCATCGGTTGACTCCTGCAGGGACTCAAATTCGAAGGCCATGATTTCGTCGATGGGGTACGAAACCCGTTTAGACAGTTTGAAGTATTTGGGGCCGCGCCCTTCGCAGCGCCAGCGCTGCAAGGTCTTGGGGCTGATCCCCCAGCGATTTGCAAGCTCGTTTTCGTTCATGGTAATTTTTTGGCTAAATTGAAATGTATCCATTGGGTTGCTCCAGTAGTTGCAGGGATGACCATTCATGCGTACTGACGGGAGAAAGCCAAGTGAAATGTGGCCAAGTTGCTGAAATCTGACTGTGAGAAAGCTCAAGAGATCTATGCAAACAGCGGCAGTGGCATTTACTACGGACTGAAGATGCGGGATTGCTGAATGTTTAATTTGATTGTTTCGGGTGGAGGCTGGGAGCCTCATCGTGATTCGTTTGGTAGTGGGCGTGTGCTTGAATACACCGATGCCAGTATCGTTGAGCGCTTCATGCCGAACAGTGTCTTGGACGTCGATGCTGTGTCAAAGCTACCGACATTGTTTATGTCCGAGACTCAGGGCGCAGGCAATCAGGTTGCCTATGTCGGGGTCATTACCCAGCTCAAACTTTCAGGTACTGAGTATCAGATCGAATATGCAGTCGATCCTGCCATCCGCCCGATTCCGAATTTATCGCTGTCGCGTATGGCCTGGGAGCTTGGGATCGAGGATTTTGAGTTCAGTCGAACACATTGGGCAATAAAGGATACAGATCTCTACAAGGCATTATTGAGGAATCTGTACAGCGATTTACCGATGCCAAAGGTATTTCAGCTGAGCCCCGAGCCTGCGAACAATCGCTTGGTGTCAGCCATGATGCCTTTCAGTGCTGGTTTTGACGGGGTCTACGCCGCGCTGGGCGTGGCAGCCGAAGCGGTCGGGAAAAAGTGCAAAAGGGCTGATGACATTTGGGACCACGATGCGATCATTCAAGATGTGGTCTCGCTAATCTGCAAATCCAGTGTTGTGATCTGCGATTTGACTGGAAAGAATGCGAACGTGTTTTACGAGGCAGGAATTGCGCACTCCCTGGGTAAGGATGTCATCTTGATCACCCAGTCCGCAGACGACGTGCCGTTTGATCTCCGTCATCTGCGATACATCCCGTACCTCAACAACGGTGAAGGTCTCCAGCAGTTGACGGAGAAAGTTAAGGCACGCCTCGAAATGTTGGGTGAAAGCAACTGAGCTGATTTCGATGTTCCTGCTTTCAAAGTTACTGTCTGCCAGCACTCAGCCGATGTTCTGGCTGGCTTTGTGGTGGGCAATTGCGCTGCTGGTTTTGAAGCGTTGGCGCAAACCGGCTGTGGTGATGCTCTGGACGGGCTTGGTCGTTCTTGGCCTGCTTGGATTTCAGGCGATCCCAGACTCCTTGCTGCGGCCGCTAGAAAATCGCTACCCAGTCCCTGCAGCAGAGGCGATCAATCGCCATGTCGGGATCATCGTGCTGGGCGGTGCGACCAACCATCCAGATAGCTTTGTGGCACACGGTCAGGTGCCTTTGGGGGAGGCCGCAGAGCGCATGACAGTGCCTGTGGGATTACTGCGCCAGCACCCAAAGATGGAACTGGTGTTTTCGGGTGGAGAGGGGCGCTTGTTGGCAACGGGCGTGACCGAATCGGAACTTGCTCGCGCCTTCTACCAAGAGCAAGGCTTGAACATGGAGCGAATCCTGTTGGAAGGCGGTTCACGCAATACCCATGAAAATGCTCAGCAAGTGGCCAAGCTGCTGGGCGACCGATGCAAGTCGCCGTGGTTGCTTGTTACATCGGCTTGGCACATGCCACGTTCGATGGCGGAGTTCGAGGCAGTGGGTTGCAATGTCACGCCATACCCAGTTGACTTCAGAACAGGGAACTCAACATCGCTTTCCGAATACTCTATGGCGCTCAGTCTGCTGCGGTGGCAAGTTGCGCTGCATGAATGGCTAGGGTTGTTCGTCTACGGAGTCTCCCGGTAGGTCAAAAATCTGAACCATCTAGCAGGTGGTGGATCTAAGCCGTTCTGGACTTTTTATGTTGGTGTCCCGATAGACTACTGCGATGCCCGCTATCTTTTGGAATGAGCGTTTGCCGTAGTGCTACACTCCACCACCAAACAAGAAACCGCTGCCTTCGCAAGAAGCCAGCGGTTTTTTCATGCGCGCCGTCAGATCAGGACGCTTGACCTTCGTGCGCCTGGTAACCCATCCGGAAGCCACCCCAGTGGGTGCCGCCGAGGTAGATCGGCACGGACAGGTCATGCATGATTTCACCGGTGTCGCGCTTGTAGGTCTGAAGCAGCATCTTCTTGGTGTGGGCGCCGCAGCGGCTGCCGGTGCGGTCATTGAAGATGCGTTTGCTGCGGCTGTGGACCAGGTCCACAGCGTAGTCGCCGGTCGGCGGTTTGGCGAACTTGTCGTTGTGCGTCGGGACGTAGCCGCGCTTGTCGGTGCAGATGGCGAAGATCAGGTTGGGGTTGTCCTTGAGCACCTGCTCCTGCACCAGGGGCAGCACACGGTCGCAGAAGGCGT
>JACCDS010657310.1_pt1 | contig 11526 bp, 10 predicted proteins | sample 7446441 | NCBI WGS metagenome assembly JACCDS01 (sample SAMN15323445, study PRJNA562643) | freshwater metagenome | isolation source: river surface water | place: USA:Blue River Watershed | collected 2017-08-17 | reverse complement strand
GCCGGACCTGAACGCCGACTTCCACGGCCGTCCGCTGGCCGAGGTATTGCTGGCGCCGACCCGCATCTACGTGAAGCCGCTGCTGGCGCTGATGGAAAAAATCGACGTGCATGGCATGGTGCATATCACCGGCGGTGGTCTGGTCGAGAACATCCCGCGCGTGCTGCAGCCTCACCTCACGGCCGTCCTGCAGCACGATGCATGGACGATGCCGCCGCTGTTCCAGTGGCTGCAGCAGCATGGCGGCGTGGCCGACGCCGAGATGCACCGCGTGTTCAACTGCGGCATCGGCATGACGGTCATCGTGTCAAAGGACGATGCGGATGTGGCCGAGGCCGAGCTCAAGCGCCTCGGCGAGACGGTCTGGCGGATCGGCACGATCCGCGAGCGCAACGGCGACGAGGCGCAGACCCGGGTCGAGTGACCGCCATGCGGCAGATGCCGGCCGCTCGCTCCACCACAAACAGGAAACCCCCGCACGGTTGGCACCGGCGGGGGTTTTTCATTGACTGCTGTCGTCTTGCGCGAATGCGCTCAGGGACGCACTTCGATCAGCTTGCTGCCCTCATCGTAACGCTGCAGATAGCTGCCCAGCCGTTCAAAGGTGGCGGTCACGGGTCTGTCAGGATGGTCGGACATGGATACCTCGGCGCTGAAGATCGATCCCAGCATCAGCTTAAAGGGATTCACATTGACCGGCTGCGCTTCGAAATAGGTTGTCGTATTCGCCTTCAGGACATTCAGATCGCCGGTCTGGTAGATCGCTGCATTGATCACATCGAGTACGAACTCGGTGCAGTTCTGGCGCCCGAGCGTATACGGGTTGGCGATCAGCGAGTAACGCGGATCATGCAGCGACGCATAGACGGGTGAAGTGATGACTTCAAGCAGACGGCGCTGCAATTCGGCGGAAGGGATCAGGATGCCCGCCTCGAGTTCTGCCACGCCGGCGAAAAAGTCCACCGGATAGTCCTGCACCAGTGCGCTCACGTCCGGCTGTTCGTCTTTCTGGTACAGGTTGTAGATTGCATAGCCGGGCAGCTTTCGGCCATCTGCCGTCGTGATCTCGGCATACACGGCGAAGGCAACATGGGTATAGCGCATCCCCTCGGGCATCTCGGACAAGGGCCTTCCCATTCGCGCAAGGATCGCCACTTGTGCGCCTTCGGCAGCGATCGTGCGCTCGACCTTCTTGGCGAACGCGATGATGTCCTCCGGCGCAAATCGCGGAGCCGCCGCGCTGCGGCTGCTGAAGCTGCCGCTACCGGGACTGGCTGCATGGACGGTGGTGACGTGGCCCGCGAACAGAAGGGCGCAGGCGATCAGCAGGCTGGCGATACGCTTCATGGGCGCTGCTCCTTCTGATCGGTGAGTGATGCCGGCTTCAGTGCGGCGGCCGGCGACATGGCGGTGACGGTTTCATCGCTGACCGGCAGTGGCTGTCGCTCAGGCGAGTCGGCCAGGCGGGCGGCAGCAGAGCCTGCGATGGCGACGCCGAGGCCGGCTGCCACTACGCCCGCGCCGCTGATGACCAGCGGCGCGGCAGAGACGCCCAGCGCAACCTGGCCCGAGCCGGCAATGCCGAGTCTGACAGCCTGGCTTGCGTGCATGCTGGCTGCCGCTGAGTGGCCCAAGCTGCCTTGCGCATGCGCGTGGCCGACGACAAACGCGATGTTGATCGAACAGATAGCACGGATAAGAACACAGGTGGCTGAATGCATCGACAGTTCTCCTTGGAAGTTGCCGAGCATGGGTGCATGGCCTCTCCGCAAAGTTCCATCAGGTGGTGCTCGATCAGCCCTGCTGTCGCTGGTCTGCTTGCTGTGCGAGGGTCTGCATGGGCGCTATCGTATTGCCTGCACGCGCCAACGAAGGCGGCGGCATGACGCGCACCGGCTGGTTCAGGTGGCTGCTGCTGGACAGCACATTTGATGTGGCGCCGGGCGCGGCATTCCACACCGGATCGGCGATACCCTCGAACACCGTCTTCAGCTGCCTGCCCCAGGTCGAGCGGATCATCTGAAAATACTGGTTGTGTTCATCGACTGTCACAAAACGACTGACAGACAAACTGTCCTTCTCGTAGACCAGCAAATCGAGCGGGAAGCCGACCGAAATATTCGACCGCAGCGTCGAGTCCATCGAGATCAGTGCGCACTTAGCGGCCTCGTCGAGTGGCGTCGATGGCGAGATCACACGATCGATGATGGGCTTTCCGTACTTTGATTCGCCGATCTGGAAGTAAGGATTTTCATCGTGCGACTCGATGAAATTACCGGCCGCGTACATCTGGAACAAGCGGCAGCGCTCACCGCGGATCTGGCCGCCAAAGATCATGCTGACGTTGAAGTCGATGCCAAACTGCTCGAGTAATTTCGCATCACGCCTGTGAACCGAGCGTATCGCATCGCCGACGATCTGCGCCGCTTCGTACATCGATGATGCCGTCCAGATGCTGGTGCCATCCGCCGACAGGTACTCGGCGATAGTCTGCCGCACTGACTGCGAGATCGACAAATTCCCGGCGGTCATCAGCACCATCACGCGATCGCCGGGGTTCTCAAATACCGACATCTTGCGAAAGGTGCCGACATGGTCGACGCCCGCGTTCGTGCGGGAGTCGGAGAGGAGGACAAGGCCGGATTCCAGCCGCATCGCCACGCAATAAGTCATGGTGTTCCTTGTTCTGGTGGTTGCCGGACCTGCGCTGGCGCAGCGCGACCGGCGCTCATGCGTGCGCGACCGCTACCTGCACGGTCAGTGTCTCGTCGCCGCCGCCGCGACGTATGCCGCGCACCGGCGCAACGGAGTCGTAGTCACGCCCGACCGCGATACGGCAGTAGTCGGCACTCTGCAGACGGGCATGGGTGATGTCAATCGCGACCCAGCCCGCATAGTCGGGCTGGTCGACCCAGGCATCGACCCAGGCGTGGGTCGCGCCATGCTCGATCTCGCCATCGCCCGGGTGGATATAGCCCGACACATAGCGCACCGGGACACCGGCCGCGTGACAGCAGGCGATGAACAGGTGTGCATGGTCCTGACAGACGCCCTGGCCGAGTTGCAGCGCATCGCCTGCCGTGCTGCTGGTGGCAGTGGCGCCGGGCTGGTAGCTGACCGCCGCACAGATTGCATCGGCCAGCCGCAGCAGCTGCGCGGTATCGGGCCGAGCTGAGGACAAATGGCGTGCAGCGAGCTGACGGATGGCGTCCGTCGGCGTGGTCAGACGCGTCGGCACCGTGAAGGCGAGCACCGGCAGCAGCATGTGCTCGGGGATTCGTCCCAGTGACGGCGGCTGTATCGTCACCTGGCCGGACGCGACGATGCGTACCTCGTCATGGGGCGACGTCAGGGTGACGATGTCGCCCGCATTGCCGAACGCATCGGTCATGCCGCGCCGGATGCCGGGCGAACTGATCTGCCATTGCAGGGTCTGCTGCAAAGGCTCGCTGCGCGGTGTCATCCGCAGCCGCTGTATCGTGTACGCCGCCGGCCGCGCGTAACGGTAGCGCGTCTCGTGCCGTATGCTCAGCGTCACCGGCTTCATGCGGCGAGCGGCAGCAGAAAGTCCCGGCTCACGCGATTGCCCAGCTCGTAGACCTGCTCGAGGAATTCGGTCAGGTAATCGTGCAGGCCCCGCCGCATGATGTCATCGATGCTGTTGAAGCGCAGGGTCGAGTGCAGCCTTCCGGCGAAGCGCTCGGTCTCGCGCGACACATCGTTGCGTACCTGTTCGAGGTTGCCCACCACCTCGGTCATGCAAGCCATCAGCGAGCGCGGCATGTCGCCACGCAGGATCAGTAGCTCGGCGACGCGCTCGGGCGTGATGACGTCGTGATACGCCTTGCGGTAAGTCTCGAAGGCCGATACCGAGCGCAGTACTGCGGCCCAGTGATAGAAGTCGCGCTCGGCGGCGGGCAGCTGCTCGCCGCCGGTGCCGTGGAATTTCACGTCCAGTAAACGCGCCGTATTGTCGGCGCGTTCGAGGAAGGTACCGAGGCGGATGAAATGGAAGGCCTCGTCCTTCAGCATGGTGCCGATCGTCACGCCGCGCGACAGATGTGAGCGGTGCTTGACCCACTCGAAGAACTCGCCCGGATCCTGTGTCAGGCTGCCGCCGGACAGTCGCTGATGCATTTCCAGCCAGCTGGTGTTCAGCGTTTCCCATACATCAGTGGTCAGCGTACCGCGCACCGCACGCGCATTCTCGCGCGCGCTGCTGATGCAGGATGCGATCGATGACGGGTTCAGCGGGTCGCACACCATGAAGTCGAGCACGTCCTCGGGCGTGAGCAGACCGTACTTCGCGTCGAAAGCCGGCTGCAGCTCGGAGATGCCCAGTACTGCACGCCAGCCTTGCTCGGCCGCTTCAGCGGACTGCGGCAGCAGCTGGGTCTGGATGTTCACGTCCAGCATGCGCGCGGTATTCTCGGCCCTTTCGGTGTACCGGGCCATCCAGTACAGGTGATCGGCAGTTTGGCTCAGCATGTCATTTCTCCAGTACCCAAGTGTCCTTGGTGCCGCCGCCCTGCGACGAGTTGACCACCAGTGATCCTTCTTTCAGGGCGACACGGGTCAGGCCGCCCGGCACCATCGTCACGCTCTTGCCCGACAGGACGAAGGGTCGCAGGTCGATATGGCGTGGTGCGATGCCGGATTCGACATAGGTCGGACAGGCGGACAGTGCCAGCGTCGGCTGCGAGATGTAGCCATCGGGCCGCGCGATCACGCGTTGCCGGAAATCTTCGATTTCTGCTTTCGTAGACGCCGGCCCGACCAGCATGCCGTAGCCGCCGGCGCCATGCACTTCCTTCACCACCAGCTTCTCGAGGTTGTCCAGCGTGTACTGGAGGTCATCCTTCTTCCTGCACTGCCAGGTCGGCACGTTGTTCAGGATCGGCTCTTCGCTGAGGTAGAAGCGGATCATCTCCGGCACAAACGGGTAGATCGATTTGTCGTCGGCAACGCCCGCGCCGATCGCATTGGACAGTGTCACGCGACCGGCGCGATAGACCGACATCAGTCCCGGCACGCCGAGCGCGGAGTCCGGCCGGAATACCAGTGGGTCGAGGAAATCATCGTCGATGCGGCGGTAGATCACGTCCACACGGCGCGGGCCGCGCGTCGTGCGCATGTACACGTGGTTATCGTCGACGAACAAGTCCTTGCCCTCGACCAGCTCGATACCCATTTGCTGAGCGAGGAACGCATGTTCGAAGTAGGCCGAGTTGTACATCCCCGGTGTCATCAGCACGACGGTCGGATCATCGATGCCTTGCGGCGCGACCGAGCGCAGCATGTCAAGCAGCAGGTCGGGATAATGTGCAACCGGCGCGATCTTGTGGCAGGCGAACAGTTCGGGGAATAGCCGCATCATCATCTTGCGGTCCTCCAGCATGTAGGACACGCCGGACGGTACACGCAGGTTGTCCTCCAGCACATAGAACTCGCCCTCGCCGGCGCGCACGATGTCGACACCTGCGATATGCGCATACACATCCGAGGCAACCGTCATGCCCTGCATCTCGGGACGGTACTGCGCGTTGCGGAATACCTGCTCGGCCGGCACGATGCCCGCCCTGACGATGTGCTGTTCGTGATACAGGTCGTGGATGAACTGGTTCAGTGCCTGCACGCGCTGCTTCAGGCCCTTTTGCAAGGTCGACCACTCGGCCGCGGGAATGATGCGCGGGATGATGTCGAACGGGATCAGCCGTTCCGTGCCGGCGTCGCTGCCGTAGACCGCGAAGGTGATGCCGACACGGCGAAACATCAGGTCGGCCTCGACGCGTTTGCGCGCGACGATGTCAGGTGGCTGGCCAGCCAGCCACCGTTCGAACTCCTGGTAATGCGGCCGCGCGTCGGCGCCGCCGTTTGCATACATCTCGTTGAAAAAGCCCGCCATGCTCGCTGCTTTCTGGTTCTTGATGGGTGAGCTGCCACCAATCAAGAAATATGCCAACCAGTAAGCTCAGGGTTTGCGCAGCCTGTCGACCAGCCGGGTGGCCTGCTCGCCGGGGGGCGCGGTGAGCAGCGTGACGACGATCATTGCGGCGAAACCTGCCGGCACGCCGAATATGCCGGCGGATACCGACGCGATGTGAAACCATTGCCTGGCTACGCTGCCGCCCAGCGCGGGGCTGGTCTGCACCAGATAGATGAGGCAGACGGCAAATCCGGTGAGCATGCCGGCGATTGCACCTTGCTGGTTCGCGCGGCGCCAGAAAACGCCCAGAACCAGTGCGGGAAACAGCGTCGATGCCGCCAGCGAGAATGCGCCGCTGACCATCGACAGGATGTCACCGGAACGGAATGACGCGGTATAGGCGGCCAGCAGGGCGACTACGAGCAGTAACAGCTTTGATACCGTTACCTGCCGCTGGCTCGAGGCCGACGGATTCACCATCTTGAAATAGGTATCGTGCGACAGGGCGCTCGAAATCGTCAGTAGCAGGCCGTCGGCCGTCGACAGCGCGGCCGCCAGCGCGCCGGCGGCGATCAGTGCGGACAGCACATAGGGCAGGCCGGCGATTTCCGGCGTGGCCAGCACGATCATGTCGCCATCGAGCGCGATTTCAGCCAGTTGCACCAGACCGTCGGCATTGATGTCCGTGACGCTGATCATGGGCTTGCTGCGGTCGATGTTGGCCCAGTAGCTGACCCACGAGGGCAGTTGCGCATAGTCTGCGCCGACCAGGGTGGTGTAGATCTCGTACTTCACCAGCACCGCCAGCGCCGGCAGCGCGGTATACAGCAGCAGGATGAAAAACAGCGCCCAGAACACCGACACGCGCGCCTGCGGCACCGAGCGGGTCGTGTACGAGCGCACCAGCACATGCGGCAGAGCGGCCGAACCCAGCATCAGGCAGAACACCAGCGCGAGGAAGTTGTTGCGCTTGATATCGGATGCCTCATCATCGGCGCCGGGGAAGGGATGGGTGTGCGGCAGCAGTGGCTGGGCGCGTGCCAGCGCATCGTCGCGCTCGGCCTCCCAGCGCCGGCGTGCGGCCTCGGAGCTCTTCGGATAATCAGCCAGCGCGCGGTTGGCTTCTTTCAGCTCGATCAGTGACGCATTGCTGCTCTGCAGCTCCTGCAGCCGCCGGCGCGCATCGGCACGTCCTTCATCCCACGAGCGCGGCAGCGCAGCGATCTTCGCCTCGTACGCGGCGGCACGCCGCCGGTACAGTTCATGAACCTGCTGCTCGCTGTCTGACTCGGCCAGCGCCTTTTCCTGCTTGCCGAGCCGTTCCAGCGCCGAGCCATACGCAATCTGGGGCAGCGGTATGCCGGTCTGCTTCATCGCCAGCCACGATACCGGGATCATGAAGGCGACGATGATGATCACGTACTGCGCGGTCTGGGTCCAGGTGATCGCGCGCATGCCGCCCAGGAAGGAGCAGACCAGGATGCTGGCCAATCCCAGGAAAATACCAACCGAGAAATCGATGCCGGTGAAGCGCGACGTAATCAGTCCGACGCCGTATATCTGCGCGACGACGTAAGTGAAGGAAATGATCAGCGTGGCGCACACCGCGATGATGCGCACGCCATGTCCGCCGTACGGTCCCGTATAGCGGGCGGCCAGATAGTCGGGCACGGTGTACTCGCCGAACTTGCGCAGATAAGGCGCAATCAGCAGTGCGACCAGGCAGTAGCCGCCGGTCCAGCCCATGATGTACGCAAGGCCGTCGAAGCCTTGCAGGTAAAGTCCGCCGGCCAGTCCGATGAAGCTGGCCGTCGAGATCCAGTCGGCGGCCGTGGCCATGCCATTGAACAGCGCCGGCACACGGCGGCCGGCGACGTAGTACTCGGTGACGTCGCTAGTCCGACTGAAGACCCCGATGATGGCGTAAACCACGATGGTCGAGAACAGGAACAGGTAGCCGAGCCAGAAGCGCGGGAAGCCCTCGTGCTCAAGGATAGCCAGCGACAGCAGCAGCGCGCCGAAGCCGGTGGTGTACAGCGCGAAGTAGCGGGTCAGCTGGCGCGGAAACGGATCACGGCTCATCATCATTCTCCGAGCGCGCCAGCGCATCCAGCCGCCGCATCGACAGTGCGTAGATGCCAATGATCGCGAGATAGACCAGGGTGACGCCTTGCGCGGCCAGATAGAAGTGCAGCGGCCAGCCCCACAGCGACAGGGTAGACAGCTCGCGCGCCCAGAACACCACGCTGAAGCTGACGGCGAACCACAGGGCGAGCAGTATCAGCGTGAGCCGCCGCACGCGTTGCCAGTAGCGGATCGGATGGGACCCGGCGGCCATCAGGCGTGCTCCTCCCCATTGAACGGCGCGCTCTGCAGAACGATACGGAACAGCGCACCGGGAAAGCGCGAGTCGGGACTGTGCGGATTGTGGGTGATCTCGACCGTGGCGCCATGCCGCTGTGCGATCTCGCGCACGATCGCGAGGCCGAGTCCGCTGCCATCGACCTCGCTGCCGAGGATGCGGTAGAAGCGCTCGAAGACCTGACTGCGCTCGGCCAGCGGAATGCCGGGACCATTGTCCTCGACTTCCAGGATGGCCTGCTGTCGCACCGGTTCACGGCGCACGCGTACGGTGACACTGCCGCGCTGCTGCGTGTAGCGCAGCGCATTGTCGATCAGGTTATTCATCATTTCGCGCAGCATCGTCGCATTGCCCGCCACCACGATAGGACCTTCTCCGGGCTCGAAGCCGAGGTCGATCTCGCGCGCCTGTGCCGCACCGAACCATTCCTGCACGGTGTCGCGCGCCAGCACCAGCAGGTCGAGATCCTTCAGCGGCGTTGCCTGCGGAGAGTCGTTCTCGGCGCGCGCCAGCGCCAGCAGCTGGTTGACCAGCCGTGTTGCTGATGCCGAGCTTTTCGCCAGCTGTTCCAGTGAGCGCTGTATCTCTTCACGCGAATCCTGCCGCATGGCCAGCTCGGACTGCATGCGCATGCCGGCCAGCGGGGTCTTCATCTGGTGCGCGGCATCGGCAATAAAGCGTTTCTGTGACTGTATGCTTTGCGACAGGCGTCCCAGCATCTCGTTGAGGGAGCGCACCAGCGGCGAGATTTCCTCGGGCACGGCGCGGGAATCAATGGGCGACAGATCATCGGGCCGGCGCGAGCGGATGTTCTCCTGCAGGCTGGTCAGCGGTGACAGTCCGCGTGACAGCGCAAACCACAGCAGGGCAATCGCGATGGGCAGGATGATGAATTCGGGCAGGATCACGCCCTTGATGATCTGGTTCGCCAGCAGCCGCCGCTTCTCCAGCGTTTCGCCGACCTGCACCAGTGCATAGCGGGTATCGCCCGGCTTCAGTCCGGTCGTGCGCGACGCCTGCAGGTTCACATAGGTGTAGGCGATGCGGACGTCAGCATTGCGCATTTGCCCATCGCGCAGCACCACGGCCCAGGGCACCGGTGGCTCGTCATCGTCGGGCAGCGGCATATCGCTGTCGCCGGCGATCATCTCGCGCTGCGGACCGCTGATCTGGAAATACACATTGTCGACATCATCGGCACGCAGGATGTCGCGGGCCGAGAAGGGCAGCCTCGCGCTGACTTGACCATCGACTTCCTTGACCTGCTGGGCGAGCACGGTCACGCGGTCTTCAAGCGAGCGGTCGAACGGCTCGTTGGCGATTGATTTCGCGATCAGGTAAGTCACGCCAATCGACAGCGGCCAGAGCAGCAGCAGCGGCATCAGCATCCAGTCGAGAATCTCGCCAAACAGCGAGCGTTGCGTGGGCTGGTCGCGCAGATCTGTGGCTGGCATGCCCTCGGACTTGCGGCTCTCGACGCGCACCGCGGGACTCAGGCAGCACCGGCGTCAGCTATCGGCGCCGTGAACTTCTCGAGGCAATAGCCGAGGCCGCGCACCGTGGCGATGCGCACACCGCCGCTCTCGATTTTCTTGCGCAGCCGGTGCACATAGACCTCGATCGCATTGTTGCTGACTTCTTCGCCCCACTCGCACAGGTGGTCAACCAGCTGCTCTTTCGATACCAGGCGGCCACTGCGCTTGAGCAGCACTTCGAGCAGACCGAGTTCGCGCGCGGACAGGTCGATCATGTGGTCGTTCAGATACGCGATGCGGCCGACCTGGTCGAAGGACAGCGGCCCGTGGCGAATCACGGTCGGACCGCCGCCCGCGCCGCGCCGCGTCAGCGCACGCACGCGCGCTTCCAGTTCGGACAGCGCGAAGGGCTTGGACATGTAATCGTCGGCGCCGAGGTCCAGCCCTTTCACGCGCTGGTCGACGGAGTCGTTGGCGGTCAGGATCAGCACGGCCATCCGCGAATCGCGCGCGCGCAGCCGGCGCAGCACCTCCAGGCCATTCATTTTCGGCAGGTCGAGATCCAGGATCAGCAGGTCGAAATCCTGTGTGGACAGTGCACTGTCGGCTGCCTGCCCGTCATTGACGCAATCGGTCACATAGCCGGATTGGCGCAGCGAGCGAGTCAGGCCATCGGCCAGCACACTGTCATCTTCAGCGAGCAGGATGCGCATGCGGGTTCCGGTAGGGTGAGTTCGGCCAGGGCCGGGTGAGTAAGATTGAGAAGTCCCGGGGATTCGTGAACGGCCCGCCGCACAGCGGCGCGTCGATACCGTCTTTGAACAGAAGTCTATTGGGTTTGAATCTTGCCAGCAACAAATGCCAATGACTGAGGACTCTGGATTTTTTGCCAGTCTGTTAATTCTGCGGGGAGAAGGTGGCCCTCTTGCGCTTTCCACTGGATTTTTATACAGTACCGCTTCACATCCCACCGCACTGAGAGAGCACGCATGGACGACAAGAAATTGGCAAATCCCGATAAGGCGAAGGCGCTGAGCGCCGCGCTGGCACAGATCGAGAAGCAGTTCGGCAAGGGCTCGGTGATGCGCATGGACGGGGCGGTCGCCGAAGAAGTGCAGGTCGTATCCACCGGATCGCTGGGCCTGGACGTGGCATTGGGTGTCGGTGGCTTGCCGCGCGGGCGCGTTATTGAAATCTACGGTCCGGAATCGTCAGGCAAGACCACCATGACCTTGCAGGTCATTGCCGAAATGCAAAAGCTTGGCGGCACCTGCGCATTTATCGACGCCGAACATGCGCTCGATACGATTTACGCGCAAAAACTGGGCGTCAATCTGGAAGACCTGCTGATTTCACAGCCGGACACCGGCGAGCAGGCGCTGGAGATCACTGACGCACTGGTGCGCTCCGGCGCGGTCGATCTGGTGGTCATCGACTCGGTCGCCGCATTGACGCCGCGCGCCGAAATCGAGGGCGACATGGGGGATTCACTGCCGGGCCTGCAGGCGCGCCTGATGTCCCAGGCCTTGCGCAAGCTGACCGGTTCGATCAGCCGCACCAATACGATGGTGATCTTCATTAACCAGATCCGCATGAAGATCGGGGTCATGTTCGGCAACCCGGAAACCACGACCGGCGGCAATGCGCTGAAGTTCTATGCGTCGGTGCGCATGGATATTCGCCGTACTGGCTCGATCAAGTCGGGTGATGAGGTGATCGGCAACGAAACCAAGGTCAAGGTCGTCAAGAACAAGGTAGCGCCG
>JACCDS011035032.1_pt1 | contig 11527 bp, 11 predicted proteins | sample 7446441 | NCBI WGS metagenome assembly JACCDS01 (sample SAMN15323445, study PRJNA562643) | freshwater metagenome | isolation source: river surface water | place: USA:Blue River Watershed | collected 2017-08-17 | reverse complement strand
GGAATTGAAAAAAACCTGTTGTTCACACTTTCACTCACACCCTACAGATGGCAGTCATTAAGATGGATTGGCAAAAAAACCTGTTAATTGCGGGCATTCTCGCAACCCTGTTACTTCTGGTTATTCGTTGGCATGAATACCAGGAAAAACTTCCAGCGCCAGCCGCTGCAGTGGCTAGCCAAACCAGTAGTTCTGTAGCTGAAGATGCAAGTATTCCCCCTGCATCCAGTGAAATTCCCGCTGCAGCTGGACAAGAGCTTTCGGAAGCTGACAAAGCCAAACAGGCGCAACAGCATCTCATCAGCATCAAAACTGACAGCTTGAATGTAACCATCAATCCATTGGGTGGTGATATTGTCGAAGTGGCTCTGCCCCGTCATTATGCCCAGCTAAATACGCCCGATCAGCCCTATGTGTTGTTGGACAACCGCGATAACCATACCTATATCGCGCAAAGTGGCTTGATTGGTATCAATGGCACCGACACAGCTGCCGGCCGCCCATTGTTTACCAGCGAACAACAAAGCTATTCACTGACCGATGGTAAAGAGCAGCTGCAAGTGGATTTGGCGCTGCAACAAGGTGAAGTAAAGATCACCAAACGTTTCACCTTTACTCGCGGTGAGTATCTGATCAAGGTGGAATACCTGATCGATAACAAAAGCAGCAATATCTGGTCGGCTCAACTCTATGGCCAAATCAAACGCGACAGCCAAAACTTTGTGAAAGTGAGCGCGCTGGAAATGAACCCCTTCCTCGGTGCCGCGATTACGACTACTGAAGAAAACTATAAAAAATTCACGTTCGCCAAAATTGCTGAAGGCGAGTACAAAACCAGTCGCCAGGGTGGATGGGTTGCCATGGTGCAACACTACTTCATCAGCGCCTGGATTCCCGATGCCAATAGTGACAACAGTTTTAGTTTGCGTAAGTTAGGTACTAATGACCTATATTTGCTGGGCTTTACCAGCAAAATTAATGAAGTTGCTCCGGGTACCCAAGCCAGTATCAGTGCTGATTTCTACGCTGGCCCGAAAGATACCAAACGTCTGGAAGAAATCTCCCCGCACCTGGATCTTACCGTGGATTACGGCTGGTTGTGGTGGTTGTCCAAACCCTTGTTCGCGTTTATGAAATTTATCCATGAGTTTGTTGGCAACTGGGGTCTGGCGATTATCAGTCTGATTATTTTAATCAAAGCGTTATTCTTCAAACTTTCTGCCGCCAGCTATAAATCCATGGCGAAAATGCGCAAACTTGCGCCGAAAATGGCAGAAATGAAAGAACGCTATGGCGATGATCGCCAGAAGTTCTCGCAGGAAATGATGAAGCTCTACAAAACCGAGCAGGTAAACCCCTTCGGCGGCTGCTTGCCTCTGCTGATTCAAATGCCGGTATTCCTCTCCTTCTATTATGTATTGATGGAATCAGTCGAACTGCGCCATGCACCTTTCTTTGGCTGGATCATGGACCTCTCGGTAAAAGATCCCTATTTCGTGTTGCCGATTATCTACGGAATCACTATGTGGTTTATGCAAAAGCTAAACCCGCAACCAACAGATCCAATGCAAGCGCGCATAATGCAAATGCTGCCGATCGTATTTACTATCATGTTCCTCTGGTTCCCGGCCGGTATGGTGTTGTACTGGGTAACCAACAACATTTTGTCGATCGCCCAGCAGTATGTAATTACTCGCCGAATCGACGCTGAACCTGCTACCAAGTAATTGCCATGATCAATACCGATACCATCGCAGCCATAGCCACCGCCACTGGCCGCGGAGGTGTCGGTATAGTCCGCGTCTCCGGCCCGAAGGCCAAATTGGTTGCTGAAAGTCTTCTTTCTATTAATCTGCAACCGCGCCATGCCCACTATTGCAACTTCTCGGCAGCTTCAGGCGAGGTTCTCGATCAAGGCATAGCGCTATTTTTCCCCAGCCCCAATTCCTTTACCGGTGAAGATGTCCTTGAACTTCAGGGCCATGGCGGTCCTATTATTCTGGATTTACTCCTGCGTGAAATCACCCGTTTGGGTGTGCGTCTGGCACGACCTGGTGAATTCTCCGAGCGCGCCTTCCTCAACGACAAACTGGACCTGGCCCAAGCTGAAGCTATCGCCGATTTGATTGATGCCACCAGTGAACAGGCCGCACGCAATGCGCTCCACTCCTTACAGGGCGCTTTCTCCAAACGCATTCACGACCTGGTAGAAGCACTGATTCACCTGCGCATCTATGTCGAAGCCTCTATTGATTTCCCGGAGGAAGAAATTGATTTTCTCAGCGACGGCAAGGTCGCACGCGATCTGCAAAACATTGTGGGCAAACTGGAACAGGTGTTTAAGGAAGCACGACAGGGCGCTCTGGTACGCGATGGCATGCGCGTAGTAATCGCGGGCCGGCCCAACGCGGGCAAATCCAGCCTGTTAAATGCGCTCAGTGGTCGCGAATCCGCCATTGTCACCAGTATTGAAGGCACAACCCGCGATGTTTTGCGCGAACATATCCATATTGATGGTATGCCTCTGCATATTATCGATACCGCTGGTTTACGCGAGAGCCCGGACGAAGTAGAACAAATAGGTATTCAACGTGCCTGGCAGGAAATCCAGCAAGCTGATCGCGTGCTGTTATTAGTGGATAGCCGCCAAACTCCGCAAACTGATCCAATAGCCATTTGGCCGGATTTTATTGCCCAGCTGGACAATCCTGCCAAGGTCACCCTGATCCGCAACAAAATTGACCTGACTGGAGAAGCGGCCGGCCTGTTTGAGCAGGTGCCCAATCCCTACATCAGCATCAGCGCTGCCACTGGCGCCGGTGTGGATGCACTAAAGCAGCACCTCAAATCCATTATGGGCTTTAGCGAAACTGGCGAAAGCGGTTTTACTGCCCGCCGCCGTCATTTAGATGCGCTGGAGCGGGCTCAGGGCTTCCTCTATTCCGGTCAGGCCCAGCTCCAGGGTTATGCCGCCGGTGAACTCCTCGCAGAAGATTTACGTCAGTCGCAAAAAGCCCTGGGGGAAATTACCGGGGAATTCACCCCGGATGATCTTTTAGGAAGAATTTTCAGTAGCTTCTGTATCGGTAAATAGACCGCTTCTACACGGCGGAGGCGACTCCGCCGTGTAAAACAAACCTTCGTACCATCTTCTCTGCTTAAATCCTATTTAACCGGTGAAACCCCACAAACCTTACCCTAAGGGAAATCTTAATACCGGCTTATCTTCAACTTTTTCCACACAGTTACACAGGTTATCCACAGAAATGTTTAGGTTTACCTTGTAAATACCTGTTTTAACGATAATTTTTATTATTGATGACTATTGGGTGTGTACAAACCTGTGGGTGCAAGCGACAAAAACTGGGCAGGGTTTTGGGGATAAATTCGAATTTCCAGTTTTTCTGTATAACTTAGCCTTTTACAACCAGCTTTCAATCAGCATAAACCCAGCTTACCGAGCCTTTATCCCGCTGGTTATTATTGACTTAACTTTATGATTTAGATTACTTTTTTATACTTATCCACAGAAATTTTGCTCACTATATATAACAACATCATTAAAAACCCTAAATAACAAAATATTTATTCATCTATTTAAAAAATTCTCCTTTGTTGTAACGCGAGCACTTTTTTTGAATAAGTTTGTTATTTGAGTCTGAGTAGCATAGGGGGATTAGTTGTTGAGACCCTTGTAGACAGGGCTTGTCGACGACAAGCCCCTATGGATGGATTCACGGCGTGTCTCAGTAACTAATTACCTAATTCGATTGCGCGGAAAAAAAATCTATTGATTAATCCCTGTACAAGTTTTGTGCAAATGCGCGAGTCGCTCTATAATGTCGCCCCTTTTGACCCACAGGTCATTTTTCGGCTATGTACGCAGCCAAGCTGCAAGGTGTAAGCGATGATTTTCCCGGATCGTTTTGATGTGATTGTGATTGGTGGTGGCCACGCTGGAACCGAGGCCTGTTTGGCCGCGGCGCGTATGGGATGTAAAACACTCCTGCTCTCCCACAACATAGAAACCTTGGGGCAAATGTCCTGTAACCCGGCCATCGGCGGTATTGGTAAAAGCCATCTGGTGAAAGAAATTGATGCTCTGGGCGGCGCTATGGCCCTGGCCACCGACAAAGGTGGAATCCAATTTCGGGTATTAAATGCCCGCAAAGGCCCGGCAGTGCGCGCCACCCGCGCCCAGGCCGACCGCATCCTCTACAAAGCGGCAATTCGCGAAACCCTGGAAAATCAGCAAAATCTGTGGATCTTCCAACAGGCGGCCGATGATCTGATTGTGGAAAACGATCAGGTGCGCGGTGTAATTACGCAGATGGGCCTGAAATTTATGGCGAACCAGGTGGTGCTCACTGCGGGTACCTTTCTGGGTGGCTTAATTCATATAGGTTTACAAAATTACTCCGGCGGTCGCGCGGGTGATCCGCCATCCATTGCACTTTCAAAACGCCTGCGCGAATTGCCGCTGCGTGTTGATCGTTTGAAAACCGGAACTCCACCCCGGATCGATGCTCGTACGGTTAACTTTAATGTACTGGAAAAACAATGGGGCGATGACCCGCGCCCGGTGATGTCGGTACGCGGCAACCGCGCGATGCAACCGCGCCAGATTTGCTGTTACATCACCCATACCAATGAGAAAACTCATGATGTAATTCGTCGCAACCTCGATCGGTCGCCAATGTACTCAGGTGTGATCGAAGGTATTGGCCCGCGCTACTGTCCATCCATCGAAGATAAAATTCACCGCTTCGCGGATAAAGACTCGCACCAGATTTTTATCGAGCCCGAAGGTCTGACTACCCACGAACTTTACCCGAATGGCATTTCCACCAGTTTGCCATTTGATGTGCAGTTGGAAATTGTGCGTTCCATGAAAGGATTTGAAAACGCGCATATCCTGCGTCCCGGTTACGCGATCGAATACGATTTTTTCAATCCGCAGGATTTGCAACACAGTTTGGAAACTAAAGTAATCGGTGGATTATTTTTTGCCGGTCAAATCAATGGCACTACCGGTTACGAGGAAGCCGGCGCGCAAGGTATGCTCGCGGGAATTAACGCCGCTCTGCGCGCACAAGATAAAGCAGCTTGGTGTCCGACCCGTGACCAAGCCTATTTGGGCGTATTGGTCGATGATTTGATTACGCTCGGCACTAAAGAACCCTACCGTATGTTTACCAGTCGCGCAGAGTATCGCTTGCTGTTGCGCGAAGACAACGCCGATTTACGTTTGACGGAAAAAGGCCGTGAATTGGGTTTGATTAGCGATGAGCAATGGAAAATATTTTGCGACAAGCGGGAGCAAATCGAATTAGAACAACAGCGTCTACGCTCCACCTGGATTCAAGCGGGTTCTGCTGAGGCAGATGTTATCGAGCAGAAAATCCAGACCAAACTTGCGCGTGAATATAGTCTGATGGATTTGTTAAAACGCCCGGAATTAACCTACGCTGATATTGCCCATTTGAAAGGTGAAGCTATCGCCAATGAAGCGGCGGCAGAGCAAGTCGAGATCGAAGCAAAATATTCCGGTTATATTGAACGTCAGCAAGAAGACGTGAATCGGTTGCGTGCTTACGAAAATACCATTATTCCGGATGACTTCGATTATTCGCAGGTAGAAGGCTTGTCGAATGAAGTTAAACAAAAATTGATCGCGGCGCGCCCGCAAACATTAGCACGAGCGTCGCGTATTTCCGGAATTACACCAGCAGCGATATCACTGGTGTTGGTGTATTTGAAAAAGCGCGGTGTACTTCACCGACTAAAAGATGATGCACCGGAACAACGAGCCAGCTAATCTGCTTTTATCGATAAGCTAAAAATTTTTTCCGCTACGCGCATACTTTTTTCCGTTGCACGGATACTGTGAGTAACAAGAGTGATTGATGTAGATCTACAAGATCGTTTGCAGCAACAGTTGATAAGTGGCGCGGCTGAGATGTTCGTGTCGCTCACCGGCGAGCAAACGGAAAAATTATTGGCCTATATTCGTGAATTTGAAAAGTGGAATAAAGCCTACAATCTTTCCGCCGTGCGCGACATTCAGCAAATGGTCGCGCGCCACCTACTGGACAGTTTAAGTGTGGTCCCTTGGTTTAACGCACATAAAGACTCTACAGCAAAACAGAGTGGTGAAAAAAATTTTCCGCTAACGCGGATAATTGATGTAGGAACCGGTGGTGGTTTGCCAGGAATACCACTGGCGATTATGTTTCCTGAAAAACAATTTACCTTGTTAGATAGCAACGGTAAAAAAACCCGATTTTTATTTCACGTTAAAACCTTGCTAGGGCTAACTAATGTGACTGTAGAAAACCGCCGGGTGGAAGAATTTGCGCCGCAAGAAAAATTCGACGGAATTATCAGCCGCGCTTTTGCAAGTTTGCAAGATATGACAGAAGGTTGCGCCAACCTGATCAAACCAGATGGAATTTTCCTGGCCATGAAAGGCCTTTATCCAGAAGATGAATTGGCACCGATTAACGATAAAATTGAATTACTCGAAACCATTAAATTAGCTGTTGCAGAAACTGATGGTGAACGCCATTTGTTAATACTGCGGGCCAAACAATAAAATTTTTCAACCACGCGGTGGTTATAGGATTGTCACTTGACCAAGATCTATGCGATTGCAAATCAAAAAGGCGGTGTGGGCAAAACAACAACCTGCGTAAATCTGGCGGCATCCTTGGTCGCTACCAAAAAGCGTGTGCTGCTGGTTGATCTGGATCCGCAAGGCAACGCCACCATGGGCAGTGGTGTTAATAAAAACGAAGTGGAAGAGAGTATTTACGAAGTCCTAACCGAGCGCGCCGCCATCAAAGACTGTATCCAGGTATCGGAAAGCGGTAAGTATCACGTGCTGCCGGCAAACGGTGACCTCACTGCCGCTGAAGTGGAAATGCTCGCTCTGGATAACAAAGAACGCCGTTTGCAAAATGCGCTGAATTTAGTACGCGACAGCTACGATTATATTTTAATTGACTGCCCTCCTTCACTGAACATGCTTACCTTGAATGCGTTAACCGCCTGCGATGGAGTGATTATCGCCATGCAATGTGAGTATTACGCGTTGGAAGGTTTGTCGGCGCTGGTAAATACTATTAACCAAATTCAAAAAGTACTGAACCCGAATTTAAAAATCGAAGGTTTGCTACGCACCATGTATGATCCGCGCAACAGTTTGACGAACGATGTGTCGGCCCAGTTGCAACAACACTTCGGCGACCGTTTGTATCGCACCTGTATTCCGCGCAATGTACGTCTTGCTGAGGCCCCAAGTTTCGGGATGCCGGTATTGGCGTTTGATCGACAATCCAAAGGCGCCATCGCCTACCTGGCATTGGCCGGAGAAATTTTACGTCGCAATGAACCGAGCAATAAATCCACTGCTGAAACTGCAGCAGCCAACTAAGTAGTCGTTTTTTGAATTGAAATAAGGCCAACAAGAATGTCGAGTAAACGCAAAGGTTTGGGTAAAGGCTTGGATGCACTTTTGAGTGCTGGTTTGGGAGTGACTGCGCCAGCACCGGAAATGTCAGTAAACCCGAGCGAGGCCGATCAAAAAATTGAATACAAAGATGGCAAGTTGGCGCATTTGCCGGTGGAGTTAATCCAACGTGGCAAATATCAACCGCGCCGCGATATGCACCCTGAAGCACTGGAAGAATTGGCCGAGTCGATTAAAGTCCAGGGAGTAATGCAGCCGATTGTGGTGCGTGGCATTGGTGAAGGTCGCTATGAAATTATCGCCGGTGAACGCCGCTGGCGCGCGACCCAATTAGCTGGTCTGGATAAAATCCCTGCGGTTATTCGCGATGTTCCCGACGAAGCGGCCATCGCCATGGCGCTGATTGAAAATATCCAGCGCGAAAATTTAAATCCGATTGAAGAAGCCGTTGCCCTAAAGCGCTTACAAGACGAGTTTGAGTTAACTCACGCTGAAGTGGCGCAAGCGGTGGGCAAGTCCCGCACTACTATCACCAACTTGCTGCGTCTGATTGCGCTGAGCGATGAAGTTAAAACCCTGTTGGAACACGGCGACTTGGAAATGGGTCATGCGCGTGCGCTGTTAACCTTGGAACCGCAGCAACAAAAGGAAATCGCGCGCCAAATCGTGGCCAAAGGATTATCGGTTCGCCAAACTGAAGCCTTGGTTCGTCATTACCAGGAAAGCCAGAATCAAGAAAAAGTAAAACCGGAAGTTCAGGTTTCAGCTGATATTCGCCGTTTGCAGGACCAACTTTCTGAAACACTTGGCGCCGGCGTGGAAATCCAGCATGGTGCTAAAGGGAAGGGAAAACTGGTGATTAGCTACAATTCCCTCGACGAACTTGATGGCATCCTCGGTCATATTAAATAATTTTTCATGTTTCTTCCTACCAAGGCATCTGTTCGCTAGATGCCTTTTCTCTACATCTAGTTGTATTCACAAGACCAAACCACAAGCGGCAGTAAGGCGTTAAAAAACGCCTAAATTTACAGCAAATTTACTAGTCAGTTTTTGCGTTTGGTGTTAGCCCGATGGTTGCCGCTAGGGGGCTTAATCTCTATAATGCGCCACATTTGAGCGTACTGAGCATAAGAATGTTACCAATGGTAATAAGCTGCCTTTTGTGACAGAATGCCGCCGCAAAAAATTGGGGGTCTCAAGCACATGTCTCGTTATCTCAAGGGGCGTGGTTTAGCTCTCCGAACAGTAGCCGCCCAGTTGGTATTGACCCTGGTTGCCGCCGCTACTGGTCTGGCGATCAGCTATCCGATCGCAGTTTCAATATTCATCGGTGGAATTATTGGTGTGACAGCCAACTTATGGCTGGCGCTGGTGGTGTTTCGTCCCCAATTGGGCGCACCGCCCCAAAAAATGCTCGCGGCTTTTTACACTGGCGAGCTTGGAAAATTTGTAATCACAGCCTTGATGTTTTTGTTGGCCTTTAAGCTGATTGGGTTTCTCAAAGAAGCCGCTTACGCCGCAACCATGATCCTGGCTTATGTGATGATTCAGGTACTTGCCTGGATTTACCCGCTGGTGCGTCGCCACTAGTTATCTGCCCATTTACAGGGTTTAGAGATAACCGCAACCCGGCCGGAAGCTTTTTCAACTTTAATTTTGGAACTTAACGATGTCAGCCGCCGAGCATGAAGCAATAACATCCTCCGAGTATATTAAACACCACCTTACTAACCTTACTTACGGCCAATTTCCCGACGGTACTTGGGGGTTTGCGCATGATTCAGCGGAAGCAGCGCAAATGGGTTTCTGGGCTTTCCATGTGGATACCTTGGGCTGGTCAGTAGTTCTGGCAACGGTGTTTTTCCTGATTTTCCGCAGCGTCGCTAAGAAAGTGACCAGTGATGTTCCAACGGGTATGCAAAATGCCGTTGAAGCAGCAGTAGAGTTTGTCGAAGGCAACGTGAGAAGCATGTTCCCCTACAAAAACTCTATGATCGCGCCTATGGCCCTGACTGTTTTTGTGTGGGTATTCTTCATGAACGCGATGGACTTGATTGCCATCGACCTGTTACCGGAAATCGCCAAACTGGTTGGCGTTTCCCTCGGCGCTGACCCTCACGCGGTATTCTTCAAAGTCGTACCTTCTACCGATCCAAACATCACCCTGGGTATGGCGTTCTGTGTATTTATTTTGATCCTTTGGTTCAGCATTACCCAAAAAGGCCTGTTGGGCTTCCTCAAAGAATTGACTCTGCACCCATTCAGCAGCAGCAACCCAATTGTGCAAACCTTGTTTATTCCGGTAAACCTGATTCTTGAATTGCCCGGTTTGATTGCCAAGCCGGTATCTCTCGGCCTGCGTCTCTTCGGGAACCTCTACGCCGGCGAAATTATCTTTATCCTGGTGGCCATCCTCTACGGTGCAGGCATTGTGTTTGCCGGTGTTGCTGGTGTGATCCAGGTGATCTGGGCGTTGTTCCACATCCTGATTATTTTCTTGCAAGCACTGATCTTCATGTCGCTGACCATTGTGTACATGAGCATGGCTTATCAGACGGATGAGCAGCACTAAGCGCTTATCCAACCCGTTTTGTAATTTGTTCTTTGTAATTTGTTTTATTTTTTTCATTTATCAACTTAGTAGGAGAAAACACTGTGACTGAAGCTCAAGCTTTGATTTATCTGGCAGGTGCACTGGTAATTGGTCTGGGCGCTGTAGGCGCTGCGATTGGTGTAGGTATTCTTGGTGGCAAGTTCCTGGAAGGCGGCGCTCGTCAACCAGAACTGATCCCGATGCTGCGTACTCAATTCTTCGTTGTTATGGGTCTGGTTGACGCGGTACCAATGATCGGTGTTGGTATCGGTATGTACATCCTGTTCGCAACTGGCGCTTAATTTTTTTAGCGGTCTTGTTGCGATTTACATCCCTTTAACAAAAGGCATTTAATCGTGAATCTTAATGCAACTCTTATCGGTCAGATGGTGGCGTTTGTCATCTTCATTTATCTGACACATCGCTTTGTATGGCCACCCATTGTTGCGGCAATGGCTGAGCGTACCAAGCGTATAGCTGATGGTCTTCAGGCTGCCGATAAAGCTGAAAAAGATCTCGAACTGGCTAAGCAAAAAGTGGTTGAGCAACTGACTTCTGCCAAGAAAGAAGCTGCTGCAATCATCGATCAAGCTAACAAACGCGCTATCGAAATTGTTGAAGAAGCAAAAGAGAAAGCACGTGTTGAGGCGGATCGTGTGAAAGCCTCTGCCCAAGCAGAAATTGATCAGGCAACTGCCCGCGCGCGTGAAGAATTACGTGCGAAAGTAGTTACCCTGGCATTGGCGGGCGCAGAAAAGATTCTGGAATCTTCTATCGATCAAAACGCTCACAACGAGTTGGTTAACAAACTCGCTGCGCAGCTGTAAGAGAGGTAGATATGGCTGAACTCACTACCCTGGCTAGACCCTATGCCAAAGCAGCATTCGAGTTCGCCCTGGCTGCTAACAAATTGCAGTCATGGTTTGAAGCTCTGGAAGTTTCAGCCGCCGTTGCCGAACAAGATCAGGTGAAAAAAGCGTTAAGCACATCTGGTTTGTCGGCACAGCAGAAAGCTTCCGTGTTTGTGCAGGTTTGTGGTGAACAACTGGATGAGAGTCAACAGAATTTCATTCACACCCTTGCAAGCAACAAACGTTTGGCACTTCTTCCCTATGTGAAAGAGCTGTTTGCCAAGCTGAAAGCACAGCAAGAAAAAACTATTGATGTCGAGGTAACCGCGGCCTTTGAGTTGCCGGTTGACTTGATTAACAAATTGGCTCAGGCACTGAGCGCCAAACTGGATCGTAAAGTCAGTGTTCAAGGCTCCGTAGATAAGGGTTTGTTGGGTGGCGTTGTTATCTCCACCGGCGACTTGGTTATCGACGGTTCAGTTCGTGGTCGCTTGGCGAAGCTCGCCGAAGCAATGAAATCCTAATTTTAGGGTTGAGGAACAGAGCATGCAGCAACTGAATCCTTCTGAAATCAGTGAAATCATCAAGCAGCGCATCGCTGGCCTTGAG